>ERZ761591.117-NODE-117-length-16438-cov-24.572423_pt1 | contig 16438 bp, 16 predicted proteins | sample MGYA00512167_ERZ761591 | MGnify/ENA primary metagenome ERZ761591 (study PRJEB28899, sample SAMN03785559) | bioreactor sludge metagenome | biome: EBPR Sludge; feature: EBPR Bioreactor; material: 0.22µm filtered reactor supernatant | place: Saint Lucia: Queensland...
GGGATGATCCGAGAATTTGACGTATTCAAGGCGTTGGAAGGCGCGGCGCTGGCGATAGGATTAGGCGAGGCGGAAATTACGGCGACGATAAAATCGGGGATTGAGTCAGGCAAGGCAACGCCCCGTAAGCTCGCCTTTTCGCAAGATAAATCCCCTACCCCTGACAAACAACCTTCTCTGGACGAAACCATGAACCTGACAGATTTAGGGAATGCCCGGCGCATGGTCAAACTGTACGGGGAGCGCTTGCGCTATGTCAATGCCTATGGGCAATGGTATGTCTGGGATGGGACACGATGGGGCAAGGATGAAACGGGCGGGATCATGCGGGCGGCGAAAAAGACCGTTATGAGCATGTATGGGGAAGCATCTGACATAACCGACGATAAAGAGCGTCGGGCGCTTGTGAAACATGCTCTGAACAGCGAGTCGCGCTCACGGTTAGAAAACATGATTTCCCTGTGCAAAACGGAAAAGACGATTGCCGTAAAGCCCGATGCGCTAGACGGGAATCATTGGCTTTTGAATTGTCGGAATATGACGATTGACCTTCGCACCGGGCAAGCCGCCGCACACGACCCCAAAAATCTCATTTCCCGGCGCTTGGAAGTAGATTATGACCCCCGCGCTACATGCGCTACATGGGTCAAGTTCCTCCAGGTCGTCATGGCGGGGGATGACGACATGATTGAATTCCTCCAGCGGGCGGTGGGCTACACCCTGACGGGCGACGTGGGGGAGCAATCCCTTTTCTTTATGATAGGAACGGGAAAAAACGGAAAATCCACCTTCATTGAAACCCTCATCAGCCTCATGGGGGAATACACCGTGAAAACCCCTACCGAGACCCTCATGAACCGTGAAGGGAAGGGCGTGCCAAATGATGTGGCGCGGTTGAAGGGGATGCGCATGGTGGTTGCCCGTGAAACTGAGGAAGGACAGAGATTGGCAGAAGCAGTGATCAAAGACCTTACCGGGGGAGATCGCATCGTCGCCCGTTTTCTGCATCAGGAGTTTTTTGAGTTCACCCCAACTCACAAACTCTGGATGTATGGTAATCACAAGCCCCTTGTGAAGGGGACAGATGAAGGCATTTGGCGACGGATTCGCCTGATCCCGTTCACCGTGACCATCCCCCCTGAAGGGCGCGATCCCAACCTGACTGAGAAGCTGCGGGCGGAATTGCCGGGGATACTCAATTGGGCGCTTGATGGCTGCCGCAAATGGCAAGCACATGGGCTAAATGACCCCAAACGTATCCGTGAAGCTACCGCCGATTACCGCTCCGAGATGGACGTTCTTGCTGAGTTCATCCGTGAATCGTGCGAACTCTCCCCGAACGCGGTTGCAACCGCCCATGCCCTCTACAAACAATATTCCTCATGGTGTGAAGACGTTGGGGAGCGTGCCATGAGTAAGCGGCAACTTGGCTTACGTCTTCAGGAACGGGGATTCAAGCCCCATAAAGGAACGACGGGGACTCGTACCTGGCTTGGCATTGGACTCCCTCTCGCAAAAAAGTAAGTGGCGCATGTGGCGCATCAGGGGGCTTTTTGGGAAATTACACTCAATTAAAAAAATCACAGGAGAAATACCCAGAAATGACCCCTATACGCCACTAGCGCCACTTTAGAGAAAAGGTACACCATGAAACTCTCTAAACATCTGACTGAACAGCCATTCATTTTGGCAACGGGACTCGCGGCACTTGTTCACTCTACATGGAGTCTGGGAACACTCTTTACGGGGGCGCAACCCGATATTCACACAGATGGATTGCTCCCTTATCTTTTTTGGCTGATACCAGCGCTCCTAATCGCTTTTGCTATGGACGTGGGACAGATTGCCACCAGCGCGGAAATACGGGCGGGGCAACGTACCCCAACACGATATGTGACGTTCATTGTCTTTGCCATTGCGACATATTATCTCCAATGGACATACATGATCCACCACATGCCCGCATTGGAACTTGCCCCCGGCGTGCGTCAGTCGTGGGGCGGGGTGGCGACCCTTCTCAGAGATTCAGCAATCTGGATCGTCCCCGCGCTGTTACCCCTGTCTACCACGCTCTACACCTTGTCAGGGGGGGTGCACCGAGAGCGCAATGATAATGCGCTCCCTACAACCCCCTCTATACCCGTCCCTGACGTGACAAATGCGCTCATGGTTGTTGAGAAAGTTGTACCCTTAGAAAAAAACATACAAACGGAGGAAGCGGACGCCTATCACGTAAAATGCCCGTGCTGCGAGTGGCACGGGATGTACCAAACCAAACGGAATGCGGATAACGCATTGCGGGCGCATAGTCGGCACTGTGCGGCGATTCATGCGGAGGTGGAATCATGAGTAACCGGTTTAAACTATTGGACTTGTTTTGTGGGGGGGGCGGCGCGGCAATGGGCTATGCGCGGGCGGGTTTTCAGGTAACAGGTGTCGATGTTAAGCCGCAACCCAATTATCCTTTCCCTTTTTTGCAAATGGACGCCCTCAGTATGGATTATGAGGCGCTTCTAAGCTATGACGTGATCCATGCCTCCCCACCTTGCCATGTTTACAGTCGTGCATCAGCTTTAGCCCGCAAATGGGGCAAGGTCTATCCTGACCTATATCACCAAACAAAGGCAATGTTGGTGGCGAGTGGGAAACCGTTTGTCATTGAAAATGTGCAAGGGTCGCCCATCCGGGGTGGTTTGTGCCTGTGTGGAACGATGTTTCGGTTAGGAGTATTTCGCCACCGTTTGTTTGAAAGTAATGTTCGTCTGCGAAAACATGAGCAACGTTGCTCATGTGGGCAAGCCCGTATTGGAGAGGGTTATGTGTCCGTAGCGGGAAATCTGACAACCAAAAAGGCAGCTTCTCAGGCAATGGGAATTGATTGGATCACCAATAAACGGCAACTTTTTGAGGCGATCCCCCCGGCATACACCGAGTTTATCGGGCTGCAACTCATGAAATTCCTTAGCACTGGTACTCATGAGGAACTTTTTCTCTGGAAACCAAAGGTCGGCATACAGCATTCTCTCTGGGAGGCGACATGACCACCTTACGGGCGGCTTTTTCGGAATTTATCCGCGATTGTGAGGCGGGGCGGCGGAGTCCAAAAACGATCCGTTGGTATCAGGACAAAATCAAGCCTCTGATGAAGGCGCATGGTGACCAAGAGGTAAACACTATTACCGCCTCTGATCTGCGAACGCTCTTTATCGAAATAGATCAGCGGGTGAGCGAGGCGACGGCGGCAGGATCGCGGCGGGCATTTCGGGCTTTTTGGCGCTGGGCATTCCGCGAATATCGGCTGCCCCGCAATCCGATGAAAGGGATACGCCCCCTCCAGACACGCCGCCGTGCGCCCAAAGGAGCGGCGTCCTCTGATATTCTAGCCATGTTCAGGGCTTGCCCGGATACCCCCCTTGGGGCGCGGGATCGGGCGCTCCTGCTGCTTTTGGCGGCGACGGGGATTCGGGCGGGAGGGCTACTGACGATCCGCCCCGATGATATTGACTTTGCCGCCCGCCGCCTTCTCGTCATTGAGAAGGGCGAGAAACAACGCGCTGTACCTGTGAATAGTTTCGCCCTTCATTGTGTTGTGCTGTGGTTGAAAAATCGCCCTTCGGGTGCAGAGTTCGTCTTCTGTGCAGACGATGGAAAACCGCTCAGCTATTGGGGGTTGCGGCAGGCGTTTAGGCGCATGAGGGAGCGGGCGGGGGTAGAGGGGAAAGTCACCCCTCATCTCCTCCGCCATTGGTTCGCCCAAGAGTTTCGGCGTCAGGGGGGCGAGCTAGAGGTATTGAGGGAGCTCATGGGGCATGCCTCAATCACCACGACGGTGGATTTTTACGCGGTTTTCAGTCAGGATGTGGTAGCAGAGATCTACGATGCACACGATCCTATGCGGGGGTTGTTTAGGGAATCTGTGTGAAACGGGGATAGAATAGAGGTAGAAAATCGGCGGGTGAAAACCCGCCTTTTTGTCAATCCCTAATGACTCTGAAGGGACTCGAACCCTTAACCAATGGATTAAAAGTTTTTTGCCCTAGATAGTTCACACCCCTGTTGATTCCGCCGACGTTATCCCTCAGAATGTAATTGGCGGGGTGGTTTGTAGGTTTTAATTCCCCCTTTCGAGAGTTCCCACCCCTGCCCCTTTTTCTATGCTATGCGCGTTCTAGTTCTTTTGGCGATCTTGACCATAGGCAACCCGGCTGGCGTCAGCGCACAACCGAACGATCCCGGCTGGCAAGGGACGATCTTGATTGAGCTACTGCCCAGCGCTGACCCAGCGCTTGGGCAGGCACTAACTGACTCACGATTGCGGCAATCGCTGAGCAATCTCGCTCCGATCACGGGACGTCCACAACCTGCTGAGCTTCTTCATTGGCTCGGTTCGCTAGATAAGCGGAAAGTGCTTGTGGAAGCACGGTGGTACATCGAACCGACGCAGGAGTTGGTGGCGAATGCTTTTGCAACAGCACTACAGATCGATCCACAGATCGCATCTGTGGGGATGCTGATCACGATCTTTACCAATAAGGACGACGCCCGCACTTACTTTGACGCTACGATCACGGAATGGTTGCCGCGTGTTCCCCCTACGCCTTAGCCTAATTTTCTTGATCGTCCTGCTATCTGGGGCAAAAACAGCGCATGGGGCGACGACCTATTGGCAAAAGGTGTTGGCTACCCGACCTGCCTCACTTGTTGGGGCGTGGGCGCTGAACGAAACCTCCGGCGTCGTTGCAACGGACGCTTCTGGCAACGGCAACCATGGCTCCTATAGTGGGGTGCTGTTGAACGGGGCGATCCATCCCGACGGTCTGAGCGCCCCGCGCTTTGATGGCGTCAATGATGCGGTGACAATCCCTGATACCGCAAACCTAAACCCAACGGAAATTACTATCTGCGCCTGGGTTCAGGCGGCTGACACAGGTTATTGGCGCGGCATTTTGTCTAAAACCGACGCTGCGACATGGGGGACAGGATATGGTCTGTTTTTTGCTTCGGATCAGAGCCTAAATGGTTTCGTTGGATCATATGGTTCTGGGGTATCTGCGACTTTTGCAATTAATGATTGGGTTCACTTGTGTTACACAAGAGATTCGACCACTCAGACCCTATACCAGAACGGTTCGATCATTTCATCAGCGGCTGCGGCGGGGGTATCTGTCGCTACTGACGATCTCTATATCGGCTTGCAGTCTGGAGGTCGTTATTGGTGGGGGGCGATTGCACGGTTAGCAATCTGGAATGAGGCTTTATCGGCGAGCGAGATTGCCGATTTAGCAACGATCAATTCGGGGACGCTCTTATCTAGTGACTTTAGGGAGGTGATGTCTATTGGATCAGGAGGAAAACAGGGCTATCTGGAGTATGGCGTAACGGTGGGCGACGTGCTGATTGTTTCGTCCTTAGGTGTGATAGCGGGACTCGCAACATTCGGAATCTATCTTTTTTTACGAAAGGAAAGGTGAGTGGTGGGCAACATTGAACTTGGCGTAATTCTTCTAATCGGAGGTCTGATCATTGGCTTTGCCGGAGTCTTCATTTTTAACGCATTCAGTGGGAGAGGGGGGGAATAGTGGTCTGGGATTTTGCAGCGATCTTCTTTCTATTCTCGCTGATTCCGCTTGCGCTTGTGGTAGTCGTTTACCATGCGGCTAGGCTTGTGCGGACTGTTGCGGGGGGGTTGAGAGACTTATGATCGAAAACATCCTAGACCTTATACGTCAAATTTATCTGCCTATTTCATTGATGGTCGGCGGCGCGGTCACAACAATCCTGTTGTGCATCATCATCGTGACAACATTCGAATCAGTCTTCACGGAGTAAATCGTGTCAAACCTTACATTGAAGGTAGTAAAACTGGTCAATTGGATGCGGAACTCGCCGCATGTCGTGGCAATCGTGATGTCTATTTTCGTTTTCACGCTTGCATGGACGCCCAAACGCGCGAACGCGCAGGCGTCATTCAGCATTGATGTAGACGCTTTTCTTTCGAGCGCGGCGACGATGTTCAACGGCATCTTCCCGATTTTCGCGCCGATTATCGGGATCAGTTTGGGGATCGGCTTGGCGTCGATGATCTCTAAGCGGTTTGAGTCGATTGTTTAATGCATACGAAACAAGCCCTAATCCTCATCTCCATGGCGGTGATGGGCTTGTTTTGTGTTGGGCGTGCGTCCGCGCAATCTTCATGGTGCCACGAATTTAATTTTGTTGGCACCACCTCTGGTTGGACGGCAAGTGGTCCAGCCTCTCATCAGTCTGGGGGATGGACAAGCAACACGAGCGGGGCGGACGGTCTTTACATTACATCACCCGTAACATATTTTGAATCAACATTTTCTTCTGTCGAATTAAATTTTAGCGGCTCGTGGGGGGGGAATAATCCACGTGTCATTGTATTCGACGCCTCGGAAACAGATCAATGGGGGATCACCAGCGCTACTGGCAATCCGATAACTGTGTCTCTCTCTGGTGCAACTGGAAATTATGTTAAGGTGGTTGTGGATAGGCAACTAGGCGGCACCCAATATTTTTCCGGGCTGATGCTCCAAAAAATAATCATATGTGGTCCCGGTTCGGAAGATCCATGGAACCCGCCAGATGCGACTCCCACCCCTACCGCGACTCCCCCACCAATGCTTACCGCTTCCCCCCTGGAGCGCAATGTTTGCGTTGCGCATCCCCGTGCCGCTGTTTTCGATTCCGCTATCTGGACACCCATTGGTGGGGCGGCGATTCTCACAGCAGGATTGCTCTTGCCCCCAGGGGGATCGGCAAAAGCGACGATTCCGCTTGATCTCTCAAAAAAGTATGATTTGACAGTTTTTTATCAGGCGTCTATTGCTGATTCTGAAGAATTCACCCTTAGGATTGCGCGATCTGGCGTCACTATCGCAACACGAACAGACGGCGCGGTAGGTCGTTTTGACGAGTCGGGAATCACAATCATCAGCGACATTCCGTCCCAGTTATCAGAGATCGAATTTTTTTACGAGGCTGAAAAGCCAGACATTGGCTTGATCGTGAAATATTGGTGTCTATATGACTATCAAGAAAGACAACCAGAGGATGATCGGGATACGAAAGGGGAGGAATGCTTCCAATGCATCCATGAGGCACTATGGGATGGGAATCCTCTCAATCTAACTGGTCTTGTTCAAGAGATTGCCAACGTTGTTGGCTGGTTATGGTGCGGTTTGCGTCGCTTTTTTGAGTGCGAACTATGGGTCATTCTAGGGCAGATTGCACAGGCGATTTTGAATATCCTCAGTTGGATTATCGGGTTCGCCGAATGGATTGTCGCAACCGTAGGCAGCTTCATATCATTTTTACTGAGTCTGGTTGGGGAGGCAATCAGATTTTTTGCAGCAGCACTAGCAAATGTTATACGCGGAATCGTCAATGTCATAAGAGGCATTGGGGATTTTTTCGGGAATGCCATACGTGGCGTAGTGAACTTTTTCAGAGGTATCGCAGAGACGATAGGGTTAATCGTTCAGATCGTCATGAAGGTCATTGAGGTCGTGATCGTCGCCCTGATCACGATTGTCACCACCCTCCTTCAATGGATCGCAACCATCTTTGGTGTGGCGGGAACGGCGATTCAATCGATCAATGAAGGATTTAATGAGTCCGACATAACCATATCAGGCTCATTGACTTGTACAGAGCCTGGAGGGGTGTTATATGCGGTCTGTCTGGGCTTTTATGTCTTAGACAACACTGTTTTCAATGGTCCTGGTAAATATATTTTTGTGGTGTTTATCGGAGTGCTGAGCTTGGATACTTTGTTGTGGGCAATCGAAACCTTACGGCGCGGGGTGCTGAGTCAGGATGTGGGATCATGAAGAAGCTGATCCTGGTTAGCCTAATCATCATCTTATCTCTTTTCTTTCAGAAAAAAACCGCACAGGCTCAATACTTTTGCCTTACCTTTAACACAAATCAGTTTGCTTATGTATTTGAGCATCTCGAAGGAATTTTTCTTTTTAGCGGAGAATCCCCCTACGGCGTAGCGGGTTTGCACGCAGGGGAAAATTCCCTTTCTCGGACAGCGCTGACGCGATACACATATTATGCAAACAGCCTTGCTTACATTGACTTTCGGATTTATCCGAAGTCGCCCAGCAGCTACCCCATAAAAATTGAGTTATCTGTTTATGGGACTAACCAGACGGTATACACATCCGAGGCAACGCTGAATTCTTTCACGCTGAGTCAATGGAGTCCATTTCTGACCTTTGGTGTGGGCGGCGTTCAGTCATATGCATTTACCCTGAGAGTCACCCAGACTTCTAACTCCGATCCTCTACAAAAATTTGTCCTTTTTGTCGATAAGGTCTGTTTTGCTGAACCTTTCCCGACGCCTATTCCGAATCCAACGCTTATTCCGCCCACCACGACGCGCACGCCGTCCAATACGCCCCAAAACACTCTAATTCCTACCAATTCCCCGCCTCCCACCACGACGCGCACCCCGACGATCACGCGCACTCCCTCCCCAACATTGGCTACGAACACCCCCTCAGCAACAGCAGGGGCGGGGACACCCACCGACACGCCCGCCCCGCCTACCGGAACAAATACCCTCGCTCCCCTTCTATCAGGCGGGTTTCCCACCCCTACGCCCCAGACTTCTAATTTGCGGTTTCCCTTCCCTGTGCCTGTTTTCCCAACGCCCGCTTTTATTATTCCGTCGCCGCTACCTGACTACGTTCAGGCTACCGCGCCTGTGGCAACGGCTTACGCGGGCAATCCGGTGGGGATCATTCAAATTCCATTGGAGGACTCGCTCACGAAAGTGGCAGCATATCAGGCAGGCGTCCTCGGATGGGCGACGCAAATTTTCATTGGCGCCAACGGAACGCCTATGGCGGACATGAGAAATCAAGCGCACCAAATTGGTTCAGGAATAGGGGGATTCTTTCGTGTCTTGCGGGGGATACGGGATTCAGTTGGTCAGACGGGCGATTTAGTCGTCATATTGCTAATCGTGTTGGCGTTCAACATCATGATTCGCATAATGACTTTCATTTTGACATTTATTTTCTTTGCGTGGCGTCTCATTAGAATGATGATCACGTTTATTGCTCAGACACCTGCGATCTTCATCTCTCTCGTGATCGTTGTGATCATCATCATAGTGCTGATCATCAGCGGTGCGAGAAGCGATTCTCAGCCAGTGGCGGGCGGCGGCACGATTACAACGCTGCACCCAACCAGCACGGGGTCAGTCACGGCAACCACGACCCTGCTACCGATTGAGGCGACTGCGACAAGTCGCTTTCAAGGATTCCGCGCTACACCAACTCCGATCCCCCTGAATATGACCCCCATTTTTGGTATCACGCTTCCGGCGGATATTTCCGGTCAAACTGCGGATCGGATTATCAACACCTATCGCGCTGCGAACACAGCAACGAACGGTATGGTGGACGTTCTGGCGTTCATAATCGTGGCGGGGGTCACGATTGGTCTTGGCATACGTCTGGTTGGAAGGCTTAATCGAGACAAATAATGACTAAAGCGAAATTTGTACCAGATGGTTACGACCCTACGCAAGAAGAATTTCCACTTCGGGGTCCTACCCTGAGAAGCTGCCTATTTCGTCTTGGTTGCATGGGAGGGCTGGCGGCGGTGGGGCTGGCAGCGGTTGTGATTATGTTGACGACGCGGGGAGCAGCCGCTGCCCCTACCCCTACACCTATATCGACGATCACGCCCTATCCCACATATACCGCCTATCCGACGTGGACTCTTATTCCCGAAACATTCATCCCGCGAGGCACACAATTAGTCATGACGCTCGTCATCAGCACGACCACACCCACCCCGACACTGAATTTTGTTCCCGTCATTACATGGACGCCAGGTCCATGGATGCTCACCCGATTTGCAAAGGAGTCGATAAAGTGAGGCTGCTTATCATGATTTTCTTTTTTGGGGCTTTAGTTGGAGGGACGGCTGCTGCCCAGAGCAACGTAAAGGCTGAGACATTGACCGATGCAGTTGTCTACTCTGAACTGGGGGGCGGGAACGTACTGGGAGTCATAAAGAAGGGAGGGCGTCTCTGGTTGGATGGAGTTAATGGCGAATGGTTTTATTTTCAATTTTGGAATCAACCCGCATGGATACCAGCAAAATCCATAAACATTATTCAGGGAGATCGAGAAACCCTCCCTGTCGTGGGGTCAATCCGCGGGTCAATCCGCCTTATCGATTACCGAACGATCCCCCCGATTCCGCCGCCCGGCAAGCCATTTCAGGTTGAAATCCAAATTGAGGGCGCAGCGGGGTCAACATTCGGAGTGGCGGCAGACGTTGAAGGGGTTTTTATTATGACCCCGGTGCGCTTAACCGAACGAATGGGGAGGGTGAGCATGGGATTCCCCCCTCCTCTAAAAACTGGGTGGCATCAGCAAGAGATCATCCTTGACCTTGAACGTCAGGCGTCGCCCGGCGCAAGGGGAATAATCCGCTATTTCGTAGATCGCCCCCAAACAAACCAATGGGATTTTGGGATAGCCCCTTACGCGGATATTGCCCTGACCGGGGATATCTACGATCTCTCGTGGGATGGGGAGGCATTAGGCACCCGGAACGGAGCGCGGATCGGGCGATTGACCTTGCCGCTCGGCGAGGTGCACTACGACGCGGTGGGGGAAGTTTCTGATCAGGTGATCTTCCCAGAGGGCGGGGCGCTTTATGGGTGGGTGGGGGCAAAAGGGCGACGGGGCGTGATCCGCGTGGCGAGTGTTACCCCCCTACGCTTGAACGTCTTCATCTATGGGGGTGATGAATGAGGCTGCTGAAAGACGCCCTTCATTATCTTTTTCCCCGGCGCTCCCTGCAATCACGGATTCGGTTGCTATCGCGTGATCCATCCTCGGAAAAAAGCCCGTACCTAGATAACGAGGATGATTGGACTGTCCGTTTTTTTATGGCGCATGGGGTCGCCAAAACGAGAGAAGACGCGATCCGGCTGATGAAGAGATACCCCGGCAAGCCTGCGCGGTTGATTATCCAAACGGAGCGGCGAAAACGGCGGATCGCGGGGCGGTGGCGGCGGGCGTGGGAACGTTTAAAGAGGTCGTGGTGATGACAAGCAGAGAGGAAAGGATCGCGGCATGGTTTCAGACGTTGGCGGAAAACGATCAGGGGTTGCTGATCGTGCTGGGGATGGTGGCGATGGTGATCATAATATTGATAATATTCCGGTGGGGAGCGCCCACCCTGTACGCCCGCGCCCGCTCATTCGCATGGTGGGGATTTTGGTTCCTCGTTTTCGCCGCTTTGCTCTATCCTTACCCGCCCCCATATTATTGATCCTCGTAGCGGGACTCCCCCGTCTGATTAATCTCGGCTCGGAGCATCTTTGGTTCGATGAAGCCTTTCAATGGCTTGTTTCCCAGCCGAAGACCGATCTATGGAAGGCGATCATCGGAGACACCCACCCGCCCTTATGGGGCTTGATTCAGGCATTCAATCTGCAATTATTCGGTGGAAGTGAATGGACATTCCGCTTGCCCTCAGCGGTGGCGGGGATCGCCTCAATCCTCATGATTTATCTTTTGGCTCTTGCGCTGAAACTGTCTAAGCGTGCGGCTTTTATCGCGGGGATGATTGCCGCCTTCATGCCAGGTCTGATTTACTTTTCCCAGGACGCACGCCCTTACAGCTTTCTATTGATGTCTGTCCTGATATGTTTGTGGGGAGCGCTACGGGGTAACTTTTTTGTTTATCTTGCGGCTGCTGTAGCTGCCGCATACACACAGAATACTGGTTTAATCTATGCAGGTTTGATCGGACTTTCGATGCTTGCCGTGCATCGAAAGAAACGCGGCATGATTTTTCTCTGTGGTGTGGCATTGCTGATCATGTATGCACCATGGATCCCAATACTGATTCATCAAGCGCGTGCGGTAGCAGAAAGCTACTGGGTCGCTCCCCTAAACATTGGCAGCTTCATAAAAGCAGGTTTTGATACAAGCGCAGGGACGCGCATACCGCAATTTTTTCAAATCCCTGTGGTGGCGGGGTGGGGCGGCTTGACGATGATTTCCTTAGTAGTCAGCAGACGGTGGCTATTTCGGCGGCGGGCGCTGCCCTTTTGGGCGGTGTTTATCGGATCACCGGTGGCGCTTGCGCTCTACAGTGTTGTGGTATCAGACGTATATATATATAGGGCGCTACTACCCAGCGGTGCGATGATTGCAATCCTGTGGGGGGGGGCTATTTCAAAGTTGAAGGGAGAACACTTCAAGATATTTAGCTCACTCACACTATTTGTCATAGCGCTCTCAATCTTCAGTTACTATACAACGGAGTCACGGGCTGATCTCAATCAGATTCTTGCGCCATTGCGGGAAAAATGGCAGGAGGGGGACGGCATTTATTTCAGCAATGCAACAAGTGCGATCATGTTCAACAAGTATTTGCGTTTGCATGAGCGTGATTTTCGTATTGCACCGCTACCCGGTTCAATCATGAATATTACAACCGACGTAAAAACAGCATTCGGTCTATCAACACTAGAGTCTGCCCCCGACAAACTCCCCTTCCGGCGGATATGGTACGTTGGGGGACTTTCACCCTTTTCGTCAGAAATGGAATGGACGCGCTATCTCACCATAGCGCGGAAAGCGTCATATTTACACGCTTGGGGGGGCATACACTTTCGTAACTTCATCATCCTCTATACGCCATGAATCAAAAGATTTTCCCCTTATGGCTGTATCTCATTCTACCTCTCATTCTACCACTCACGCGGGGTTCGCAGCGGGCGCGGTTGCAGGAGCGACGCGGGTATACACGCTTAATCCTATCGCGTCGTGAACAACTACAGCGCGAAGAGCGCCTCTACGCGGCTGAGGCTGCAACCTTCAGGCAGATACTGAGTAGACGACTTGCGGGTTTAGGCTACATGTGGGCGGCGCGGTATCGGTACGACACTGGGGCGCAAGAGGGGTCTCGGCGGAAAAAGAAAAAGACACAGCGCGTGCGTTTTGAGCGCTGTTTCACGTCGCCGGATGTGATCTGGTTCAAAATCAAAGTCCGCAGGAAAAAAATTTTTGGGACAGACAACGCCCTGCCGCATGGGGTCAAGGTCTTAGACTTGATCGCTGAAGAAACCCTACAGGAACTTTCCTACGCCTGTGAACGGGTGGTCACGGCGTCCTATGACAACGCCCGTTATGGCGTATGGTACTTGGTTCATCGCTTAGAGGGGGTAAGCGTTATCCCACAACGAGTTTCATTCAGGGAGATGCTGGATCACTATCCCCAAAATATTACAGAAATTCCCTGGGTCCTCGGCATGGGGGCGCACAAACGGGTAAAGAGTCTATCTCTGGCAAAGAATCCCCACTTGCTCATGGCGGGGCCCACAGGGACGGGAAAATCGAATGCGCTTGCATCTTTCCTATTAGGGCTGATGTATTACAGCACCCCAGAACAAATCAAATTCTGCCTAATTGACTTGAAAGAAGGGGTTGAATTTGACATTTACAAAGACTCCCCCCACCTCCAACGCCCCATTGTTGACAAGCCCGAAGGTGCGATTGAGGCGTTGCGAGAGATGGGCAGTGAAATAGATCGTCGTATGGCGTTACTCCGATCCACCCGCGCTAAAGACATTAGTGAATACAATCGCGCCCGCCCCGATGATCGCCTTCCCATCCTCTTGACCGTTATTGATGAGTATGCCCAACTTGTCTTGCCTGTGGATAAGAAGCTGCGCGATGAAGTGAACAAACTTGTGGTACGTATCTCAGCGCTGGGGCGAGCGGCGGGAATTCAAATCGTTGTGTGTAGCCAATACCCCACCAAAGAGGTGATCGATCCCCAAATCAAAATCAACCTAAACCTGAAAATCGTGTTCAGGACACAGAACGGCATTCAGAGTATGGTTGTGATCAACGATGCGCGGGCAGCGGCGCTGCCAGACGTGAAGGGGCGTGCATTGTATTCTTTGGGTCCCGATGTTTTTGAATGTCAGATCGCACACGTGTCGTCTGAAGACATCGATTTTGTTTTGCGAGTGGCACGGGGGCGGGCGGCGGGTTTGACGCGGCTGGACGGGGCAAAGATTGAGATTGATCAACAAGGTGTGCTGAGGATGATCGCAGAGGGCTATGAGGGATGGATCAAGACTGAAGAACTGATCAAAGTCCTGAAGGGCTACGGTTTAGAACGATCACAGGTACTTGAATTTCTAGAACAGTTAGATGATTCTGCGATTGAGAGCTATTTCGTAGTGAAAGAGCGAGGTGGGGTAAAAGTGTCGCTGGTAAAGGAAAAACAGGTATCAGAAGCTGATCAGGTCGACTCGTTTGTCAGGGAGAAAACGACAGACGGTGGCGACACTGTTGGGATGCTGATGTACGCGGCTTATCAAGAATTTGCTTTGAGGGAACAATTGTCCGTTCTCAGCGCAGAACGATTCGCAGATTTAATGTCTGAACGCTTTGAACGTGATGGCGAAACAGGGAAATGGAAGGGAGTGGCTATCAAAAATGGAAACACTGATTCCTCTCATCTGCATGGGTAGTCTATGTGCCGGGTGGCATACTCTTTTTGCGCTTTTTATCCTATGGCGGGCGGGGCGCGTTCGGTTTCGCTCTCCCATCATAAGGGAAGGCGATCCCGTTTACAGAACGCCCAATCGCGCTGAAACCTTTGTGGATAATCGGATCAAGCCCAAAAATGAGCAACGTATCGGATGACCCCCATTCCACCCCGCATGGAGCGGGTGATCCACCCCCGTATCACCGCCGCGATCCGCTACCTGAGACGATCATCGGGGGTTTATGTAGAACTTATCTGGGGATGCTATGGGCGGGGTAAAGAGAGGCGGCGGTCATTCGGGCGTCTTGACGGGGTATCGCCCACAGCGATCCTTGATCAAGTCGTTAGGGTGGCATGGGGCGATCCCGAATTCGAGATAGAGGAATTGATCGCCCTCAAGGTCGCCAATAAAAGCGCCCGATGGTAATTCACGATGAGAAGGATTATCGGAACAGACAACTACTACTAAGAATCGTACATTGCGGGCAAACGGGCTTTCAGCGAGGTCTCCCCGAAAACTGAAGCAAGTTTAGTAAGAGTTTTTTGGAAGCTTTAGAAAACTATGGGTCATTAATCTACAAATTACATTAACGTTTTCGTTTCGTGTTTTGGATTGACCCTGAGACACGTTTGGGGTCTTCTTTCCTGTCAGGGAACATGGCGTTGTAAAAATCCTTGCGGGCGGGTGGGCGCGGCGATTGTGACCATATCTTTTCAGCTTCAGAGGTTAGTTTCCCCTCTCGCCTCATGCGCTCTAGACGTTCCATGTTGGCGCGGCGTTCGGGAAACAGCCTATCGAGAGGTTCTTCCTCGTAAGCCGATGGAGTGTTCCGAGTAGAGCGGGACTGCCCCCCCTGCATGATCCAATTCCGTTCTCGCTCAATCGCCAGCAAGTCTTGGTGGCGCTGTTCCGCCCGCGCCCCTGCCGCGTTGCGCCAAGAGAGCAGCCCAAAGAGGAGAAGGAAAAAGCCCCCCACCCCGCACAGTACCTGTGTGAGGACTTGCCGAATATCTTCGGGAAGATTCTCCAAACGTTGAGCAACGATCAGGGCTTCTGGGCTAGGGCGAGTACTCTCGACAACCTCTGGGAAACTAAGCTCAACGAGAGCAAGTAAATCAATCTTCGTCGCCTTAGCAAGTTTCGCTAGGAAGTCAATCGTTGGAGGATTGCCCTCTACATAGCGCTGCATCGTATGATTAGCTACATCCACGTATTCAGCAAAAGCCCGAATACTCATTTTACGTGCAGCCATTTCTTGTCTGATGAAATTCGCCAGTTTACTAGTCACGCTGTACCTCAAAGCAAATTATACAACACCCCCTTGACGCATTAAATGTTTTACTTTAAACTGGAATAAGATAAGTCATTCGACTAAAGGATCAGCCATGAGAAGTACGACGATTTCGTTCAGGGGGACTCGTGAAGAGGTCAATGCTTTGAACATCATCGCACGGCGCAACAAAAAGTTTGTTGCAGATATGGTTCGGCAAGCCTTATTCGCCCAATACGCTGCTGATATTCAAGCCATAATGGAGGTTGTTTTTTTTGCCAATAATGACCCTAAAATCAGTCAAAAGGCTGAAAAGTGAGCCTTCTCCGCCGACATCAACCCACAATCCGCTAGGTGAGGGGCGAGATTGTGGGTTGGCGTGGGTGGAAAAGCAAGGGAGGAACTATGAAGTGTCAGCGATGCGGTCAGGATGGGAGTCTAAACGGTTTTTGCTCATCCTGCATGGAGGGGCAGCTTCTAACTGAAGCGACTGGAGGTCTTGTCAGTTTTGGAGTCCTTGAAGTGGAGGATTTACCGATGTTGTACCCATTTGGCTACGAGCAGGATGCAGAAGATTGGCTTGTCGCCCCCTACGA
>ERZ761591.121-NODE-121-length-15755-cov-4.437962_pt1 | contig 15755 bp, 19 predicted proteins | sample MGYA00512167_ERZ761591 | MGnify/ENA primary metagenome ERZ761591 (study PRJEB28899, sample SAMN03785559) | bioreactor sludge metagenome | biome: EBPR Sludge; feature: EBPR Bioreactor; material: 0.22µm filtered reactor supernatant | place: Saint Lucia: Queensland...
ACATCATCCACACCGACGCCGAAGATCAGATCGTCGAAGTGATGAAACGTAAGTGGGCGCAGCATCTGCGCCTGGTTGACAACATGACGCAGATCATTCGCAAGTTCGGACTGACAAACGAGGCGCTATCCATGAATCTGAAACGCACGCTCGGCTTAAACCGGCAAGAAATATCCGGTCAATATTTCACCGTCATCAACAACGACAGCATCGTAGAGCTTGAACGATGGGCAGATGAATCAGTTGACATGATTTGCACGTCGATCCCATTCTCCAAGCACTACGAATACAGCCCGTCCAAAAACGACATGGGCCACAACCCCACGAATGATGCGTTCTGGGCGCAGATGGACTTTCTGATTCCCCATCTGCTGCGCGTACTCAAGCCTGGGCGCATCGCCGCCATTCACGTCAAAGACCTGCTGGAGTATGCGCACGCCAGCGGGCTGGGCGTCATGGCCGTCTACCCGTTCAGCGATGATTGCGTCCAGGCGTTCCGCAAGCACGGCTTTGTATTCTGTGGTCGCGTCACCGTCACTACCGACGTGGTGCGAGAGAACAACAGCACCTATCGCCTGACCTGGAGTGAGATGGTCAAGGATGGCACCAAGATGGGCGCCGGGTTGCCAGAATACGTGCTCTACTTCCGCAAGCGCCAGAGCGACACAAGCCGTTCTTACGCCGATGTGCCTGTATCGCACACCAAAGAGGCATACCCGGTCAGCCGCTGGCAGGTTGACGCGCACAGCTACTGGCGCAGCAGCGGTGATCGGATGCTGTCGCCGGAAGAAGTGCAAGCCGCCGCCATGCGGATGACGCCTGACCAGTTGACACAGGTAGATCCCGGTCGCATCTACCGCTGGTTCAAGCTCTTCAGCCAGAAGAACCTGTACGCCTACGACGAACACATTGACATGGTGAAGGCGCTCGACGAAGCCGATGCGTTGCCCAAAACCTACGGCTTGATGCTGCCCGCCGCTCCCGACGGTGCGCGCGAGTTCGTCTGGGATGATGTTGTCGCCATGACAACGTTGAACTCTGCGCAGTTCCGCCGCGGCGAAGAGAATCACGTCTGCCCGCTGCCCTTCGACATCGTAGAGCGGTTGATTGAGCGATTCAGCAATCCCGATGAGCTTGTGCTTGACCCCTTCGGCGGTCTGGGCACCGTGCCCTACATGGCCGTCAAGATGGGGAGGCGCGGCGCTTGCATCGAATTGAATCCGGTCTACTGGACAGCGGCTTGCCAGTACCTGAAAGAGGCCGAAATCAGCCGCAGTGCGCCAACGCTCTTTGACCTGATTGAAGGCGGCTATGAGATGCCAGAGCCGGTTCAGGCTTTGGCAGCAGCGGCGGATTGAGTGCATAGCGCCGGCAGGCAACGTGGCAACGTCTCAGTGGTCGCACACAATGACGTGTGAGCATCTTGGGTTGCACCGTTGCAAATCGCCCGCCGGCGTTGTCGATACAGCAGCGGTGCGAGTGTACAGACAACTGACAACCTGTTACGGCATTCGCACCGCCTTGTAACTGAGGTGACAAGGTGAATCCTATCCTAACCATCCGCATACCAATGCGGGCAACCAGCATCAACAAGTGGAGCCGGATGCACTGGAATGAGCGGCGCCAGCATCGCAACAACGTCTTCATGCTGGTGCGTTCATCGTTGCCTTTTGAAGTCGTCAACTGCGACAACTGGCCAGCGACGGAGCCGGTGGCGCTGCGTGTCACAGCGTACATGAAACCGCCCGTACTGGACGCAGACAACGTGACCTTGAAGGACGTGATTGATTCGCTCAAGGGCTGGGTTGTCCGAGATGACGACGCACGTTTTGTCACGTCGGTTACGCCGCTGGTCAAGCGCAATACTGAGAATGTTGTTGTTGTCGAGGTATTCAAGGAGGCTGTATGAAACGCATGATGATTGTATGTGCGATGGTTGTAACCCTGGTTACACCGCAGACTGCAAGCGCCGCTCGCAGTTGCCCGAACGGTGGCACCTGGACGCCCAACGGCTGCGTGTACGAACCTGCTGGCATGACTTGCGCATGGCCGTTCCGCCTGGTCAAAGTTGGCACGGTCGCGATGTGCGTCAAGTGGGGTGTGCAACCATGACACAACCTGTAACACGCGTGACAGTTGGCGATACCAGCGACAATCTCAGTGATGATGATTATCGCGATATCTACGATGAACTGCGCGAGAAAATCAGCCTTGATAAGCTCGTTGCCATGCTGCAAAGCGAGTACAGCAAGATGCAATGGCACCGGTACGAGAAGGGGCAATATCCGATGAACCGCACCATGCGCAACGAACTTCGGCGCTGCGTAGGTTTGCCGCTGCTTTCACCACTGACCATCGCAGAAGCGACAGCGCAAGCATCGCCCGACGCCGCCGTGTGGCGCATCGGCGACGGCGTGCCGGAACACGTGATCATGGTCAGTGACACGCCAGTCACGCTGTACGTCAATGGCACGGTGCAAACCGTAGCGCCGAAATGCGATGTAACCGAGGTTACACGGGCAAGACGCACACGTAAACCATGCGTGAGGGTTTGGATACCAGAGACGCAGAATGAGCGCTTCTTGCGCCTCTGTGACGGTCTTGGCGAATTGACCTGGCGTGAAGTGCAAGAGGCTGGATTGCAGCACTACGAGCGAATGCTGAAAGGGAACGGGTGAACCGACATGCCGCCGATAACTTGGGAATGGTTCGCGCTTCGTGCCATGTGGTTTGTTTTTGGTGGTTCCATCGGATTCTTTGCCGGATTCTTGATTGCGTCAATTTTCGCAGTATCGAGCGGTATCAGCCGGTGGGAAAAAGCGCAACCAGAGCCGGAACCGGCTACACCGGAGCGTGATGCAAAACTGGTAGAGGCGGAGGCGAAAGCTGAATTCTATTACCGGATGGCAACCGGGCAAGAGGCAACATGAATCACGGTATGCGTATCGATTTGGGAAACCGCCAAGATATCGACTGGGCACAGGTGATGGTGACAAAATATCACTATTTACACCAGCTGGTTGACCAACGGGCGCGACCTATGGTCTATGTCTTGCGCAACGAGAAAGACGACATGCAGCGCAGGTTAGGTTTGGTGATGCTTGGAATACCGCACGCAACCAAATGCAGAGGATGGTGGGGATATCCTGGACTGCCAACACAGTGGCAGGTAGTCGATTTGTGTCGCATTTGGCTTGACCCAGATGTGCAAGCAGGTGGGCAATTCTGCGACCCGTACACCGTTCCAGGCTTCGTTGACCGGCGCGGGAAGTGGCGACCATCGTTGGCAACATGGGCAATCCAGGAGGTGTTGGCGAGAGTGCAAGCTGACCGTGTACGTCTGTGGCCGCCCGTCTATTTGGCGCAACCGTATCACATTCTACTTGCCATCTCCTACCACGATCCTGCCTTCCACCGCGGCACAATCTATCGCCATAGCGGTGCCCAGCCGATGTACATGCGCAACGGTGCACCGGCTCCGGGGTCCAGCGGCAAATACGGTTGGTGTTGGCAGTTGCCAGTGCCAGCGTGGGAATGGGAAGATTTGAACAACATTAGACCGCGCTCATTGCGGTTATTGTAGAAACATAGACCCTGTGCCGTGCCACTAACACGGCACAGGGTGCCAGCAGGCGCATGGCTACTGCGCTCTGCCGCCAAAGTGTATCACAAGCCGTAGCCGCACAGCTACGGCTTTTTTTCGTTGTAACGGAGGTGACATTGTGACAACCAACAACGTTTTGCCCTGGCTGCTGCTGGCCGCCGTCCTGCTCATGGCCGCCAACGCGCTGCTGCTGGTGATGCTAGTGGGGGGTGCACTGTGAAAGCCCCCCTGTTGATTGCCGTGCCCCTGGGTGTGGTATTCACCCTATTTGCCTGGCGAATCTCAAATCTGCTTTCACCCGACGCCATTGCAATGGCTATCGGTCTGTTGCTGGGCGTGCTGGCCGGGCTGCCTGCCGCGGCGCTGGTACTGGCCGCGTGGCGCAGCGCCCCAGCGCCGGATTACGATTGGATTGACGGCGAAGCCACTGTCTACACCGACGAAGTGACGCCCTACACCCACGCGTTCCGCCGCGTGGCCGGGTTGCCAGCACTCCCCAGCCGACAGGCGGAGATTGACCAGTTGCGCGCCGCCCTGGATTACATCGAAGCACAGGAAGGGCGGCCATGACCCAACAGACCAAACACCGGGCCGGGGTCGCATCCGGTTGGGAGCGCATCACGGACGACGCCGGGCGAGCGCAGTATCTGCCCGCCGTGCAGCCCCAGCGCCGCCAGTTGCCCGCCCTGGGGGAAGTGTTGCCGCCCGCGCCGGCTGAACCGGCTAACCTGCTGCACGCATGGCAGCAGCCCATTGACGGCATACGAGAGCACACGAGCGCCGTTGACCGGGCGAAGGCCGTAGTAGTGCGCAGCGCGCCGTTACTGGCGCTGGTGGGGCTGCTGGCGGGCGCTGGGGCCATTGTCGCGTATGCTTTGGCCGGGACTGTAGCCGCTACCCTTACTTTCCTGGTGATAATGGCCGCCCTGGGCGGGCTGCTCTATCGCTGGGAATCGCACACCGAGTATCAACACTCACGGGCCGGCGTAGAACGCCTGCGCATCACTGAGGCCGCCGACCTGGAACACGCCCGCATGGAACATGAAGCAGAACTGCGCAAGATGGCGCTCGAATCCTACCTGGACATCATGGAGAAGCGGTATGCAGACGCAGAATGAGACCCTGGTGCGCCTGGAAAAGTTCGTTGCACGGCTGGCGACGGAGAATGCACAACTGCGCGCAGAGAATCGCCGGCTGCGCAAGCTCAAGGTCAACGCCGGTCGCGGGCGCATCCTGGCCAGAGCGCTTGACGATGCAACTGTCATGCTCACATGGCGCTTTGCCGGATACAGTATCAGCCGCGCCAAGTGCGCAGAATTGGGATTGACAGATCGCCCGTGGGAATGGGCGCGGGCGCTGCTGATGGCCGCTCGCATCCACGACGGCGCCGACATTACAGAGACTGATTTCGATGTGGCGCTCCGCAAGCTCGCAGCCACCTATGACCGTATCGAGGCACAAGAGGACATCGGCGCCCTGGTGTTGCGCCGGCGCAAACGGGAGCCGATAGCAGCGACGAAACAAGCGCCGAAGCCAGCGCCGAAAACGGTTCAACTGGCGACGAAGTAGGAGCCGAAAACAGCGCCGTTACTGGAGCCGGAACCGGGGACGGTAACGCCCAAACCGTCCCCGTGTATCTGTGGGCAATTTTGAGAGGGGAGGGTGCGAGATGGAAGATGTAGCAGGTGGGGCAGTAGTAGCCGTGGTAGTTGTCGCCATGATGCTGGCCGGCGGAATTAGTATCATGCACAACGTATTGCAAGGCGGCACACGGGAAGATGGCACACACGTTGACGAAACTCCGCAAGAAGCGGTAGACGCTGGCACGCCGTGGATGCTCGTAACGATTGTGCTGGCGATTGTCGGGTTGGCACTGTTGGCCGTTTTGGGTGAGGCAGTGTAGCGCACGCATGGGACTCAAGCCCCTTGACACGACGGCGATCCAGGCCGGTCGCCGTCGCTTTTTGGGCGAAACCTACGATTCCCCTACGATATTTCGGTTTCGCAATATTGCCTATTGCAAATCTGAAATATGCGTGTATAATTAGGAAAGCAAACAGGGACACAAGCAAAAGGACAGGGACAAAATGATTACCAAGATGACCGAACAAGAAGCGCAGAAATTCGTGGAACGCAATCGCACAAGCGCAACCATCCAGAAAATTGCGCAGGTAGCAAAGACTGCGACGCCTGAGATGAAGGTGTAGTTAGTTGCAAAAGCGCAGGCCGATTACGAGAAAGACGCCGGGCCGGTAATGCGGCAAGCCGGTCACAAGCCCGGCGGCAGACGCAGAGTGAACGGAAATAGGAAATTAGCAAGCAAGGAGATTGAAAGATGTACAAGCTCACCTGGATCAATGAGGAAGATGGCGGAGAACTAAACGGGCGGTTTTCTTCGCTGTACGATGCGAAAATGGCAGCGTGGCTTGTTGCCGGCGAACTGGACGAGGGAGACAAGATTCAGGCGTGGGAATTAGACGCAGAAGGCGAGATGGCGAATACCGCCGCCGCAGAATGGATGACTTCGGAGTTTGGCGACCCGCACGCCACGATCACGCTCAATGAAAGCGGATGGGACACGGGGATCGAATTCATTGACTACTGCCGCCAGGCGCGGCTGGTCGGTGACGATCCTAGTGAATACTCCACCTTCGAGGAGCACTTCCGCTTTGTCGGGCTGGACTACGCCAAGACCGATCCTTTCTGGAATGACGAGAGTTTGGCGGAATGGCCCGAAAGCCTGCCGGTGTGGTCGTACACTGGCGAGTAGCCCACCACCCAGGCCGAAACCGGCGACCCGACGCCGGTCTGAGCGTGAGACGCTCACTGACGAGGCCAACCACCCACACCCGGCCAGCCGTGCAAGCCGGGGGAAGCGGCAAAAGGGGGGAAGGTATGATGGCACCGAAAAAGATTGGATTCACGAATTACCGCATCCGCGTGTTTCGTGGCGACACGGAGCGAGTGAAGTTTGTGGCGCTCCAGGCGATTCGATGGATGCACCATTGCGGATATGAGGCGCCGGCACCAGAGGAGTTCAATGCAAATGAATTCATCGCCGGAAATAATGTGCATTGTTACTTCCGCAATACATATTTCATCCCAGGGTCGAGCGACTGGGATGCATATGTCTCATATCGTCCGGGGAGCAGTGATGAGTCATACGACTTTATATCACTGCGAATTCCCGATGATGCTTGGGAATTCCGCACCATGCAGGAGTGGGCAAACTACCAGTCGCGGGCAAAAAGCCCAAACTTCCGGTATCCCACGATACCGGAAGATTGGATAATCGAACAAGAGAGGACGTTATGAACGTCCTACCCACCGCCCAGGCTCTGGAGTTAATCAACGCCCGGCTGAATCACCCCATCAGCCGGGCGCTGTTCGAGCAGTCGATTCGCCCGCTCATGGTCGAGCGAGGCGATGCGCAGAGGGTCGGCGCTACCTGGCTATTCGATGGCCAGTGGATCGGCGCCTGGACGGATTACCTAAACTGGCGAGAGGCGCAAATTGCAGCGGGCCGGCTGCCGCCGAAATCGCCCTACAGCATCGCCGACATGGAGGCGCTGTTCCACGGCCACATTGACCCGGAGGAGGCGCAGCCGTGATCCTTAAATTCTGCCTCGGTTGCGGGCGATGGCTGAGCACAGCCCAGTTTTACCCCCGCAAGACGGAGCCTTACGCCTATCCACGCTGCAAAGCGTGCGTAAAAGCGAAGGCGATATGGGGGCAGAACGACAAGCGCCAAAAGGAAGGCGCAATGCCGCACTTCATTCAGGATGAGCAAGCAGATTTTGCGATTTGCTCGAAATGCGGCAGGCGCCTCCCGATGGGCGAATTTCGCTCGTCGAATTGGTACTGCCCGGATTGCCGGAGGCAATACTTGCGAGAATCCAGCCGCAGGCAATACTTGCGGAGATCCAACGAGCGCCGCCGCCAGCGCAACCCGCCGAAGCCCCGCGCCGTCGAAGTGGAAATCCCAAACCACACCGGCGACTGGCTGCTGCTGGCCGGCGGCGTCCTGATGCTCCGCACGCAGCACCAATGCACGGTGCCCGGCGCCCGCCTGTTCGTGGACATCTGGCAGGGCATTGACGAGGCCGGGCAGATGTACCAGGGCTGGCACTGGGCCATGTACTACGATTGATGCCCGCCCACCACCCGCCCCACCACCGTCAGATCGCAACGATCTGGCGGTTTCGTTATGTAGAGTTGAGATACCCCAGGCGTGCGCTATTCCTCATTCAGCCGCCATAGCTCCTGTTGGTTCTGCGGTTCCAGCGTCAAACCGTTGCTTGGCGAATACTCCGCCCGCTCCACAAAGAAAGGCGACATCGCACCCCAACCGTCACGCGCCAGAGTTTGCTCAAGTGCTACCCATGTCCCGGCTGGTAGCAGGCCAACGGGAGCCGGCGCACCGTTCACCGTTGCAAGGTTGCCGTCATCGCGGAGCATCCACGACACGGCAGTATTAGCCGGCTGCACAAAGATACGCAGCGACAAATCCGCCGAAACCTGCGCCAGCAGCCGCTGATTGGCGCTGGTGCCCTGCGCCAGCAGCCCGTCCACCGCATCACTGGCCAGCACCACATCATCACGATATTGATGCTCGATCAGCCCGCTCGCCGCTTGCACATCCACCAGCAGCCCCACGTCGGCGCCGGTCACAATCGCCCCGATCTGCGTCGCCGTGTCTACACCGCCCAGGATACGGAATTGCAGTTTCCCGTCTACGGCATTCCAGTCTGCGCCGTCATATGCGGCTAGACCCTGGCCAGATCCAGCGTCTTTGTCATAACCGACTAGGAAAAAATCGACATAATCCTCATTTTCATCCAGCACAATGCCGTAGGTTGTGCCATAGGTGAGAGCCGTCGTGTTGGCAAGTTGCACCGTAACCCAGTCTGCATCATTCTCTGGCACTTCGGTATCGTACAGCGTGACCGTCTCAAGCACCGTCCCAGGTTCGCCGCTTGAATCTTCTACAAGTTGGATGGTCAAATCTTGTGTTCCGCCAGAAACAGACTTTTTTATGTAAAGCTCAATCTGATTAGCCGTCCATGTACCGGCGTTAGGCGGCGTGAAAGTCTGGTAGAGTTTGCGCCCCCAAACCATCGCTGTAATGGAGTTATTGCTACGCTCACTGGCTATTTTTTCTTCTACAACGATATGATTGCCAGTAGAGAGCGTTATCGTTGCGCCCGCCGCTTCGCTGGTCAACACGCCGCCCCAGCCTGGACTAATTTCTATTCTGTCCTCATGCACGACTTTGCAATAGCGCTTACCATCATTCGACGTGCTACCAGAGATTAGGAATACTTCGCCCTCTGCGATAAAGTCTAATTTGTTTGCGCTGTCGATTACATCATCATCCGGGTCAAATGAGATTGTATCTGCCGTGTAAGAGTCGGCATCTTGATCTGAAACTGATTTGACTGTGACCTGCTGATTGTTAGCGCCGACAGATGCGCCGCTGATTTTCACTTTCCAGCCAGGCTGAAACAGGTAGAAGCTGCCGCCCACTTCGTGAATTGTGCGAGTTGAGTAATGGAAACCGAAATAGGTAGAAGTGAAGCCGCAGCCTACCGGCCATTCGCCTTGACCGTCTGTGTATTCTACTAAGCCCTGATTATTCTCCGTGTAGCGCCGTGCGAGGCGTTCATAGTAGCCAGCGCAGATTAGCCGTCCCTGTTGCGCTGCTCCCTCTCCTACCATGCGCAGCGTAGCAACGGGCAGCGCACGATTCGCCAACGTCGCATCACGCAGCGCCGTTGCTTGTGTCGAGGTCAGCGGTTCACTTGGCGTCAAGGTCAAGTCATAGGAGCCGTAGCGGGCGATGCTGGCTGCATTCTCCGCCCAGGTCGTCACCTGGTCATCTTCAATTGCGCCGCCTGCCACAATCTGCTGATAGCGCACTCGTACCCGATTCGCCATTTCTCTGAGTGACAAGCCACGCTCCACAGCGCCGCTTGTGACGTTCATCTCTACGATGTCGCCCCACCAGACGCAAACGCCGTTTTGCTCATTCCAGATTTCGAGCCGTGCACCAAGCCAGGCGGGAAGCGCAGCGCCTATCACGTCAACCGCTCCCGTTACGTCAATGTCGGCATCGACCGGGCCGCCGACCGCCGCCGCTGTCCAACGGGAAGGGGACAGAGTTAACGCAGGTGGCACCATGAGCATAGCGCCGGCGCTATTGAGAATCCGCACAAAAAACATTGTTACTCCCGTTACAGGCTGGCTTTACGTGCGCGATAGTAGACTCGCACTTCGCCGTAGGTCGAGGATATTTGATTACTCAGTAGCAGGATGCGATTGATGCGACCTGGCCACAAGCGCAACGGTGCGCCTGCTGCTACGAGCATCGGTACCGTAATAGCGCCATCGATGTAAAGCAGTTCCGCCATGCCATCATCTACGAACGAATCATTGACGGCCAGTGTTGTGCTGACAACCATGCTGTAACGCCGAAACGAATCCACCGGCGTCAACTGGATAAAATCAAGGTCAAATGTGCTAGTGCCTGTAGCCGTGCGCATGTACAAGCGCAAAGATAGGTCACTGTACGATGCACCCACGTTCCCCGGCGGCAACGGGATTGCACCGAGGTCAACCACCTGCCGCCCGGCGCTCGCAATGTAAACCTCATCCGTTTGCGTAATTGCCGTTTCGGATGTGCTGTAGCAAAGCCGTGCGCTGACGTAGACGCCGCCTGCGGTAATGTCATTTGCCAGCAGAAGGATGCGCACCGGTCTACCGGCCGTATCCTGGAGAGTCGCAGCCGGTATTGTCCATCGCCCGCTCTGCGCTGTCGTGGTGAGAGCGAAACGCCGCACATTGCCGCCCGATGTGCCGGTAACGGCTTGCGTAGAGCCGCCACTTGCAGCCGCTTCGCCTTCCAGGATGTGGGCAAAGTTGGCAGGGTCAGAAAATGCATTGACGGCTGCGTAGACAATAGGAGCCGTCAATGCGCCGGCGCTTGTGTTTTTGATGCGCAGTCGAATCGCTGCTGGCAGAGTGCCGCCGATTTGCGCCGCTGCGATTTGCGCCCAGTTGTCATTGATGCGGTTGTAGATGACCCTGCCGCCTGTGGCCGCCGCTTGTCCAGTTGCGGAAAGCTGTAGCTCCGTCTCAGATGCTTCTTCCCAAAACGCTTTACGCTCAAAAGCCAGTGTAGCGGGCGCTTTCAGGCGACTGTATGCTGCAATGGCGCGTTCAGGTTCCAGTTTGGCACTAACAATCTCGCTGCGCCAGGTTGTGGCTTCTCCATGTAGCAGGACTTGCAGCCAGACACGCGCCCCAACTCCGCTGCGTTGGCGCAGGGCGGCCAGTTCCAGCAGCGCCTCGACCGCGCGCCAGTTGTCGCGCAGAGCGCCGGTGTTTGCGCCAGTAACTAGCAGTTCCATCGATTCCGTAACCGTCGCTTCTGGTTGCGCCGCCGCGCCTGCCGTTGTCATGGCGTACTCAGTGACAAGGTAGGAGCCGCTTGTGAGCGTGATTGTTGTCGTGCCATCTGTCAGGCTAATAGTGTGCATCACCGTCTCCGCTGTTGCTTGCGTGCCACGATTTGCCCGATACGCTGCGCCGCCACTTCCCAATCCAGCGGCGTGTTGGCGGTCACATTCACCGTCACATTGACGCCGCCGCTGCGCCGAGATGTGGCGTTATCGTAGACGTTTGCGCCGGTTGGCAGATAGGCCAGTTCCGGCCCCCGCTCGCCAACAACCGCCCAGCCGCCCCGCGCCACGTAGCCGCCATCCGCCAGCGCAGTCGGCGCACCTGCCGCACCAGCAACGCTGCCAACAGCCCCAGCCGTTGCGCCGGTTGGCGACACGGGCAGCAGAGTCCCCGCCCAATCATAGCCTGCCGCTGCCGTCTGCCACCCACCCGCAAAAGCCAGCAGCGACGCCTCGCCCAGCGCCGCCAGCGCCGCCTGCTGTTCAGGCGTGCCCAGCGCCGCAGCGTAGCCATCCGCCAACCCATCTGCAACAATGCCGCCGCTTTCTGCGACCTTGACCCCGATGCCAGCAACCACCGCCTCGCCCACTGGCGCCATTGCATCTTCGCCCATCGCCTCCGCAAAGACGCTGCCCAGGTCAAGCCCCTGTATCTGTGCAACCAGGTCAGCCTCGCCGATCCCGAACAGCGCCATAATGTTGGCTTGCCCAGACTCACTGTCTTTTTGGCGCTGTAGTTGCGCCTGCACCGCATCTTGGTTAATCAGGTCAAGGTTTGCCGGATTCGCAAACAGACTCGAATCAGACCAAGCCTGCTGAAAGAGCGTCAGAATCGCCTCAGCCGGCAGATTTGGATCAATGCCAGCTCGCGCCGCTGCGTCTCCGATGTCCACGCCGTCCCAGTCCACGCCGTTGATTACCTCATCGGTCAGGCGGCGCAGGTAGTCATCTGCAAAGTTCTGCGGTACGCCCAGTTCGGCTAGTTCCATCTGTTGCGCCGTGACCTGCGACGTGCCAAACAATCCTTCGACACCGCTCAACAACGTTGACAGTTCGGCAAGTGCCTTGCTCTGCGATTTGGCCGCCCCGGTGTTTGCCTCAACAGCATCGGTCACGCCCATGAGCGCTTTGTAGGTTGCCCAGTCGCCAGCCGCTGCCGCTGCGCCTGCTGCTTTCAGATCAGGTGAAACAGGAGTCGGCGCTGTGCCTGTTGCCCCGTCCGCATAGCCGCCGAAACGAGGGTAGGGCAGCGTACCGGTCAACTCAGGTGCACCACCGGCAAGCAATCGGCGCGTTTTGTCGGCTGGAATGATTTCGACGCCAGCAGGCAGGTTAACCACCTGCGGCCCGTTTGCGCCAAGTAACTGCCATGCGCCATCGAAAAATGCGAGTTCTGGCCCAAGTTCCCCCACCATTGCCCGCCCGCCGGGGTGAATGCCGCCCATTGCTTCACCCGTCGCCCAGATGTCGTCACTGTGCAGGGGATTGTCAATAGCGGTAGGCGCAAGCGAGCGGCGCGGGAAATTGTGCGAGCCGCCTACAATGTTGACCTGTACGTCAACCGGCCCAGTCGGTTGCAGATCAACCTTCGCAGTGTAAATCTGCTGCCAGGTCGTGCCCCAGTCGGCGTCAACTGCCGCCGTCGTGAAGCGTGTCTGGCCGAGGTCGGCGTCAAGCAGCGACGAATCCGGATGTAGTCCCACAAGCAATTCTTGTGGGACGTTCAACGCCGCATCGATGGCCGCTGTGTTGGGCTTCAATAACACAGATACGTCGTCATACGGCATCGTAATGTCGATCGGCATTGTATCCGGTGTGGCCGGTGTAGGCAGCGTTTCGGTTGTGCGCTCAGGTTCCTGCGCATTGCCGGTTACGAAATTCGCAACCACCTGAAACGGTTGACTCAGTATCTCCTGAATAGCAGAGATGTCAGGAATCAGATTTACCGTCGCCTCATAGACGGTTGACCACGTTTCACCCCAGTCTACTGTCGCCAACACACTTGCAAGCCACTCGCTAGGCGGTTCGGTCTTACCGTCGCCCCAGTCGATTATCGCATTGACGGTTGCATTCCAACCCTCAGCCACCTTAGCTGCAACAGCGTTGTATGCGCCGCCCGCAAGTTGCACAAGCGTTCCCTCGCGCCAGTCGGCAGTTAGTTTGACTGCAAACAGGTCTTTTTCTTCTCCCGCGCCATAGCCGACTTTGACAACATTTGCAGCCGTGTCAATGACCAGGCGTCCGCCTTCAAACTTCCCCCCGTCCCAGCCGGTAGTCTTACCGCCGTACAGGTCGATCTTGGTCAGGTTGCCTTTGGCGTCTACTTCTACTTCAAAATGCCCGCCATCTGCCGCCCCTTCCCAACGGTAGTTTGTCAATACCGCCGTGACAGGTATCTCTAGCTCACCAAAGCCGACTTCTGGCATCTCCCCGGCTTCTGGCGCTCCGATTCTTGGCGTGACAGTCGATTGCGCACCGGTCAGCGCTGCTAGCGCAGTCATCCAAGTTGGCGTATTATCTGGCCCGGCATTGATAGCCGCCACAATGCGATCTACGTTCTTTGACACGCCGTCAAGTTGCAGCGCCGACCATGCGCCTAGCTCTTTGCCGATCTCCTTCGTCGCGCTGATAAATTCAGGCGATTGCATGATGCTGGCAAGCTGCGACAAAGCAGGTACAACAGCCGATGCAAAAGTAGGCCCAAACAAATCCTCAAGACGTGCCTCTTTCAAGTCGCCAAGCGTATTGAGCACGCCCATGAGCGATTCTTGCGCCCGCTTGCCAGCACCGGCATAGTTGCGCTCCATGTCGGACAGAATCGCCTCGATTGCGACGTTAGCGGGAATCAAGCCCCGCTCCATCATCTCCATGATTTTGGCAGTAGAGACGCCAAACGCATCTGCCAGAATTTGGCGAGCATTGACGCCAGCCTCGGAGAGTTGGTTAAGCTCCTGTCCTGCGAGTTTGCCGCGCGATTGAATCTGGCCTAGCGCCAGGGCGATGCGCTGCATAACTTCGCCGCTTTGCCCCGTCGCCGTCGAAAAGTCAATCGTAGCCTGCGTTAGCCGTTGCGCCTGCTCACTCGTAAAGCCGTAGGTCATAGCCATGCGGAACGCATCCGCCACGCCCCGACGGTCAAATGGCGATTCGATGGCTACCTGGCGTATCCAGTATTCAAGTTCTTGCGCTCTACCCGCCGCCATGTCGAGCGCACTGGCCATGTCAACGGCTTGCCCAGACTGCAAAAACTCTTTAGCCGCCATGCTGGACAGCGACATGCGCAATCGCTCAGAGTAGGCGTAGGCGTCCGCTGCTTCACCTACCAACGATTGCACAGCGCCCGTAAGCGATGTGACACCGGCAAACGCGGCAAAGCCACCGGCTGCGCCAAAAGCCACGCCTAACGCCTTGCCAGCGCCGGTTAGCATCCGGTTCCATCCGGTTGTTGTGTCCTGTAGGTGGCGCGAAAACGCCGACAGGTCACGCTGTGCGCGTGTCGTGTCAGCGCTTACCCTCGCCAGTAATTCAGCGGCTACGATTGCCACGTGTCCCCCTCTGCGTCTCGGCGCGGTTGGCGAGTTCCCTCCGCGCCTCTGTTTCTGCCATCTCTGCGTCTAGCGCCCAATCCATCCAGTATGTTGGTTGGTGCAAAAGCTCCCACGGCGGTACATTCAGATAGCGAGCCGCTCGAATCAGCGGATACCAGTCGGGCATTTCGCCCACATCCCCGCCGCTACTTAAGTATCGTCTTAGGTCGCGGCGGGTTTCCCGTTTGGGCGATTGCCACCCACTACACCAAACCAAATCGCACCCAGAAGCGCATCGGGCAAGGAAAGCAGCAGGTCTTTTGTCACTGGTAGCGGCTTACCATCTTCACCGAGCAGATCCCACGATTCGATGATTTCAACCATGCCGGTTGCAAAATCATCAAACGCATTTTCACGCTCTGCCTGCGTTGCGCCCCCGTCCATGCCCCTAAAAATCATCAGCTTGGCGTTTGGCGTAATGGCGTTTGGCCGATAGTTGACGGTCAGCGTATCGTCGCCAAACTCAACCTTGACGCTTGCCGTCTTGCTGCGAAGGTCTGCGAGTTTCATTCCCATCTGTCACTCCCCTTACAGCGCTGCGAGCGTGTTGATGAGCGTGATCTCGGTTGCCCAGCCCGACGTTGCATCATGCACGCCTTGCATAGTCCACTCGAGCGCATAGATACCGTCCGCATCCTCGAAAGGCGTAGGTTCCGTGACTTTCAGCGCCGTGTCAACCTGTAGCGTGTAATAGTCGCTGCCGGTGATAAGAGCGCCCACCGCTTTGATGCGCATAAACTTGGTTGCCCCGTTGCGCATCGTGGTGAGTAAGCTCATGCCCTCGGAGTCGGCGGCCACGCGCAGCTTGCACGTGAGATTCGGAGCCTGGTCAACCGTCACATCGTGATACGTTTGACCATTCAGGAACCATGCAGCCGCCAGCGCATCCTCATACGCCCATTGCACGCGCATCGCCCGACTCAACGCCGTAGCGCCGGCCAAACCCGCCTCAGTATCGGCCAGGTAAACCAACACATGCGGAGGCGCAACAGGGATAATGGTATTGTCAGCCAACGCCGGCGTCATCGTGTGACCGTCGGTGTAGCTGCGCGCCAGCAACGTGCCGCCCATCGTCGCCTCGTTGCGGTCGATGCTGATATTCAG
>ERZ761591.133-NODE-133-length-14750-cov-4.728411_pt1 | contig 14750 bp, 26 predicted proteins | sample MGYA00512167_ERZ761591 | MGnify/ENA primary metagenome ERZ761591 (study PRJEB28899, sample SAMN03785559) | bioreactor sludge metagenome | biome: EBPR Sludge; feature: EBPR Bioreactor; material: 0.22µm filtered reactor supernatant | place: Saint Lucia: Queensland...
CGCCTATGCCGCCCAAGCAGACATTGTTCGCAAATATGTCTCTTGGGAGCAGATCAAGCCTTATTTAATCAAGAGCGTCTAATGGAGTTCACAGGCGATCCCGTTGTAGATTATTGGCCTTTGACGGACGAGGTTGCGAAAGCAGCCCGTCCGCTTTTACCAAAGCGTTATCTTGAGGCGGGCATAGACCGCGCTATAGCAATGAGGGTCGCTATCCGATTGGCCCGCAAGTATGAGATCAAAAACAATCCCGACCAAACCATGCAAAACTGGCAGTGGTTGGTGGGGGTCATGACATCCGAACCTGACACTTTTGAAATGGAGGTTATCTGTGTCCTCAATGACATTTAAGGCAATTCAATTGTCGGATGACCAAAAAGAGGCCATCCGCACTTTAGCTGCATTTCTCAAGCATGAGTTCAGTGGGAAGTGGGCCACTCAAAAAGACCTGTCCCATTTGAAGTCCAATGCTTTGAAAGCCCTCGAAATCGCAGGCTATGTGACGCGCCACGAGTATGAAAACTTGGTAGCCTTCCGTCTGACCTCTAAGGGCTGGCAATTGCGCCATGCCCTGATGGAGAAAGTAGAGGTGGACTGTGCGCGTGGGGATACGTGGGAACGTGACGGCGAAGCATGGACACTGTTGGGTTATTTGCCCAACGGCGTACCTGTCGTGGGCCATCGCAAAGAAAACCACTGCCCCCACTGCGGTCAGAAGGTAGAGGACTGATGCCTATAGATTACTCGCGCTACCCTGTCGAAGCAAGGATGGACGTAGAAGTCGTTGCGCTGATTGCGAAAGACAAGTACGCAGGGATTATGTTGCAAAATATCCTGATAGAGCAAAACAAAGCCAAAAAGCATACGCGCTTAAAAGTGCTGAACAAAGCAGGGCTTATTATCAAGCCAATAAAGATGTCATTTTAGCTAAAAGCAAGGCCCGCAGAGAATCTGACCCTGAAGCAAGCAGGGAATATCAAAAAGAATGGCGCAGGAAGAACCCCGATAAGACTTTGGAGTACAGAAGAAGATATTACGCTAAACACCCCGGTTATGCCCGCGAATACCTTGCAGCGAGACCCAGTAAGAGTCAGGAATACAAACAGAATCAAAAGCGGAAAAACCCAGAAGCGTTTCGGGAGAAAAAACGAAGAAGTAGGGCACGTTTGAAGCAGGCGGTAGTCGCTATCATAGGGAATTTAGAATCATTTCTGAACGATATGCAAAGCGGCAGGTGTTTATATTGTCAAAAGCTCCTTAATGGAGTATATCATGTTGACCATATTATACCATTTGCAATGATAGATCAATTAGGGGAGAGTCACCCCGGACATACGTTGCCTAACTTAGCGTTGGCTTGTCCTCATTGTAATGATTCAAAGGGTGCATCTGACTTACACGAATGGTTGCAATGGAAATTTCCTGATACATCTCATCTAATTTTAGATCGCGTTCAATTGCATATATCTATTATGGAGATATATGATAAAGCGTCTAGGCATGGATTTTAGATTGAAGATAGGTAAAAACATGCCCCTACCCACTAAGCAAATTTTCATGATCGCGTAACCACTTTCTGCCCTCATTCTTTTTGCCGCAGCATGGGGGCAACTGCAAAAGGACAACCGTGTGACACTTTCGATCCCCGATCAACTGATTCAAGAGTTTAAAACTTACAATGAGGTACAGCAGGACGCCCTATGGAAACAGGGGGATTTACTGGTAGAGTACGTTGAGGAAGTATGGCCCGACGCCAAACGCAGCAAGGCCCGCAAACAATTCTTTGACGACTTTGCTGCTGCGGTAGACCTCTCTCCCGCAGCGGTACGCCTGCGCTTCCATACGTCGCGTTTATTTCCGGTAGAAAAGCGGGCCGCCGACAAAACATGGTTCTACCACTGTTTATGTGGCAAGGCAGGCAAAACCCCTGAGCAGGCGGAGGTGTGGTTGGATACTGCCCTTGCCAACGGCTGGACACAGACCGAACTCGAAGCCGCCATTAAAACCAACACCGACCCCAAACAGGTCGAAATCTTAGCAAAACACGCCCCTGTTGAGTTTATTTCAAACGACGGGGGTATTTTGTCCTTACAATTAGAAAAACCAATGGAGGGGCATTGTAGCCCCTCTGAGGCTCTTGTCATGACGTTGACTCGTCCGACCCCCGAAACCCCTGAAGGCGATAGCTAAACACCGCCTTGCGCTGGGGTGCGGTGAGTGTGCCCTTGTTTTGAATGTTGTTGAGGGCACCTTTCAGCACCCGCAAGGTGCGCCGCTGCACCTTGTCCGGTTCGGAAATCTGCGACAGGCGTTTGATGTGGCGCTCAATCGCTGGGGTATCGTAGCGGTCATACCCCGGCGTTAACGGGACAAGGGCGTCATATTCCCCGATGCGCTCAAAGTCTCGCAAGATCAGGGTACGGATGTACTCAGATTTGTTCTGGATAATGCCCTCAGTAATTAGCCGTTCAAGGGTGGCGTCTACCTCGACGGGCAGGGCCAGCAGGATTTTAGCGGTTTTGGGTGGTATAGACATGACGTTATGCCTCATCAATCGGAATGATCGGTAGGGAAGGTTTACGGTTGTCTATCGTGATGTGTTCGCCTGCGTCATCGCAGGTCACTTCTAATTCGATAACCGAAGCTACAATTTTGTGCTTGCGCTGCACAAGCGTCCCGCAGGAACAACAAGTGAACCCCTCAATGACGTATTGGGGGCCGTGTGTTGTCCCCGGCCTCATATCATTGTGAATCTCAAATTGCGAATGTTGTTGCCCGCAGTGGGGACACTTGCCAAAATTTACTAAACCCATGTTTTTCCTCCCTAGCCCCAGTGCCTTTTGCCGCAGCACCGGGGCAAGTGTTTAAAGTGCTTCAGTTAATGCCACGCCTGCGTAAGCCGATCCTTCAGGCGTTCAATTTCCTGCTGCTGGTCATAACAGATGTGCAGCAGGACAAGCACATCCGTGCCAATGGTGGTTTCATGTTCGTCGTTGAGGCTAAAGCCTTTACTGTTGGCCCACTTCTCGAATTTCGCCTGTTCTTGGGCCTCGATGTCGGCTAGATATGCCTCACGCAGCTTGATTAGCTGCGGTAGGCACCACGCGAACTCAGGATGCCATTCAAAGTCATAGCAGGGGTCGCGCATCCAGCCTGCAAAAATGTAGTCAATTTCATATTGTTTGCGAGCCTGCACCGCCGCATTGTAGCCGTCCCCGTAGGGAACACCTAAAATATACTCAGTGTCATAAGGGGAGGGGTCGCCTTCCACAAAGGGCCGAATTTCGCGTGCGCCGCGCCACAATTCAACATCGCGTTCGGGGGAGTAAACCCGAACCATGTGTGCATATTCTTGATCTTCCGCTACGACTTGGTGGGAAAAGCTGTCCACCAATGAAACTACCCAGTCCCCTTTTTGGTAAACGTGTTTAGACATGACTTAAATCCTTTCTACTCTGTTAAATGGACAAAAAGGGCAGGTGATGAACCTGCCCCAACGTGTCAAACATGAAACTAAATGATCTCAACCAGATAGGCGAAATCGGCTTCACCATCCACCACATAGACATGCGAGGCCACGAGGGTAAACACTGTGCCCTGCACCCGCAATTCATTCAGTCCTTTGATGCTGACGTGGTGATAGCCCTTAACCTCATACCATGCCAGCGCAGGGCCAACGGGAGTTTGGTATATTTGAGTTAAGCCGTGCCAACTCCCCAGCGGTTGGGGCGTTACGATCTGGGCCGCGAGTTTGCCAAAAGGCGCGTCTGAACGTACCCCCTCGTAAATCACGTCGTCAAGGATGGGGTAAATCCAAGTGGTACCGCTTTCTTTCCGTGCCAGCAGGGTGATGTCCTCGTAACACAGGACAAATTGTTTGTGTCTGTCGAGGCGCAACACCGGATACTCCATATCCCTAAAAAAGCGTCTCAGGTCGGCCTCAAGCGAAGCGCGAATCCCCGCCATATATTGGGCCTCGGTTTTTTGTTCCTCTTGCTGCCAATACTCAGCAGCGTCTTTAACAGCGGGTAACAATTGCATGGTTTAGTTTCCTTTCTTGTGTGCTAGGAGTAAAAGGGCAGGAATGACTTAGCGAATTTTTTCCAACAATTCCAACCGCCCACACCGCGCCTTGCCATCGGTCTGATAAGGCACAACGACATCAACCAGATCAATCCAACGAATCCGGCATTTCCACACCGATCTCGCGTGGGAATATTCCTTATGGATAAACGCCAGCGTACCAAAATTCACACCGCAGCCACACGCCACAGTTGGCAGAGGATTCACGACCTCCTCTAAAAAAGCGCCGGGTTCAATTTCCCACTGTTCAGGCATGGCATAACTGGTGTTACCAATGGCCTTAAACACAATCAGGCCGAGTCCGTCTTGCTCAAAATTATCCACAAGCCATTGGCGGCCTGTTAGTACGCCAGTGGCGGCACTCAGGTCGGCGCGTCTCAGGTCGGCGCATCTTAGGTCGGCGTCGCTCAGGTCGGCGCGTCTCAGGTTGGCGTCGCTCAGGTCGGCGCATCTCAGGTCGGCGTCGCTCAGGTTGGCGCGTCTCAGGTCGGCAGAACTCAGGTTGGCGGCACTCAGGTCGGCGTCGCTCAGGTTGGCGGCACTCAGGTTGGCGGCACTCAGGTTGGCGCGTCTCAGGTTGGCGGCACTCAGGTTGGCGGCACTCAGGTCGGCGCATCTTAGGTCGGCGTCGCTCAGGTCGGCGTCGCTCAGGTCGGCGTAGTGAAAATCGCGTTCGCCTACGGCATAAGCGGCTAAACATTCTTTTGCACTCAATTTCCAGAAATTACCATTATTGAGTGCATTCTCACGGCGTTGACGTAAGGCTTCTAATGCTGACTGTTCCATTAACTTATTCCTTTCCTTGTGTGCTTTTACGGTATACAGTATATCACAGGACGAAAAATAAGGCGAAGTGCTTCACTTAGCGGGTAGCTTCGCCTTGCGGAGGGTTATTCTTAGCGTGGCACTAATCCGATACGACGATGACGGGGTGATGTGGCGACATAACCGCAATCTTGGATCGCAGTCACAACGGCTTCCGGTAATTCAGCCGGGGCGATGGTGGCGTCACAGTTAGGGGTAGCTACCAACTTGTACAAACGACGCAATTCATTACCTCGCTTGAGCCAACGGGTGAGCTTTTCGCGCTGCTCACGGGCTTCGGCGGCGGTCATCGCATAGCTTGACCATTCATCAATCAGGTCTGCGTCATAGGCTGATTTTGATCTGGCGTAGTTGATGGCAAACTCTACGGTGAGAACATCCTCGCTGCTCAAGGTTATTTCGTTTTGTGTTTTACTTGACATGATCTTGGTCTCCTATTGATTCGATACCTTTACTTTAGATGATACGGCCCACTTGGAAATTATTGTTCCAAGCTTTATTCCTGCGTCAATTGCAGCTTAACCGTCCGGGTCTTTTCCCCTTCCTGCCATGACAGGCGGGCGCAATTGGTTTTCCGGCAGACTTGCAAGGTAAAGCTGTCGGCAAATTGTTTGCCGTTAAGGGAGACGCCTAGCTGCCCCACAAGGGACAACAGGCCCGAAAATAGAGCGTAGGCTTGGCGGAGGTTGCGGATTTTGTTGAGCATGGACTGATCTTCCTAGTAATAAGTTCCGGCTTTGAGATTGGCAAGAAAAATAACCCCTTCCTGCCATGAGCAAACCCATGCCCACGTTTCGCGGGAGTAGCGCCAAAATTCGCCTTGTGTACCCACTGCGAGCATGGCAAGTTTTACCGTGCGATATTCCAACTTGGCGGCGTGTTTTTCGCCCCGTTTATCAATCCAAACAACCCAGTCTTGACGGCTGGTTTTGGCCTTATAGCCCGCAATGGTATGCACGTTCTCACCAGTATAGATACCATCAACAGGTGGTGGGACAAGGTACCGCTTTTTGAGTTCCTTTTTCCAGTCTGCACGTACCAACATTCCCTTTTCGCCCACTTCTAAGATTAAATCATGGGCAGTCATGGAGCCAGCGGTTAGACTTCGGGCGTAGTTTTTGATGTTCTGGCGTTCAATCCAAAACAAGGTTGTTTCCCATTGGCGGGGACTAATCCATACAGTTTTCTCATTCATCGGCTTGATCCTTTCCTTGTGTGCTTTTGGGTAGATGGGGGGCAGGGGGTGAGCCTGCCCCGGTTGGGTTATAGAATTTCTTTGATCCCGAATGCGAATTTGCGCCAGCCCGGATACATCAAACGGCGGTGGCCTTTGATTACCTGCGAGAGATGGCGGCGGTCAATCGTCCGCACCTTGTCAAATTCGCCCCGGTCATTCATATAGCTTTCAATGGCCTGTGATTCAAAATACACACAGGGAATGACTACCGCCTCGCGCTCCCCGCTGTAATACTGGGTAGTCCCCACCACATAACATTGGGCAGGTAGGTCGAGGGGGTCACTGTAAATCACATTTTCTGCATCACCGGCGGCCTTAATCGCGTTTTCGAGGTGTGCCACCTGCTCCCGCTGTTGTTCTGTCCATGCTTGCGGCTGGGTACGTTCCCACTTTTTCAAAACATACGCCTCCAACACAACGGCGGCGGCTAGGCGGTATTCAGTGGGCCAATACTGCCCACAGTGGTATTGTAGTTCGCCCTTTGCATCGAAAAATAGACGGCCTGAGAAGGCGTGCGTCATAACGTCCCGCAGAACGTCCCAATCAAACGGGCACATAAAAAACTTTTCAAGGGCGGCGTTGGCGCGATCCTTTTGCTTGGCAATCGTGCGGTATTCGCTGTTTAGTTGCCCGCGTGTGGAATAGTTGCTCGCCTCAAGGCCGGGGCGTTGGTTGATCCACTGGCGAAACTTTGCTACTACCTCATGGTGTTGGAGAGTAATAACGGGCTGGGTGGTGGTATTGTCAGACATGGTTCATTTTCCTTTTTTTGTTTGTGTTCTTTACTTATACAGTATACAGCATATGGTTAAACGTTGCTAGTATGGAAACGGGGCATTAAGTAAAGCACTTCAAATAATGCCCCGTCCTCGGCGGGTTACTTTTTAGCTTTAAGGGCGAGTTTCACCCCCTCTCGGATAGCGGCAAACAGGGCGGCGGCGGCGGCCTTCTTACAAATGACAATCAAGATAGATAACATGGGTTATTTTCCTTTTAGGAGACTTTACCGAATAACAAACTTGAGGCAATTAAAACGCTGGCGATTTGTACCGCTACGGGCCGGGGCAGATGGGGCCGGGGCAGCTTGTGAGACTGCTCATAATCCGAAACATCACGCGGCGCGTAAATGATCCCCTGCGGGCTGGTGTTGGTATCCAGTGCCAACACATCATAAGGTTTAAAGATTAAGCCGGGGCAGGGGTCAGGGTCGGGCTTTAATGTCATGTCCTCGTAAATCACTTCAAGAGCCGTGTTATAAACCCGAATAGGTGATAAAGGCGCTTTTAGGCGGGCTTGCTGTATCGCTTCCGCTAAATCTTCCCCGGTGGCGTAATTGTCAATAGACCATGATTTAGCTTCAGGATAATAAGGGTGAAGGGTAAAATTAGCGCGGTGAAAATGGCGAACTTCTAACACTAACGTATTGATTCGCACCGGGGCACAGGTCGGCGTTGAAAATAGCAGGGTTTCATCTTGGGTGATCTGCAATGACTTAGCGCCTTTATAATCGTGCCGAATAACTTCTATCAATTCGCCTAAGCTATTGCGGGCAAGGTAGCATGGATAACCATCCCGAAGGGCGACAAATTTGTAACCCGTCGGGCTATACGGCTCACGCTCCCGCTTAATTTCAATTACTATATCCATCTCGCTATAGGGCGTTGACACAATGCCATTGTCCCATTCGTTGGCGGCCTCTTGTGTTGGGGCGTCTTCCGAAACAGGGTATAAAATTGCGCCATCCTCATCTAACAGGGTGAATACTGCCATGTCCCCTAGATACTTTCGCAGGCGATCAATCGCTTGTTCTGTATTTTCCATAATCCCCAACGGCATTAAGTCGTTATCTTCCATCCGCCATATCTTAAACCCATCACACCCCATCGCCCCTCTTAATTGAAAAATGGCGGGCATCGGGGCAGATTTACGGACAAAGGGTGAAACATACGCCGGGGCAGGAATGGAAGACGGCACTGGGGCAGGGGTTACGCTTTGCACTTTCGAGGGCAAGTTATTGACATCAGGCGAAGGGCGCACGGGCATTATAACCACCAGCGCATCATCATCTAACTTGATAACCAATGGGTCGGTGGCGGTTTGCCACGTTAGCGTAACGAAATCTTCGCTGATTGACTGGGTAGCTTTCTTTTTTCGCGTATCCTTAACTAATGTGACTGGTTTCTGTTTTTTAGCCACACCTGCCAATTGCAGAGCATCTAGGACAGAACGCGCATTAACCGTAATCGTTATCGGCGTGCCGTCGTGCCCGCAAGATGTAACAAACGTTTCAATGTCGCCCCTTTCCATACTAGATACTTTAATCCTGATCTCAGATAATAAGGCGCCATCCGTATTACATTCTAGGCCGACGTTGGCGTTTTTGCTTTCTAGGTATGGCAGAACGCCTATTAAAGCCCGCTGTAAATCGTCGTTCAATACGCGGGTTTGCCCTCGTGACTTAGCAGGCACAATACTTTCATAATCGGGAAATTTGCCCTCCAAAACATCCAATTTGACGCTATAGACTGGCGTCCCATTATGGCGCAATTCAAAAACGCCAAAGGTATGGCTTCGGCTATTGATATACAGCCGAACGGTATAAACATCATTTTTATTCTGTTTATATCCCCACAGGGCATCTAACCCCTTATTCGTTCGGGGCAACAATAGCGAAAACTCGTCCGTCTCATCTGGCGGCAAACACCAAACTAACCCCGAAGAAAATTCTTTAATCGCCAGTCTGTACCCATCTGCCCCGGTCAAACTAAAACGTGGCAATGAATCATCTAGGGTAAATCTTACACGGGCTAAAATGCCCGTCAGCACTGGCCTATTGTCATCTTTCGCGGTATGCTTTCCAATCCACTCCCACGCCGTTTTAAAATCAGCATAGGGCAATTCGATAAAATAATCAGGCTTGTCTAGTTCTGAGAGTACCGCGCTATGTGCTTCACAATAGGCGTTTAAATCACCCAACGTAAAGCGGGTTACACTCGTCAAGGTTTTAAACTCAATTCGCTTGTTTTGATCTAACCTTATCGCTAAACTTTCGCCCCATCCATTACTACCGTTTTGGTAGGTGCAAAGCCATTCAATAAAGGCGTTCGGCGCAAAAATAAGCGCCTTGAATGCCGTCTCAACGCGGGCGGGCATTGAAACCACTAAGGGCGAAGTCTCATCTTTCACAACGCGGGTTAAGGTTACGCTATCGCCATCGCACTCAATAATCAAGCCGTCTATTTCAGGCTGTTTTTTGTTGGTCAATGCCAGTGTTTTCAGTGTTTTAGCATCACAAACCAATACAAGCGCCAAAACGCGCAAATTAGGCACGGGCACGGGCATCGCTGGCAATTCCAAAATTTCCCAGTGCTGAGGGTTAATGTTGCCCGTATAACGTTTTGTGGCGCGGAGGTTAAAAAAATTCCGTCTGTATCGGGCAGCATTAACACCATGATACAAGACGCCGAAAGTATCGTTAGATACTTCATAATGCTTGTAAAGCTGCGAATACAACAAAAATTTACCTGTTTTGGGATTGTGCTGCTCGACACGGTATTCAAGCGCCTCAGGTAATGCTATATTGCGAATAACCGTGCCCTGTGGGAGTGTTTTTTTGCCAGTGATCTCAGTATATTGGGCTAGGGTAAACATAGGGTTATATCCTCGCTGGTGACTAGGGTGGTTATCTACAAGCGGATAATTACGCCGTCTTGATCGTTGACGGCGTAAAAGGTAATGGACTGGAATGCAAAATGAAAACACAATTCACTGCTATCGCAAAACATGAGTGCGGTATAGTGTGTGTACTTGCGAATGGTAAAGGCGTGTGGCATGTCGCCATAAACTAGGCCCCAATAAAACGCTAAAAACGGGCTAGGTTTGGGAGGTTCGGCATACTCAATAATCATTGTCTATTTTCCCTTTTTTGATCTTCCGAGTTTCAAAAATTGCCCTTGAATAAATCTAAGTACCTTTATTTAAAGCACTTCACCTAAAAGGCAGGGGTGAAAGTGTAACCCCTGCCCCGGCACGGGTTACGCGGTATAAATGCCAATGCCCGCCCCAATACACAAATAACATTTTATGGAATGGCCCCGCCTTAATGGGGCAATGCTGTAGATACGCACTCGCTATATCTTTATTGCTTAATGGCGCTTCATTTAAATGAATTTTCATGTTATGATGTCCTCGTCTTGATACCTTGCAAATAGGGTAGAGAATGGGGGTTAGTTACCAGCTAACCCCTTTTGTTTTTAGAGTGTTTTTTCTGTTAACTTGATTACGTGTAATGTTTCGCCAGTGGTCATAATCGCCAACACAATTCCGCTTGATACTTCATTATCTGCTAAGACTTTGCCGCCCTCGCCCTCGACGAGATAAGAGCGAAACTCTTTAATATAGTGACGTTGGGTAGAAGGCCCAAACACGGGCAATTCTGCATTCATCACCCCATTAATGTAATGCTGGCAATATGTTTGGCAGGGGGTTAATTCGTCAAGTTCTGCGATATGCTGGGGCTGGGGCTGGGGCTGGTCAATCATTGGAGAGTCTTGATACAAATAGGCTAACCCGGCGGGGGTGATAACAAAGGTATCGCCATAGTTATGCTCGTCAGTGCGTGAAACCAAGCCCATTAAGCGCAATTCGTTAGCAGTGCGAAAATAACCCTGTGTTGCCTGTACGCTAACGTATGTTTCGCCCAATGTGGCGAGTAGTTGTAAAAATGCCTCTTGTTTAGCTGATAGTGCTGGCATGGTAGTAAATCCCTCTTGTGTGCTAATTAATCATACTCTCAGTATAGCATACTATAGGCTAGTGGTCAATACTTAGATATACCCTAATTTGTGGGGGTTGATATACGCGCGTAGGGATAGTTAATTTTTTGTCAACCTGCCCGCCCGCCTCAACTATTCTCAAATCACCTCTCATAATTTAGGCCAGCCTAAATTCTAGCCTAACACAATTAGGCATAGCTGGCTGCCTCGCTCCATCCACCAACAATACAGCCGGGGCAACATCCACCCCATTATTATCATTTTTGGCGTGCTGGCAGAATATGGCCTACTGATGCCGATTAGTCCATGATACCTGCCATTATCAGAGGTTATCTTATGTTACATTCCAGCCCGACCAAGCGCCTCAGAAATCTTCGGCGGGCGGCCCTAGTACAGCGTGAACCCCCACACCCCCCAACTAAAATTTAGCCTAGTCGAACTTTGCCCTCTGGACACAATGAATTAAAAACCATCCAAAAGCAGCGACCTCAATACTTCTCATTCATCCCTAACGGCATTAGGCATCGAGGCGACCCCCGACCTCCCCAAAAAGTGTTGACCATGCTTGACCATGCTTTCCCATGCTCCCCCTAAAAACGGCATTTCCCTGCTCGATCCCCGTCCAAAAAATTCCAAAAATAAAAAATTGGGCATCAAAAACGCACTCCAAAACCGCTATATGCAAGCTGGTCAGCATGTTTTATGTCGCACTAACACTGTCTCGAAATACGTCGCTCAAAACCGCATGGATAAGCCCTGCAATTTTTGGCAAAAAATCGAGAATCACGAAGCCTTTGATCTACACGGTGGGGAAAATCGGTGGTTTTGGCACTTTGGGGGAAACGGTGGTCAACAGTTAATTAAGCGAGAGTCATAGGGTATAATAGTGACGTTGGAGAAACCTAGCACGCAAGGGATATTTCGATGCAAACGCACACGCTGATCCATTCATCTGCCAGTAACGAATGGTATACCCCCCCCAAGTACCTAGACGCAGTTCGCTTAGTGATGGGCGGTATAGACCTCGACCCTGCCAGTTGTGCCGAAGCCAATGAAGTAGTGCAAGCCACCCACTTTTATACGATAAAGCAAGATGGACTTTCGCAAGAATGGTGGGGGCGTGTGTTTTTGAACCCGCCCTATGGACGCAGCAAGGGGGAATCGAACCAGAAAATATGGTCGGCTCGCTTGATACAACAATATGAAACAGGGAATGTGACTGAAGCTATCTTGCTGGTGAATGCCGTACCCGGCTGTAAATGGTTTCGGCCTCTGTGGAATTACCCCCTATGTTTCGTGGAGGGGCGCATCAAGTTTTACGATGGAAAACGTACACCTAAAAATTCCACTCACGACAGTGTGTTTGTGTATATGGGAAGTCGCCCCCTGACATTTACAGAGGTATTTAGTCAATTTGGGGTTATTGCGGTGAAATCTCGCTGGTCGTAGATGGTGTATTGCGCTATACTGGATGTGTTGGAGAGAAGCACACAAAGGAACCCCCTACTATGCTCGAATTTGCCATGCGTATTGTCTTAAACATCCTCATTGCAGTGCTGTTTGTGACCCTCATCGGCCTAGCAACGTCCAATTCGACTGCTTTTTTTGTGGGCGGTGCGGTCTATATCATCTTTGTCAGCGAAGTGATCTACGGCAATCAGGAGGACTAACCCCATGCCCATAGTAGATGTTCTAAAGCGGGGGTATAGCCACTGGCGTGACTCGGTATCTGCGCTAACTGAGCTATTCGCAAAATACGGCATTGAGTGGCGCGAATTGTCCGACTCAGAAAACAGGGTCTATTGGAAAGTCCGCAATGAACGGGTGCAAATTCCTTTGGCTGAGGGGGTGGCTTACGCCATGCCCGACACCACCTACGAAGAAATCTATTATGTCTACTTGGATGCCCTGCGGGATGCCCTGCGGCAACTAGAAACCAATATTAAGGCTTCGGAAAGGTGTTAACCGATGGCAGCAGACCGCGCACGAATCAAAATATCATATTTCAGCGATGAGGCAGAGGAGGTAACAGTATCACCCCACTGGGAATGGGTGGGCGAATCGGATGAGTGCATAATGACGCCTGTGTTTTTCTACAACAGCGTAGGGCTTTTCCGCAGCATTGACCCTGCGGTGGGATTACGTTTTGTGGTAGGGCCATTTGAAGTGGAAGTGGTTGAGGTAGGGGCACAGGGCATTATTGTTCGCAGGATTGAGGCAGAAACCGCCTCCCCAAGCCCTAATCTGCCCATAATATCCGAGTAAGATACCCTTACACAGCGAAAAAAACACGGGGTTTTGGCAAAAAAGGAGACAAAAATGCAATCACCTCACGAGTATATTCCGAAGTCTGCCCAATTTCGTGCCCAACCCGGAGACATTCCCCAAGTGTTGGCATGGGGGTTGGGACTTGTCACCGAGACTATTGAAGTCTACGAAAAGATATTGGAACAGTCCAGTGCGGATACAATGCGGGATGAATTGGGAGACTGCATGTGGTATCTGTGCCAATTGTGCGAGGATATGGGCTACTCGTTTAGCTTTCTTATCCAGCACACGCCCAACGAAATGGCAACGTGGCTCACGGATATAGTAGATATGCGTTCGGCCTTGTTGCAAGCCAAAGAAATTGGCGAGTGGATTAAAAAGCACTACTTCCACAGCCCCCGTGACAAGGACGTGCTGTTCCAGCACTTGGCCCTGTACATGGAATACATGCACCGGGTTATGGTGGCCTATGGCGGTTGGCAGTTGATCTTGGAGCAAAACATTGCGAAGCTGACGGAGCGTCACGGGGAAAAGTTTCAGGCGGGGTATAAGTCATGAATGGGCTGACTGAGGAAGAATTTTTCCTGAATGAATTACTGGGTAAGTGTGCGTCGTTGTTTGTTCAATTGCCCAAGATGCACATTGCCGACGCCCCTGAGTTTTACCAAGCCATCCACGTCTGCCAGAATATTGTGCTGTCACGCCTCGCCATGCGGCAAATGGGGATGGGTGAGCAGCGCGAATTGGCAAAAACGGTGCAGCAAAACAAGGACACCGCATGACCCTCACCTGCTGCGACCTGATCTTAATCCTGATCCCATTGGTAACGCTGGCGACGTTTGCGCCGGATATATGGAGGCGAATGAAGTGACGGAACTCGAATCCCAGCTAAAAGGGGTGATACACGAACTCATTGATCCTGCGTATATCACTGAATTTGACCCCGATTATGATGCAGTTATGTGCGTTTTTTGTGGTTCTATCCGGCATATCGCAGGCTATGAAAGGCCCAACCCCCGCAAGGGCGGTATAAGTGAACCGATTTGGCAAGAAACGGGCCATCGTGAAGACTGTCCGGTGACTAAAGCCCAAAAGTTGCTGAATGAGGAGACTAAAACCCAATGACTAAAAATGGCAACATGGCTCGTATAAGACACCCGTTCTAAACTGCGGTATAATAGTGATATACGCACCCTCCCGTCAAAGTCGGCTGCAAGCCGTGTGGTCTGAAACCGAGACAGGCCCTATACGAAGGGTGGGTATAACGAGGCTACCGAACGCTGTGAGTATTCACGGGGTTGCTTAGGTGCAATAGGTAGCCCAAGCGAGGGATGGCAGAGTGGCAATGCTGCTGTCTTGAAAACGGATGACACGGCCTAAAACCGTGCGGGGGTTCGACTCCCTCTCCCTCGGCTAAAACATAAGACCTTTCGCGCTAATGGCAATTATGACTTGGTAATATGGAGAATCCGTTGTAATGAAGCGGCTAAAGTGTGGTATAATCGGTCTATCAGTAGATAGCAAAAAGAGCCTGACAGGGGTGAACCTGACAGACTCAGTAG
>ERZ761591.134-NODE-134-length-14589-cov-6.041145_pt1 | contig 14589 bp, 20 predicted proteins | sample MGYA00512167_ERZ761591 | MGnify/ENA primary metagenome ERZ761591 (study PRJEB28899, sample SAMN03785559) | bioreactor sludge metagenome | biome: EBPR Sludge; feature: EBPR Bioreactor; material: 0.22µm filtered reactor supernatant | place: Saint Lucia: Queensland...
TTTCAAGTGCCGGCAGGTCGGTCGTCCAGCCACCTGGGTCGACGATGAGCAGCTTGCCATCTTTTTCAACCGTGAAACACGCGTGTTCATATTTGGTCAGTTTCATACTACCTCCTTAAAGTACTTAGCGTATTCTTTTTTGGCTTTTACAACTTTGGGATTAATGACGACCGAACAGTATGGATTGGCGGGATTGTTCGTAAAGTAATCCTGGTGCTCCGGCTCGGCTTCATAAAACGCATCAAGTGGCGTAATTTCAGTAACGATCGGGTCATCCCAATGGTTTTGAGCACGATCGGCCGCGGCTTCAAACCCAGCCTTTTGCTCATCGCTTTCGTAAAACATCGCACTACGGTATTGCGGTCCGGTGTCCGCGCCTTGGCGGTTTAAAGTAGTAGGGTTATGGATCAAAAAGAACATGTCTAGCAGGTCCTCTTTCGGAAGTTTCGATTCGTCGAAGGTCACACGCACGCTTTCGGCATGTCCCGTCTGACCACTGGCAACACGGTAGTAATCAGCTTCTTCCTTTGTACCACCGGCATAGCCGCAGGTTGACTGAGTTACGCCATCAAGCCGTCGGAATACAGCGTCCAAGCACCAAAAGCAGCCTCCTGCCAGAACGTACGTCGTCATAGTACTAGTATACCCCTGTACAATAAAGGGGTGCAAAACGATGAGTTCAAAGAGCTGCTGTGGCAAAAGGGTAAAGAGCTCTACCGCGACATGCCGTGGCGCCAAGACACCAGGCCATATTACGTACTCGTCAGCGAACTTATGCTGCAGCAGACGCAGGTGTCGCGCGTGATTCCGAAATTTAAAGAGTTTACCAACCTATTTCCAAATGAACATGCGTTGGCCGGTGCAGGCTTGGCCGACGTGCTGATTGCCTGGCAAGGGCTTGGGTATAACCGCCGGGCGAAGTTCCTGCACCAAGCAGCACAGCGGATCGTAAGCGAGTTTGACGGCCGGTTTCCGCAGTCTGAACCTGACATTTTACACTTGCCGGGTGTTGGTAAGAATACCGCAGGAGCGATCTTGGCCTATGCGTTCAACCATCCTGCAATATTTGTAGAAACGAATATCCGTACCGTTTATATTCACCATTTCTTTAATGATATTGAAGCCGTTGATGACAAACAAATCATAGAGAAGTTAACTGAAACGCTAGACCGCGAACACCCGCGCGAGTTTTATTGGTCATTAATGGATTACGGAAGTTGGTTGAAAACACAAGGCATCCGTAACGTTACATCAAGCAAACACTACAAAAAACAACCGCCGCTTGAAGGTAGCGTTCGTCAGGTTCGCGGACAAATCGTGCGCTGGTTGGCGGCAGGTGATTGCGACGAACGGACTCTACGACGCGAACTACACGCTGACGAGCGATTCGAGCAAGCTCTGGCGGGTCTCCAAAGCGAGGGGTTAGTGATGGCCACTGACGGCCGGCTTCATTTGACCAAATAGGGGCGGACGTCGCATACTAATTATCATGAAATTTCGTCTTTTGATGGCGGTGACGCTACTGCTAGGTGCTTGCATGGTCATGTCGGTTCGTGAGGCCGGTGCGGCTGCGACCATCACGCCTGAAAAGATCGCGCGTATTCGCAGCCACTGCGTTGAGAATCAGGCGGCACTGAACCGTCTGCATCAGACAGACGCGTTTCTTCGCAATGATCGAGGCAACCTGTATCGCACGATCAGCGACAAGCTAATGGTACCGCTGAACCGCCGCCTGGCATCAAACCAGCTCGATGGCGGCGCATTACTCACCATAACGGCCGATTATAACGAAGCCTACACGAAGTTCTATGACCAATACATTCAGTACGACAATGCCTTGTCTAAGGTACTCGAAATTAACTGTACCCGCGAGCCAGTTGCATTCTATAACGCCCTTTTGATCGCACGCGAAAAACGTAATGAACTGTCTAAGACGAACCAAACCATCAAGGACCTTGTACGACAATATGGCGCGACATTCACCGATTTCAAGGCCGCCTATGACAAGGAGCATTCATGAGCGATCATCCGCATTTTGCTGAAGGTCATGACACGATTGCTATTCGCACCGTGCGAGCCCATCAGTTTTTCAGCATGGTCATCTTAGTCATTCTGATCTCTTTGTTCTTAGTGTATGTCGCATTGAGTCTGTATCAAAGCAGCGGGACACTCCAGCTTGATCTGTCACGACCAGGGTACGACAGCGCTCGGCAAGAAGCAGTCAAAGACAAAGAAGTCTTTAACGGCTTTTCGGGTGATGGACCGATTACTAAAGATACCTTGAACGAGTTTGACACTCTCTACAAGAAAAAGGCCGCCGAAGCGTTGATCGAGCTCGACGCCTTTTCGGGCGACGCGCTAAGCGATAGCGCATTGGCACTTGACCGAGATTGAGCTACTTTTTAAGACCCGTGGTAGGGAAGGGCGTGACCGCAAGACGGACCTGTTTGCTTTCGAATTCTTCGAGCAAGCGGCGACGCATTTCTGATACGACGCTCCACTGATCGCTCGGTTGCGTTTTACCAGCGACGATGATTTCGACCGAACTGCCTGTAATTTCACCGACCGAAACGAACGCCGGAGCGCTTAATATCTTGTCTTTCCAGGCTTCTTCTTCGCTGAGTGCCTTGCCGACAGAATCGATTAGCTCAGACGCCATATCTATATCGGTGTCGGGATGAAGCAACATCGTAAATCGGGCCATGCTATAGCCCATGGTCTTATTGATTACATGCTGCACCATACCGTTCGGGAAATAATGCACGTTGCCATCGACGTCACGCAGTACCGTGCTTCGGGTACCGATCCGTTCGACAGTGCCGGAAAACCCTTCGATGTCGATGACATCACCGACTCGGTACTGGTTTTCAGAAATAATGAATATACCCGACAAGAAATCTTTAATGAGCGACTGGGCACCGAAGCCTAAGGCTACGCCAATAATGCCGGCGCTCGCGAACAGCGGAGCCATGGCGGCACCGATATTCGGAAAAAAGACAGCCAGTAGGGCATACAGTACCGTAAAGAATATGACGATACGCCAAATGCTAACGAACAGGCCGACCAGCGTCTTTTGCCGTTTTTCGATATCTTTTTTGTGCCATGCCCGGTGACGGGCACCCTTGACGGCGCGTTTAACAATGAACGCGACGATTCGCGTACCGGCGAAATAGGCAATGAACGCCGCGAGCAAAATGACGATAAGTTCGAACCAGTTATCGTGCAGCCAGGTGCCGAGCGTGTTAAAAAGCTGTTGGTTTTTGAGGGGTCCCATATGTGGTAGTATAGCACGTGACATGAAGGTGTTCTCATCTATAAACGACCCTCAAGTTATCCGTATTTTAAAGTCGGGTGGTATTGGCGTTATTCGGACTGACACGTTATACGGCCTGGTTGGGCGCGCCGATGACCAAGTGGCAGTTCAGCGTATTTACGACCTGAAGCACCGCGACGAAGCCAAATCACCTATCGTATTAATTGGCATGCCAGGCCAGGTGTACGACGAACCGCCTGAACTGGCGAAGCCAATAATTACTGCTTCTTGGCCAGGCAAAATAAGCATTATATTGCCATCTGAAAACGCACCCGAATGGATTCGTCGTGCTAACGGCTCCGTTGCTTACCGTCTGCCGGACGACGCGGCTTTACGGCAGTTGCTTCGAAATACCGGCCCGCTCGTCGCACCAAGCGCTAATCCGGAAGGCGAAGAGCCGGCAATAGATATTCACCAGGCTGCCGCGTACTTTGGTAATGGTGTGGACTTTTATGTCGATGGGGGCACGGTGACCGACCGCACGCCATCACAGCTTATACGGGTCGCTCCTGACGGGCGGACGGAACGTCTTCGATGAATAAGACTCATTTCAACACCCATTTTCTGCTACAAACTAATCAACCGGCACATTCAGTCATTTTTATTCGTCAGCGTAGTAGTAACTACGCTCCCTCACAAGAAGTAACTGACTGCCCTCGTCAGATTAATTTTCGCATACGAAAAGGTTATTGAAATGAGTCTTAACCCGAATGATTTCGTCATTACTCGTCGACGTAAAAAATACAAGTTCGCCAAGTTCGCCAATTCGCCGCTTTGTTTTGAACTGAACGAGTGGGAAAAGACTTCCGCCAGTGTAGTAGAAGTCGGAGCCGGCACTGGTTTGTTCAGCGTTGAGCTGGCCGAACGTTACCCTGAAATGCAATTCGTAGCGGTGGATGTAAAGGCCGACCGGTTACAAAAAGGCGCCTACGAAGCCGAAGCGCGGGGGCTTACGAATATTCGATTCTTACGAGCTCGCGCCGACCAACTTGTCGATTGTTTTAAAGCTCATTCAGTTAAAACCATATGGCTGACGTTTCCTGACCCTTATCCTAAAAAGCGTTCCAGCGGCCGGCGCATGACGCACCCGACATATCTAAACATTTACCGCGACCTGTTAACGAATGACGGTTCATTCATCTTAAAACACGACTCCCGCGATTTCTTTTTGTGGAGCCTGGAACAGCTCGTGCATGAACGGTGGCATATCAAGGAGCTCACGTTCGACCTGCACGACTGCGACCTTGCGTCCGACTACAAGATCATGACGACGTACGAGGCCCGCTGGACGGACGAAGGCCGCAGCATGAACCTGGTGCGAGCGACCCCGATGGTACAATAAGACTGAATGAAAGTTTCCAAATGGTTCATCGTGGCGCTCGTCGCCGTCATGCTGGCTGCCCCGAATGCGACGATCATCCGTAGTACGGTCCTGCACGCCGACCCGTTCTATTTCACGATGTGCCGTTTTATTCTGATCGGGCTGGTGTGTCTGCCGTTCATGGTGCGTGGCCGAAAAGCACTGCTCGCGGCAAAAGCCCGCCGAGACGTCCTCATCGCCAGTATCGCGCTCAGTATCGCCCTCATCGCATACGCACTGGCAATCCTGCATAGCCAGGCGAGTTACGTGTCAATCGTCACGTTGGCTACGCCGATCATCTTTATCGCGCTTTCAACCAAAGTATTCCACGAAACCTTCAACCGCCGCATGGCCGCAGGCATAACGTTAGCCATGATCGGCGCGATGACGTTGGTCATACTACCTATCGCCGTAAGCCAGAACGGCACGGCCTTTTACCCCTTGGCAACGGCGCTGGCGCTGACCAACTGTGTCGCGTATACCATCGCCATCATTTTCATGCGCAGGGCTAACGAACGGGGGGTTACCATGTCGGGGGTCATCGGTACGAGCGCTTGGTTCGCAGTCGTGGTCAGGCTGATTCTGTTCCTGCTGTTTGGCAACAAGACCGACACGCCGGCTGATGTGCCGTATTGGTTGGCTGTCGGCTATTCGGGTATTGTCGTGGCGCTTATCGGTAGGGCGCTGAACGTCTGGTCGTATGAACATGTCGGCGGTGCCGTCATGAGCGCGCTCGGCTACCTTGAAACCTTCGTCGCCATCTTGATACCGGTCCTCGTATTGAACGAAAAGCTGTCTCCCGAAATGGTCCTTGGCGGCGTGCTCATCCTATTCGGCGTCTACATCGTCGAACATCATAAGCATCCACATGCCAAGCACCACATCAGCATGCGGCACTAATAAGGAAGGAAAAATAATGCAGATTTCAGACTACTCATCACAGGCGATATCGACCGATCTTTACGACAAGAATGGTCAACCGATCGACTCACACGCCATGCTCGAAAAAGTCTTTGGACTGGTCGGAGAAGCAGGCGAGGTCGCCGAAAAGTTCAAAAAGATCCTGCGCGACAAAGACGGTATCGCCACCGATGAAGACAAGAAAGAGCTCATGAAAGAGCTTGGTGACGTGCTGTGGTACGTCAATTCGGTCGGTATATACCTCGGCTACTCGCTTGAAGAGATAGCTCAGACCAACCTGGACAAAGTCTTAAGTCGCAAAGAACGCGGCCAGACGCGCGGAAGTGGTGACAACCGCTAGGCGTTAATCCGCCAACTGTTTTTGCAGTCGTGACCTCACCCAGCCGTCGACCGAACCGGCGCCCATGACCAGTACAAGGTCGCCGCTCGCGCGGTGAAGTTCGAGCATGGTCCAGAGCTCGTCGTCCATGTCGGCGATTCGGATGTCTTCCTTATTGCTGATGTCCGCGGTCAGCTCCGGTGGAGTCAGTACGGCCAGGTCGGGGTTCTCACGGCTAAGGTAGGTAGGGAGCCAATAAATCTTTTTCGCGTCTTTGAAGCAGTTACGGTACAAACCTTTTATTTCATATTGGCGAATGTTCTGATGTGGTTGGTACACCAGCACGACACGGTCGGATAATTCGCAGGCCATCTGTAGGGTGGCGGCAATCTCGGTCGGGTGGTGTCCATAGTCGCTGTATAGATTGTCGGCAAGCTTTTCAAAACGGCGGTTGGTGCCGGGAAATGATTCTAACAGCGAAGTGTCGTAGTCGAAGCCTAAGTATTCCAGCGCCTTCAGGACCAGGGTCGCGTTCATGCGGTAATGTTCGCCGGCCAGCTTGACCGGCGCGACCTCATCGTCCTGTAGTTGCCATAACGTGTCGGCTGAAACGTCCGGGAGTAACTTCAAGTCATGCCGCCAACCGATACCGTGCGCCGATTGTTTCAGGAATCGGCTGAAAGCCTGACGGTAGTCGTCTTTGGTTGGGTAGGTGTCGCTATGGTCGTACCCAAGCGAGGTGACAAGCGCGAGTTCCGGTGAAAAGTGCAGGAAGTTGCGGTCGAACTCATCGCATTCGTACACGAAGTACTCGCTGGCCGGGTCGTAGTGACCGCTTGGTCCAAAACTGATGGTCGTCCCGATGGAATAACTGACGGGTATGCCCAGTTGCTTGAACGCCCACACCAGCATGCCTGTCGTGGTGGTCTTGCCGTGGGTGCCGCTGACGGCGACCAGCTTTAGGTTTTTCTCCCGAATGATCTGCGCCAACAGTTCGTCGCGTTTGACTGCTTTGACGCCAAGTTCATGCGCCTTCGTAAGTTCAGGATGAGTCGGCGGTAGAGCGGCCGTGTAGACCAACAGGTCGATCGGCTGTTTTTGGTGCGACTGCTCGAAATATCCGTCATTCTGACCGATATGGACCGGAATGCCCTGGTCGGTAAGCGCCTCGGTCGTCAGACTTGCAGCCGCGTCGCTGCCGCTGACGGTATGGCCGGCGTCATGGGCTAGTTGTGCCAAAGGGCCCAGCCCGACGCCGCCGATGCCCGAGAAGAAGATGTTCATACCGTAAGTATATAGAATCAACCCTAAAGAACCAAAGACGCTCATGCTATACTGATACCAGTTTATAAAGGGTGAGGTAACGCTTTAAGCAGGTGGCAGACAAACGGAACATCAGGCGCGGGATTGGCTGGTTGCAACGCGTTCGGACGTGGCAGCTTGTGCTCATATTGGTGGTGTTCGCCCTGATCACCGCCACGTTCCTGCGTCTTAATAATATCGGTATGATCGAACGCCGCACGGCCGTGTTCAGCGCCGACAAGACCGGGGACCAAGAAACCATCCGTGCCCGTCTGTTCGACCTGCAGCGCTATACGGCCGGACATATGAATGCCGATAGCGGCACCATATACCTCGAGTCCCAGTATCGCCGTGACACCCAGGCTGCCATTGAAGCGGCGAGCGCCAGGAACGGCGGCGAGAATATCAATGTAAAGGCCGACAAGGTCTGCAAGGCGCAGTTCGGCGGGTATTCGCAGGCATACGTACAGTGCTTTGCGAGTGAGTTAGCCAAGTATCCGGCCGGTGCCAACGAGCCGGACAAAGCGAACTTGCCGAACCCGGCGCTCTACCGGCACGACTTCTCAAGTCCCTCGTGGTCACCTGATTTCGCCGGCTTCAGCCTTCTTATCTGTATACTTCTGAGCATCGTCATCGTAGCGCGTCTCCTCGCTCTGGTGCTGCTCCGGGCACTGCTCCACCGTCACTACGCGCGTGTTTAGGTGTTGACAGAGGCCACCCCTTAGGCGTACGCTTACTCTTGTAAGAACTAATAGGAGGTATAAGACCAATGGCTTACAAGCACACAAATTCGAAGGGCATCACATACTACTTGCACAAAACCGAAGTAACCCTTCGCGGTGGAAAGCCACAAACCATCTACTTCTTCGCCAAAGTAGAGAAGAACGCTAAAGGTACTCCAGTAGACCTGCCAGCAGACCGCGTCGTCAAGGAAAACCCACGCAACGGTTTCCTGACTGTTTCTAAAAAGAAATAGTATCTGAAATGAATAAGAAACCGCCCGTCCGGGCGGTTTTTCTTTGGTAAAGTCACGTAAAACCTCTGAAAACAAACAGTGTTTCAATAGGTAAAAATTACCATTGAAACATAAGCGGCAATAATGCTACAGTAGTATCAAACAAACAGGTGCCAAAAATGCCTCGCAGTACGACGAGGGTTGTGGCCCGCAGTAGCCCCTCCCTCTCGGCGGGGCTTTTTTGTTTGCCCTAACCTTTAAATTGGCTGGGAGGCTGCCCTGAGACGGGTGTATAATACGCAGTAATGACAGCAATGGTATCCGTAAAAGGCCTGACGAAAGCGTACGATGGCCGCAAAGTTGTCGACGGTGTCAGCTTTGACGTCAAACCGGGCGAAGTATTCGGCATTTTGGGGCCGAACGGAGCAGGCAAGACGACGACGCTCGAGATGCTCGAAGCCCTTCGTCCTATCGACGGCGGTACCGCCACGATTGCCGGCATTGACGTCGCCAAACGGCCGTATGATATTCGCGCGATAATCGGTGTGCAACCGCAAAGTCCAAGCTTCCAGGACAAAACCAAGCTGACAGAGCTGTTACAGCTATTTGCGGCCGCGTATGGCCTGAAAGTCGATGCCCATAAACACCTGGCGTCGGTCGAACTTGAAGACAAGGCAAATAGCTACGTTGAGCAATTATCCGGCGGACAACGGCAACGCTTCTCAATTGCCGCGGCGCTGGTACACGAACCAAAGGTCTTCTTTTTAGACGAACCAACGACCGGTCTGGACCCGCAGGCACGGCGCAACCTATGGGACTTAGTACGCGAAATCAAAAAACGTGGTGTCACGGTCGTCATTACGACTCACTACATGGACGAAGCGGAGCTGCTCTGCGACCGGATCGCTGTCATGGACAGCGGTAAGATTATCGCCCTCGACAGTCCGAAGAATCTGGTAAAGAACCTATTAAAAAAAGGCTTCAAAAAAGAGCAGGTGGTCGAACAGGCTAATCTCGAAGATGTCTTTATCGATCTGACTGGAAAGGCGCTACGGGACTAACATGAAACAACTACGCTCAATTCTGGTCTTCGCTCTTATTGACATCAAACGCTCGTTCCGCGATAAGACGGCGCTGTTCTTCATCTTTGTGTTCCCCCTTATCTTCCTATTCGTTTTCGGGGGTATCTTCGGTAGCAATGACGGACCGTCATTCAATGTCGCGCTGCTAAACAAGGCCGACAACGAATTTACCAAACAATTCTTGAAAACCGTACAAAAAGACGATCTTATAAAAGTGAACAAAGACGTCACGACTGAAGCCGACGCGACCGAAAAAATGAAACGCGGCGAAATAGATGCCATTATCAAGCTTCCCGAATCATTCGGCGAGGCAAAGGACAGCCAAGCCTTTCCAAGCGGTCAGGCCGAAGTGGTAGTCGACCAGAACTCTGAACAGGCAGGGGCGACTCTTAAATCTATCTTCGACGCGGTCTTTAACCAAATCAACCAAAACATCACCAAGGCGCCGACGCCCTTTACCGCCAAACTGACAGTATCGAAAGAACAGGGCCTGAACCAGTTTGACTACACCTTCGCAGGTCTGTTGGGCTTTTCGATCTTAAGCCTTGGTATCTTCGGGCCGACGTCGGTATTCCCGCGCATGAAGCAGCAGGGAATCCTGCGGCGCTACCACACCACGACGCTTCGGGTTTGGCAGTACTTTACTGCCAACGTACTGAGCCAGATGTTCGTCGGTGTCTTGTCGGTCGCACTCATGTTCGCTGTCGCACTCAGCGTCTTCAAGCTTGATATGCGCGGCGATTACTTTACTATGCTGGTAATCGTCCTGTTGGGCACTGCCACCATGTTCGGTGTCGGGCTGGCAATTGGCGGTTGGGCGCGCAACGAAAACCAGGCGGCGCCACTTGCCAACCTCATTACGTTTCCAATGATGTTCCTGTCGGGGACGTTCTTCCCGAGGTTCCTTATGCCTGACTGGCTTCAGAGCATATCCGGCTTATTGCCACTCACGCCCATAGTCGATGCTATCCGTTTCGTGGTAACAGAAGGTCGCACAGTCTTTGAAATCGGCCCCGAGTTAGGGCTGACGGCCGCTTGGCTGGTCGTTATCTACATCGTAGCCTTCCGCGTCTTCCGTTGGGAGTAGTTGACAATTTATACTGTTTATGTTAATATTGAGGTATGAACCACCTCAATGAACGGTTTCACAACTTCGGCGTCAACGACGAAGGCGATGTCGTTCCTGTTGAGGATTACACGGACCTTCCAGTCGCGAACGAATCAATCGTTCAAGGCATGGATAACCTAGCGCATGCCCGTCGTATGCGTGACATTGAAAACTCGGATGAATTTCAGGCCGATGCCAAGCACGCCCGCGAACAGTCGGTCATTGACGAAGGCATGCGTGACCCAGGCGTTTACGTAACGCTTGAGCAACGCTACCAAGATGAACTTGACCTCATGAATCTTGTCAGCGGTGCCAACATGCGCGGCGGCAAAAAACGCGGTGTCCCAGGCGGCTTTGAGGTCGCTCACCGTACCCACCCGGAAATACTGGATCGTTACGGCCCGCAGCTTCCGAATGTAGCCGAAGGCGCCCGTCGCAATCATCGCCGTATGGTGAACCGTGACTCACTCGATATCTATCATGCGAAAGAGCTCATAGAGGCCGGTATCGGCGACAAGGAAGAAGTCGAATTTGACGCTAGGACCATGATGCTGAATGCGTATCGTAATCGCTACTACGGTACTCCAGAAAAAGATCGCCTGCGTCAGGCCCGCCGTCGCTTCTTACGAAAAAAGCTTGCCGAATACGCAAGCAAATAAAAATCTGGTGGGGGTGGATGGGATCGAACCATCGACCAACAGGTTATGAGCCCGCTGCTCTAACCCCTGAGCTACACCCCCGAGGCTACTCTGGCCATTATAACCCAACGAAACGAGAGTTTTAACCTTCTATAAGATTAAAACCGAGTAAGGCCGGGTTTCAACCGCTGGTTTCAGCGGTTATGGCGTAATTAACCCCTGTAGGCTATAACTGCAAGCAGTTGAAACCCTGCCTCGCTCGGATAGCAAGCTTCGGGGAAGCTTTCTATCTCTCACCTCGTTGGGTTATAATGCACCGAAGAGAAGGCAATTAAACGCCACCATGCAAAATAGAAACCTAAACCGACTGTACTACCATGTACGCCACCATTACTTCACCACGAACAATCTTGTCGTGGTCATTGGCTTATTAGTGGCGGCCAGTTGGGCATGGGGTTCGGTGCAAGCAATGGAGCGTAACTACGCCTTGCAAAAGGAAGTTGATTTTAAACAGCGGCAATTGCAACTTGCAAAGTTGGAAACGCAAAAATTGCAGTACGAACGCAACTATTACAAAAGCGACGAATATAAAGAACTGGCTGTCCGCGAAAAGTTAGGGCTCGTCAGCCCGGGCGAAAAGGTACTAATTTTGCCACCGAATACCGCGGCGGCGTCGGCTGACGAAACGATGACTGCCGACACGGCGCCACGTCCGGTACAAGAAAGTAACTTCCAGGCGTGGGTGAACTTCCTGTTCGGCGGCGCGTACCGCAGCTTGCATCAGTAGCCCCTCTCTGTTAGAATAGCTAAGCATTGCCGCGGGGTGGAGCAGTCTGGTCAGCTCGCGTGGCTCATAACCACGAGGTCAGAGGTTCAAATCCTCTCCCCGCAACCAAGAAAAAACGATTACCGTTTGGTAGTCGTTTTTTCTTTGCGGGCAATCCTGGATTTTGTTCGTTCGTCAAAAATCACACATTCCATTCATAAAGTAGGAGTAGAATGGTATCCATGAAAAGAACGAAAAAATATATGTGGTGGACAATCGCTGTAGCTTCTTTTGTTGGTCTTACGGCTTCGCTAATACAAACGGTAGAGCGTATACAGTACGCGGAACATCCTGTCACTAGATTGACGTGCGATATCAATGCCGTCTTTAGTTGCAGTAACGTATTTGCTGCTTGGCAATCATCGGTCTTCGGGTTCTCAAATTCTCTAATATGTATGATGTTCTTCGCACTGACGGCCGGGATCGCTTTAGCGGCAGCCAGCGGCACCGAATTAAATAAGACGTTACGAAACGTGTTCCATTTTTTTGCCGTATTCTTTTTAGGGTTTGGCGCCTGGTACTTATGGCAAAGCACCTATGTTATCGGGTACATCTGTATTTTCTGTTTGTTCTGCTATGCCGCGGTTATTGTAATGAATTGGGCGTGGTTCCGGCTACACTATGACGAACTACCACTACGAAAACCAGCCCGACGTAGTCTGGAACGATTCGTTCAGGCTGGTGGCGACATCATGATTGCTATCGTGTGGACGCTCATTATTGCCGCGATGATCGTTACCCGGTTCTGGGTCGCCTGAACCCTTTAACAAATTACCAGTATTATTCTTTGATCTTTATTATGATTTCATAGGTTACCACTAAGAATAAAGGGCGGGCTTTTGATGCATTTTTTGCTCTCGTTTGAGACATTTTTGCTAGAATACGCTTATGGCGGTAAATAATTCGACGAAACCACAACCAGCAAATAAAACGTTTCTCGTTACAGGAGTAGTAATACTACTTGTCGCTGCCATCGCAGTAATTCTATATATCGTTATTTCGTCGAAAGCGGCTTCAGATTTACAAGCCGCCAACCTTGCCAGTGAACAAAATGTGAGGCAGATAGAAGATGCGATGTTCACCAAAGACCCAAGCCTGTGCGAAAAGGTGTCAGGTGGTATAAAAGCCGCGGACGTAACACGTCTAAGTTCTTACGGGGCAGCATTTGATAACTCTGAGAATCAGGATCTTACCGAGTCTGAGACACGGGCGCGATGTAAAGAACTTGTCGAGGACATTATAGGCCGATAACAGGCCAAGGCTTGCAGGCTTATGCCGCGTCGCTAATTTGTAAGACGACCTTACCCTTAACCGTTCCTTCTTCCTTTGCCTTGAAGGCCGCTTGAATATCGTCGAGCGAAAAGACCTTGTCGACCTGTGGTGCGACGATGCCGTCTTCAATGAGGCGACGCAAGCTGTTAAGCCGGTCGGTATTGACGTGAGTTTGTTGCATTAGGGCAGTAATACCGAGTTCGGTCGCCTTGGCTTCGTCCGGTGAGGCAATCATAGAAACGGCCGTACCACCACTTTTTAGAATGCCAAAGGTACTAACGAACTCATCACCGCCGACCGTGTCAAACACGGCATCGAAACCGGACAGTTTGGTGGAAAAGTCTTCAGACATAAAGTCGATAACTTCGTCGGCCCGGAGCTTTTTCACCATGTCGATTTGCTCGCCGGTTGCGGTAGTAGCGACATAAGCGCCGATGTTTTTCGCGATTTGAATGGCGATTGAACCGATTCCGCCACCACCGCCGTGGATGAACAGCTTTTGGTCCGGCTGCAAATTAATGTGCTCGGTCAGGGCTTGTAGCGCGCTGACGCCGACAAGCGGCAGGGAAGCGGCTTCCAAGTAATCTAAATTTGAGGGCATGGTAGCAAGTCCACCGGCTTTGGCGGCCGCGAACTCGGCGAAGGCGCCGCTATTGCCGGCTACGACGTTAGCTTGTCCATACACCTTGTCGCCGACGGCGAAGCCGTCAACGCCGTCACCGACTTCTATGACGTCACCTGCGATGTCACCGCCAAGCGTGACGGGTAGTTCGAGCGGAATCGCGTCTTTCATGTAGCCTTCACGGATGGTCTTGTCGAATGGATTAATGCTCGACGCACGCACCTCGACCAATACCTGGCCTTCGCCTGCGATCGGCGCATCGATCTCTACAATTTGTACGACATCAGCGCTTCCATATTCGTTAATCCGTGCTGCCTTCATGATCCCTCCGTTACTATAACTTGTATAGTAACAATTGTAATAGGACAGCTCGTTTAAGGCAAGAAGTCTCCTAAACGAAAAACTACGAACTGATACGGCCGGTAGCCACTCGTACCGCTTCGCTCCAGCTGAGGAAAGCGTGGGGGGTTGCCGAGACCTGGGCGGCTGTCAACTTGTATTTAACGGCAAGGGCAAGCTCGTGAATGATTTCGGCTGCATGAGGCGCAACTACGGTCGCGCCGAGTAGCACGCCGTTCTTGTCGGTAATGACCTTCACGAATCCGTCGCGGAAGTCGCTAGTATTGCTGCGAGCAATCATGTTGAGCGGGGCGATAGACTTCTTGATGGTTAGGTCGCGTTTAATGCAGTCGTCTTCCGAAAGTCCGACCGACGCGACGCCAGGGTAGCTGAACGTCAGCCGTGGGGTCGCCGTGTAATCCGGCGAAATCTTTTGTTTGTTCAAAATGTTATGTGCGGCCACGCGGCTTTCAAGCAGGGCGGTGTGCGTGTGACTACTGTGGCCCAGTACGTCACCGGCAGCATAAATATG
>ERZ761591.137-NODE-137-length-14432-cov-3.486958_pt1 | contig 14432 bp, 20 predicted proteins | sample MGYA00512167_ERZ761591 | MGnify/ENA primary metagenome ERZ761591 (study PRJEB28899, sample SAMN03785559) | bioreactor sludge metagenome | biome: EBPR Sludge; feature: EBPR Bioreactor; material: 0.22µm filtered reactor supernatant | place: Saint Lucia: Queensland...
GTGTCACTAGAGGCTTTGACCCGATAGTTGCCTACAAAGCGCCAACGGGGTGAGCCTGAAACGTTTTCAAACAAGGTGGTGATGGTTTCGCACGCCGTCCAATAATTAGACCAGCCAGTTATGGTTAGCGTGCTTTCATGCAATGCAGCGTAAATCTGCTGGTGAATAGCCTCAGCTGAAGCGCGTGACGTGGCTAGGGATTGCACGCGATATACAAAGTTGAGGGTGTCCCGCTGGACAGTATTGGGGATCAACCCCGACGCGATATAGTACGTGACGTAAGGCAAGGCCACACCGGGCGGCGCTTCCAAGTTAAAAATCTTCGTTCCTACTAACGCAGTCAAATTGCTGTAGGCCAACAAACGACTTGATAGAGCGCCATCTACAGAAGGCAGACTAGGCATTTTATAGATTCTCCTCTAACCAGTCGGAAGGTATCGAATGAGTAGTGCGTTCAAACGCGGGCAACATAAACGGGCGTGCCGCCATGTTTTCTGTCCCGTATTCCAGATGTAAGCCGTAATCAGGCCCGACCACAACCGCCCACGCATCCGGGCCGTCGGGTTGCGCGATAGTGTTATTTTTCAGGTTGCCTGTATCCACGCCGGGCGGGTCACCGGGGTCACTGGGTGACTTCGTGCTGAAATTGGTTTTTACGTCGCCCTCCATCGTTTGGGCGAGGTATTGCACCAGTTGGCCCGCTGTAAGGTCGGGGTTGATGGCCTTTAGCTTTTCCATGTTGAGAATGTAGCGGGTCATTCGGCTAACTCGGTTTCCACGATGGCGTAATATGTGTTGTCTTGGCTCACGCCGTAAGCCTGCAAGTCATCAGAGGGATAAACCACTGGTTCTTCTTCCCAATTAATCGGGCCTTCAGTTATGTCTTGGGCAATCTTCTTGGCGGCATCCACCGACGCGCCCGCCCTTTTTGCAACCTCAAAAGAATCCCAATACTTATAATCAGACATGAGTACCACATAGATTTTCATTATCGCATCTCCACTATAATCGCCCGTCGGCTAACGTTCCAACTGTGGTCAATTTCGAGTTCTACCACCTGATAGGTGCGGCTTAGATATTCCACTTGGCAATTGGGCGCAAGTGGCGCGTTGTAGGGGACTGTCAGGCGGTATTGAATCCCAACCAATTCCTGTAATTGTTGGGTGGTCATGAGTTGACTACTGCTCGTCTTGACCGGATCAACCCGACAGGCCACCGTCCCGGCAGTAGCGGCGGCGGGTGTTTCTGTCCATCCCCCCGCGCTATCAACGGTAATTTGGGCCGTGCCAACAAGTTTAATGATGCACGTGCCGGGCAACATATAGGCCACATCGGCCCGCATTTGGGCAAGGTCGGCGCTACTCAGGAAGCTCATTAGTACCCCCTGTAATCCGTACGCACGGCCCGCGCAATGCTCACCCCGCCCATTGCTTGCAGGCGATCCGCTTGCTGCATGTACTGCTGATAGACCTGATTACGTTTGACGCTGTGGTTATCGGATGACCACTCGAACGACGCGGCTTCGGCGGCGGCTTTCTGTCGCCACAAATCAGCGGCGGCGTGGTGTACGTTGTAGCTTCGTCCGGTCAAGTAGTAGGTCGTGCCGCGTTGGTCGCTGGTAAAGGCGATTTGCCCCGCTTCATAGTTGATGGTGTAAGCCGACGTGCCTAACACCGTCCCGCGTGAATCGGTAATACAGAAGGCGGTGGTTGTGCCGTTGCCCGTGTCTTGTCGTTCGATGAATTTCGGGTAGTAGTAGGCGTTGTAATACACCGCCGAGCCGTTTTCGTAGGTCAATTGGTACTGAATATCGGCCCGATAGAAATCCGTGCGGTAGCGGTCTAGGACGGCCTGTAGTTGCCCATCGTTATAGGCCGTTCCAGCGTTGGCAAGGTCGCGTAATTGTTCCACTAGGTAAACCATACCCGCACGCGGGCCAACCGTGACCTGTAAGGCCTTGACTTCGGTACGCCCGCCAGCCGTGACGACGGTGTTCTTGACGATGTACTGTTGCCCTGCGACCCCACCCGTTAGCCATGCCGTCGCGGTGGTGGTGCTGTTGGTCTGACTACTGAGGGTCAACCCCGCCGGGCTGATTGTCCATGTGGGTGTGCCGCTGATGGTGTCTGATGACAGAAAACTCGACCAGTCAATCGTGAAATCGAGGGTTGCCCCGTCGTGTTTGGTGTATTCTCCGACAATAAAGGTCATACGCTTGCCGTCCTATTTCTATTTTCCAGAACGAATGTACGCGGGTCGTCATCTAATTCAGTCGTGCCACGTACCGCTACTTCAAACACAGGAATTGCCATCGGTTGACCCGTCCGACTTTCCGCCGCAATCACGAAGGTAATGATGTGATCGGGTGACAAATTGGTAATCACGGCACTCCCTGAAAGCAACAAGGTTGCTGGATTCGCCGCAATCGTAACGCCGCCGATCGTGACCACCGCAGACGGGCTAGACAGCGTTAAAACGCCGACCCCTGATGCAATTGTCACGTTGGCAGAAATCGCCGCATTTTGACCCGTTAGCGTCAGTGTGGCGGGGGTAGTGGCAATCGAGACACTACCGGGTGTGATGTTTGCCGCTGGTGCGCTAAGGGTCAACGTGGCGGGTTGTGCTGCAATCGTAACGCCGCCGGGTTGGATCACCGCCGACGGTGCGCTTAACGTCAGGGTGGCGGGTTGTACCGTGACACCCGTGATCGTGCTAATCGTCGCCTGTATGCCGCTAAGGGTCAACGTTGCAGGTGTAGTGGTGATTGATACCTCACCCGGTGTAACCGATGCCGACGGCGCACTTAACGTTAACGTTGCTGGTGAAGCCGTGACCGTGACACTACCCGGTGTAACCGTCGCCTGAACCCCCGTTAAGCTAAGGGTCGCAGGTGTGACGTTAATCGTCGTTGCCCCGATACTGACGGTGGCCTGAACCCCTGTCAGGGTCAAGGTGGCCGGGCTTGCCGTGATGCTGACCGCGCCGGGGGTGATACTTGCCCCGCCGGATGATAGGGCTAATGTGGCGGGTGCGGCGGTGATTGATACCGCGCCGGGCGTGATCGTCGCCTGAACCCCCGACAAGTTAAGCGCAGCAGGTGAAGCGGTAATACTCACCGCGCCGGGTTGTACGCTGGCCTGTACACCAGATAACGCCAGTGCAGCAGGGGACGCCGTAACAGATACCGCGCCGGGGGTGATGGTGGCCTGTACGCCGCTGAGAGTTAGTGTTCCCGGTGTAGCGGTAATCGTTTGCGGTGAACCGCCCGCCGCTGGTACTTCTAATTCAATCCATGACACCTCGCCCGCGACGTTGGGTGTCCCCGCGCTTTGGAAGGCATCGAGGCGAATCACCAAATCTGTATAGTCGGTGATGTCGGCTACATCGGCTTCTGCCAACGTATATTCGTCGGTTGTCCATGTGGTGCTGCTGGCGGTGGGGAAGTATTCAGCAATGAGTGTTTCACCCACGCCGCCGCCCTCGTCATACCCCTGATACAGCTGAATCCCAAACGTAATATCTGCGGTACTGCTGGCTGACTTGCGGTATCTGAAGCGCAAGACGTGACCGGTATTTACGCCGGGGTCGGTTACATCAGATAAACGCAACCACACAATCGGGTAACTGGGATTGGTCGGGCTGCTGATATAGTCACCATCGTCGGCGCTGGATTCGTCCAAGTTTGACCACGCCGGCGAAGTCCAGCCGTCGGTATTGGCAACGTCGGCATCGGGCCGGGCGTAGGCTGTCCCCGTCGGGGCGCTGGCTGAAAAGAAAAGGAGCAACATTAGAACATACGCCTATTCTGCATGGTGCGTCGGCTTTGGGTATTCCCTACGAGGCCAACCATGCCCCGCACCCCTGCGCGGTTGGTTTTGGCGACGGCAAGCGTACCGCTGACAAGGGGGTTTTGGACTGCCCCGGTCAATAGCCGATAGTTCAAAACAACCCCATGTGCGGGGCTGGTTTGTCCGGTGTCAAACGATTCAGTAAAGCCTGTGATATTGCCCGATGTGGTGGTTGTGCCGCCGTTGTTGTAACCGCGTCCGATCAGGTCAATACATTGGGCGTAGGGCTGCAAAATCGCTGGCCCTGAACCTGTTGTCGCTGAGGCCGTTGCGTTGTACCATCCCGCCGATTGCCCACGCACCGCTAAGTCAAACTGGGTCATGCTATTGGCAAGGCGGTAGCTATACGTTTGGGCCGTATATGCACCCGTGCCGGGAAGTGTTAGACCTGCGTACCCGCTTGCGCCGTTGCTGGCTGCCAAACATACAGCGAGAAAGATACCAAAGGTTGACCCGCTGTTATAACCACTGTCCAGAATCACCCACCCGTCGCCCGCGTCATTAACAATCGTAGCGTCTTGGTCGGTGTAACACACCATCACCACGAGGTCATAAGGTCGCGTATTGGCATGCGGAGAGGCCGCAACGGTGGCGGCGCTGGTCGAGGCTTGCAACGTCCCCGCCCCGACAGTGGTTACAGTGGTGATACCTGCACTCATTAGGGCTTAGTCCTGTTGGATGGTGAGCGTAAAGGTTAGGTCAGAAGTCGCGCCATAGGTCGGCGTAGCACGCACCACCGCCACAACGTATAAATCCGTGCCGTTCAGGACAAAGGGCAACCCGACATTGAGCAGGGTTGACACGCTATTTAACGGCGTGCCGGGCCATGCGGTGTTGTATGGCCCAATGCTGACCACGCCTAGACAGTAGGCCATGTCCGCGTCGGACACGTTAAACGCTGCATTGTCGGCGGCAACCGTGATAGACCTGTCGAAAAATACCAAGTCCATCGCGGCGCGTTGGGCTTGGGTGTTGTCTTTTACGACGATGCTTTGAATAATGCCACTGCCACCGCTTACCCGTGCCGCATTGGCAAAAGTCATCAGACTGCCTAACGTATCCCCCGAAGTATAAGCGGGGGTCGTTGAAATCGTCGGCGTGACTTGCAACCGTACCATGGACGGCGCAGGCCGTACCCACAGCCGCCCCGTGCTGTCGAGGTTCAAGGTGGCATTGTCGCCATCTGTTCCCGCGCCCGACACCACCGAATCACGCCGCACCCCAAGCGCCAATACGCCTACATCCCCGCTGGCGTGGGCATCATCTTCCGCTTTGCCGAGGGCGGTTGCGCCTGTACCGGGAATCACGCGGGTCACGTCCACGTCGAGGCCGTTGGTGGCATCTCCACCGATGCGGGCCGAACTATCCGCCGTGCCGTCCACCAGCTTGATTAACTGATAGTGGTCGCTGCCTACTTGGTCGGTGGCAATGGATGTTCCACTGCCTGCCGTAATTGCTACATTATCGGGCATCACTTACCCCTTTACGTAAAGCGGAATAGGTCGTTAGGGAAGGCAATCGAATAATCGCCGCCGTTGGTGGCTGTCGAGCCAAGCTCGATATACGCAATGAGTGGATCAGCGGGTGACGTGGGGGTGTCATTCCAGATAATGGCATGACTTGGCGTGGCGGGCGATAACGTCAGGCTTGACCATGTAATGGTGGTGGCGCCAATGTCGGCGCGGTTGTCGGTGTTGTTTTGCGTGATGGTAATCGAAAGGGTTTGCCCGTTCGCGGTATACCCGCCGCTGGTGGTGTACTCGGTTGCCGACACATCGGCCCAAACCGCATGGGTGTCAATGTTGGGGGTGTACCCCGTGTGTAGGGTGATACGCAGGGTATGACCATCCAAGTCATGCAACCCCTGTGCCAGTCGTTCTTTAAAATCGTTGTAAAAAGTTGGATCGCCCTGTGCCATTACCAAACCTCTCCTTTTGCCGCGTCCACTAAGGCGGCCTCTAATTGGTCAATCATTCCTGTTAATGTCCGACATTCTTCTAACCACTCACGACAATCTTCGCGCCGTAGGTCGGTTACTTTGCCGATGGCCTCGACCATGCCGAGCGTGTCCTGAACAATCAGGCCCGTCTTACCCGGCAAAAGGTTCTCTTTGGTCGCGCCATAGTCCAAGCCAATCACCGGACAGTTGACGGCTTGCGCTTCAAGCGGCGTAATCGGCCCGGCTTCGATGCCGCTACAAAATAAAAGCGCGGTTGCCCGCGCCATAAACTCAAATTTATCTGCCCCGCTGAGAGGCCCGATATACTCGACCCCCGGCGGGATTAAGGGCGGCGTCGGCCCTGCCATCACCAGCTTGACCCCCGCCAAACGTGCGGCTTCGCGTGCCATCAGCGGCCCTTTGGGGCTGTGCATCATGCTGAGGTAGGCATAATAGCCGTCGGGTGAAACACTTGGCGCGTCGGGGAGTTCAATGGCGTTGTGGATGACCCGCCCCGGTTGCCCGTGCCATTTGCGATGAGCATCGGATGGAAACACCGCGCACCGCCCCGGCCTGCCTTCACGATCATGTGACCAATTGACGATGGGGAGTTTAGGCCATGCGGTTTGGGCCGTGTGTTGGTGGGTGGAATCCAACACCACGTCAAACGTATTCAGAAACGGGCTAAATGCTTTTTCGTCGGCTTCAATCACCAGCGGCCCGCGTGCAAACTGTGACCCCGCGCCTGCAAATAGGGTCACGCTGTGGCCTTTATTGGCAAGCCCGTTGGCGGCGGCAAGCACCTGTTTACCGAGGCCATGCCCCGCATAGTTAGCCGACGTGGGGAGTCGAGTGTCACTTAGAACGGCTATTTTCATCGTAGATGTACTCTGTTTGCTCAGGATATGCAAATGGTTCTTGGCCTTCTTCTGATACTTCAACCATGCGATACCAATGATGGTTAGCATCGCTTACAAAGGCATGGCAATTATCACAAGAAATTGCGGCTTGTGTATTTTGGCTACTTTTTACCATTTCAAATACGCCAGAAAACGAGGCTGTTATTTTAAACCTCATTCTTATATTTGAACTTCCACAAATAGGACAGGCTTGATCGTTCACGCTTCCACCTTCTCCCCTGTCAATGGGTCAAATGTTTCGTATTCTTGCGGGTCATCCTCAGTAGGTCTACGCCATTTACCATCCATTTTAGTAGCACCGCAAAATAGACAGCAAAATGCAACCTGTGGCTGTAGATTTGGCAAAACAATTGGCATGGTTACTAATGCTGGTCTAGCACAATTTGGGCAATTAAGGGGATCGTTCACGCTTCCACCTTTTCCACATATGCAGCGGGAATCATCGGGCTGTAGCCTTCGGGCAATAGCAGCATCACGTCATCGGCGTACACCTTGACCACGCGAAACGCTTGCAAGGTATCGCGCAAAGTGGAAGGCCGCTGGTGTGGCAAGTGGGGTTCAATCCATTCTTGAAAGGCTTTCAGGTTGACCATACGTACCCAATCACCACGTTGAATAACTGGCATGGTCATCACCAAATCAATGGTTTCGTCACGCATCGGCGGCAAATAATCGGCGGCGGTGGGATCTTCGTTTGGCCCGTCCGGCGTAAAAGTCCATGACATCTTAGGCTTATCGGTCATGCGGTTGCCCCTTTCATCAGTGGATGCCGTTCCATCAGTTGGCGCGTGGCCTCGTCCGTTTTGGCCTTGTCGGTGAGTGTGCCTTTGTGGTGAACGTGGTTTAATACGATGACAGTCCGCACCGCCCGTCCACTACACCCGGCCTCAATCAGTTGTAACACAAAGTCCCAATCTTCCGGCCCGCCGCCGTCAAAGGTGTGAAAGCTGGCTTTCTGTAGGGCTTCACGCTTGAACATATAGGCATACAGGCTGGCGTTGTGCTGGTAAAACTCAAACGGTGTGTATGGTTCGGGTACGTACACATCGGACTTGACGCCCCAATACTTAGTCGCGCCGTAGGCAAAGTCTGCGCCATCGCGTAAGGCTTTCGCCAGCATGATTAAACTGTTGGCTTCGTACCAATCATCAGCGCCTAAGACAATCAGATATTCCCCGCTGGCATGGTTGGCGGCGGTTTGAATCGCTGCGCTTACCCCCGCATTGGGTTGGCTGATGACCGTCGCGCCCGCGTCTTTGGCAAATTGCGCGGTTTGGTCGGTGCTGCCGTCGTCACAGACCACGACTTCGATGTTACACCCCGCCTGATTAAACGCGCTACGAATGGCCCGCTTGATCGTTTTCTCGGCATTGTAAGCAGGAATCAGCACGCTGATTGATGGCTTATGAATCGGTGTGCTTTTGGGCTTTAATGTGACCTGTTTTAACGCTTCCCATCGTTTGGCGTAGGTGTGGTCTTGTAACACCCGTTGACGGCCTGCTGCTGCAATACGGGCCGCTTCGTCGGGATGGGTAAGGTAATAATTCACCGCGTCCACCATCTCTTGGGCGGTGGTAAAAAACACCGCTTCAACATCGGGCGTCAATAGCGCCTCAATACCCGGCGCATGTTCACAGATGAGTAACGCGCCCGCCGCGCAAGTCTCGAAAGGTCGGGTTTTAATCTGGAAACATGAACGGTCAGACGAACGACTAAAGGATAGGCCAATCTGTACCCGTTGCATCAGCTTATGAATATCCGCGCTGTGTATTTGTTTGGGGAAACCGTAGCCTTGCACCAAACACGGCACGCCCGCCGACATCAGGCGGTAGAGATATTCCCCACGATCCCCGTATAGTTGCCCCAAGAAGGCCACAGGAATATCACGCGGGCCATCGGTTTGGGTGTACAGCCCTTCCCATACTGCCCATTCAAAGGGCAAGAATTTAGCGCCATAAGCCGCCGCGCTGTCGGGTGCTTGCGCCATAATATAGTCGAAATGTGGGGCAAGGGATAGGCCATATTCACGCCGCCATTGGTCGTCACTGAGAATTGCCAACGTCGCACACGGGGCTTTTTTCAATAGAGGCCAGTCGAGTTCATCCGAGTTGGGTACAACGATCAGCAGGTCGGCGGCTTCACACGCTTGCAAAACAACCTGCGTTGATCCCTTGCCGAACGTGTCTACCATCGTCACGTCATGCCCACACGCCACAAGCGAGTTAAAGAAATGGTGATACTCATACGACGGCCCTAATTCGGGTTGCCCGTAGTAGATGGTCGGCGCTGCTAGGGTGATTTTCATTGTTCGGTTTTCTCCAAGCGCCATGCTATAAGTGCCAACACCACAAACGCCACATCAGCGCCTAAAAACATCAGGATAGCAGGTTGACTCATGGTCGCGCCTATTGCGCTGGTAATCAAATAGCCGAGGCCGATAAACGCCGCCCAAGCAGTAAAACTTTCCTTTGATTTGCGGAATCTCATTATTTCTTATCCTCAAATTTGGGCATGGCTTAATACCCCCGTTGCTTTCTATCTTTGCGCTTTTCTATTTTTTCCAGCGCAATCAGCAGGCCTAAAATAGCCGACTTTGTAATTACAACGCCGATCAGAAACGCTGTAAGGTTTGACATTCTCTACTCCTATTCACACGGTTGATACTACCATTTTACCGCATGGACAATAGAAGCCCGTTAGTCTTTCGCAAGTTTTAGATCAGCGTTGATTTCCGCCATCGTTTCCAGCGCGGGCAACATATACCGACCAAACACCACGTCGGCGCGGTAGTCTTGCGCGAATTGTTGCGCCATGTAACGCGGTTTGGGGTCGTTGCGCTGTTCATACGCCCAATCTAAGCCTTTTAGAATCTCGGTGACTTTGGGCAGGGCCTGTTCGGAGAGTTGCGGATTAATCAGCACATCGTCCACGCGGTCTATCGGGATTTTGTAGCCCACTTCGGCTAGTTCGCTTTGGGCCGTCCAATCGGACAAGATGACCGGACAACCAGCGGCCTGCGCTTCAATAGCAGGAATCCCAAAGCCTTCACCTGCCGACGGCAAAATAAACGCATCAGCCGCGTTGTAGAGTTTGTTCAGGAAGTCCGGCCCGTAGTACCCCGTGTGGAACTTCAGGGGGTCGGGCAATAGGATATTGTGCGGCGGAATCTGGTAATACTGACAGATGCCTGCTACATCAATGCCGCCGTGCGCCTGATTGGTTAGCGTGTGCAAAATCAGCACCGCGTCGGGGTGGTTTTGAATGAAGATAGACCACGCTTTTAGCAAGCGGTCATGATTCTTGCGTGGCGGGTAGCCTTTGTTGGCAGCCACACAGACCACTGTGAACGCGCCGTCTTTAATCTTGACTTCTTGCCGGGCGGTTGGGCGGTCTATCGGGTGGAAATAGGTTGGATTGAAAGCATGTGGCACATAGAACGGATCGAAGCCGACCTTCCGCATTTCCCGTTCACCGAAGCGCGACATGGCTAAGATGTGCTTCACGCTGTTTAGTTTTTCCATGACCGGTAACGGGATCGGCTCAGCATCCACCGGACACCATGACGAAATAGGCCCGGCCCGCAGTACGTCATGCGGATAGACCCACACGTCAATGAGTAGCATAAACACATCGGGATTGTATAGTTTCCAGTAAGGGACAATGGCATCTTCGCCATAATTCCCAAACGTGCCGGGTAGGATTTCGAGAGGCCCGGCTTGCACCGAACCCCCCTGTAATCCATAAAACGCCGAGATTTTCACATCCCACCCCGCTTGTAGGGCAAGTTTAGATAACCAATCGGTTTGGGTTGCGTAGCCACTGCCCGCAAACGGGGCGTTTGAGTGAATCACCAAGCGTTTTTTTGCCATTAGGCGGTGGTGTTCCCCTTGCCATAGACATACTCAACAACGAACGTCCAACGGTCGCCAGAGATATACCCTGCGCCTTCTTCGGCGTACACCAGCACCATCCAGTCGCCTTTGTCGAAGTAATTCTGGGCGGCGGTGGGTGTGCCTGCAACGGGGGTACGGGCGCTCAAACGTGCGCCGGAAGCCGTACCACCAAGCACCGCATGAACCGTGCCAGCGGTGGCAACGCTCGTGCCGTCTGTACCCCAATTTTGCAATTGGAGAGTGATGGCAGTACCCGCATTTTGGGCCAGTTCGGAAGTCATCCACACGCGCTCAACCGTTAGGGCGTCGGGCGCGGGGGCGATATAGAACACCTCGGCAGCACTGCCGGGATCGGCGTCAATCAGATAGGGAATCGTGTGACGGATATTGGAAAATTGAGGCATGGTTACACCTTCCTAACTTGGTTCGGTGACATCGGACAGAAGGCCGACGCCATAGGTTGAACGACGGACGCCGACGGCATACGCCATCTGCATGTTGAGTTCATAAGCACGCAAGGACGGGTCGCGCTCATCTTCCATGTTCGGGGCTTTGCGAATGTCAATCGCCAGCGCTTCACGGGTCAACACCGCGCCGTAAGCATCGTCGCCCGTAATGGTTTCGATGTTGGCGGAGGTGAACCAGTTGGCCGACAGCCACGAACCCGCGTAGTAATCACGCAAGGCTTGGTTAGCCAAGTCACCCAAAAAGGCTTGATTGGTCGCAGGTTGGCCGAGCGCCGTCCAAATGTCCTGCCATTGGTACGGGTGCAAAACGACATTCTTGTCGCCCATGATAGAGCGATTGCGCAGCACTGACAACGCGGCGGCGACGTGGTTGATGGTCAAGGCCGAACCCGCTGTACCTTTGCTGCTAGACAGATTGTCAAACAACCCGGTCAGGTCGGTGTCTACCTTGTAGGCAATGGCGTTGCCCATTTCGATGCTGGCATCGCGGCGGGCGTCGTCGGGATCGGTTTCAATGCGACGGTCGGTGATGATGACCTGTGTCATAATTTCTTGAGGGCTGAGGGTCATCTGAGTAGACTTGTTCCACTCGGTTGCATTGCTAAAGTCCACGCCTTCACCCACGACCTGTGCGGTCAATTGCGGGTAAATGGGCAGGGTGCGTGTGGCATAACCCGTGCTGTTATACACGGTTACGAGGTTGGTCATGAGCGTAGCTTCACGGGCAACAAAAATGGCGTCCTCAAGGATGCCATTAAAATACCCGCTAATGCTGGTATTGGTCGAAAGAGCCATGAGTTATTTACTCCTTATTGTTGAGACGCAACCCGCCGCTTGCAAAAGCGGATTGTCCACCGCCAAATAAGCGGGCGCGTCTTTGGGCGTCGGTTTCAGCCGCAGGACGTCCGCCGGGGACGCCTACAGTCGTTTGGGTTCTTGGCGTACCTGACGCGCTTGGGGTGGGGATCACCGCCTTTAGAGATTCGGCATCTTGCTTCATTTCCTCTTCGGTTTCCCCGCGCAAACGTTCGGCCAATTGTGGCGGTATGCCTAGCTCACTTGCCACTTTTGACCGCAGGGCTTGTACCTGCGAAGCCTTCAATTCATCGCGCAATTGTTGAAGTTGCGCGTTCGCTTCCTCGTAGAGTTTTTTAAATTCCCCTTGTTCGGCAAGGCGGGCGCGTTCCGCTTCTTGGGCGGCGCTTTCGGCGCTTTGTTTGGCCTTGCGATGTTCGGCGTTTTCCTTGCGTAAATCGCGTACCATTGCCAGCACCTTCGCCGGGTCTTTGGCCCAATCGGGCAAATCGTCGGCAGGGGTCGGTTGATCGGGTTGCGCTGGTTCAGGGGTCAAGGGGGTTGTTTGCATGTCGTCAGTCATTAGAACTGCTCTCCATCAAGATTATAATCTTCATAGCCAAGTGCGATATTCATGGATTGTCGCCACGTATACGGAAAGCCCATTTTTTCGCTTGCCGCGTGTATCCATTGGGCAAGGGCGTTGGGTAGCACGATGCGCTTTTCGACGTTGCCCGCCTGTTTTAAGCGCGGGTCATAGTGCTTGGGGTCACGGATGATACTGTCCGGTGTCGGCGCACCTTTCAGCCAAATATCATGCAGACTTGCCAGTAGTTTTTTATCACCCTGATGCAACGGCAGCATGATGGTAGATAACTCGACAAAGGTCAGAATGTAGGGCTTAGGGGTTAGGTTCATTCGTCAATAATTTCCGTGTCACCTATGCGGCTGTCAGTGGTCATTTCTAGCAGGCGGTATGTACCGAGATGTTCTACATTCACTTCTACCGCGCCACCATAACGGGCGGTAATGGTAATTTGCGAGACCTTATCCATCGGGATACCGTGACTGATACAGAACAGGCGTATGAACTCACTACCTGTCATTTGCCTGTCTTTGTTGACTTGCCTATTCATGTCGTCCGGCCCTCACTATAACATAAGATGATTCGTGCTAATACGTTTTATCATTTTCGCGCTGGTTTTCGGATGTACGCCTGTGCTAATTCAGGCCCAATCAACTCCTGCAAACTGCGCTCACTTCGCATCGGGCCATACAGTCTATCGTTATAGGTTTTGGTCAGGTCGCTAAACTCGAATAACCCGTCTTGATATGCCGCCCATCGGGACGGCCCAAGAATATCACGCTGCTGACTTTCGGTTAAGCGGTTGAACTGCTGTTCACCAGATAGAGGCGGCGCGGGTGGGGTCAAGCCTGCAATCGGTTTGACAATCGGGATCATGGCACAGCGCCCCATATGGTGATCGTTTAACACCTCGTCTACGCTGAATTGTTGCCCGTGCATCGCCCAACAACTCGGACAAGTGCGCGTATCCCGTGCCGATGACCACCACCACCCAAGCATGTTATCCCGATTGGCTTGATAGATGGCTTGCGTACCGCGTCTTGCGCTGTAAATCTGTACGGTTCGGGCAATGCGGTTGGCATCGGCTAAGGGCATACCGGGTTTGCCATCTGCGCCGTAAAGCGTTTGGTAAATGTGTTGGGCGGTAAAACGTGGGCTTTTGCCCAAACTGGCATCAGTCAAAATGGTGTCGCTCACATAATCGGCATAGTACCCGCCGAAGTTGTTGATAATCCCGCTAAAGGTCGGGCTATCTACGTAGTTGACAAGGGACTGAATGGTTTCTACCGTCGGACGATTCCAGCCGATTGACCCGCCCGCCGCATCTAGGGAGTTCAGGCCAAACCGACGGCCCGCGCTTACCCCCGCGTTTTGCAAGTATCCGGCCTGTTGGTCAAGGAGTTGGGCGAAGTCGTCCAGTCCTTCCCGCATGGCCCGCTGTAGGTCACGGGTGGTCTGATTCAGATACAAGTCACGGGTTAGGCCAATGGCGTCGGAGTCGGCTAGGTTGATGAGCGCCCGCAGGTAGGGATTGATGCTGTCTAGTGTGCGTTCGTAGGCGGTTGCCAAACGCCGTGCCGTCTGTTCGGAACGGGTCGCCAGTTCGGCGCGGAACGCCTGCTGGCCTGAACGCATGAGGCGCTCGGTGTCGGGGTTACGGTTGCGACCCATTGGCGTTATCGTTTCCTAAGAATTGCCCTTGACCCTGCATCACCCTGTCTAACGCGCTGGCGCTTTGTTCGGCGTCAACGGCGAGGCGTTCTTCTTCGGTAGCCCAATCATGCCCTAATTCTTCGGAGAGCGTCTGTGTCGATGCCGTGCCGATGTTCTTTTCGATTTGGGCGATTTGAGCCTTCTCTAACATGTTTTCTGGTAGTGGATCAGGCCATTGGATAACGGGCAAAGGAATGTTGACTTCCTGTATAACCATGCCATACCACACCAGCCACGCTAAGCCTGTACCATACAAGCCTTGTTTCTGGCG
>ERZ761591.142-NODE-142-length-13939-cov-4.913209_pt1 | contig 13939 bp, 24 predicted proteins | sample MGYA00512167_ERZ761591 | MGnify/ENA primary metagenome ERZ761591 (study PRJEB28899, sample SAMN03785559) | bioreactor sludge metagenome | biome: EBPR Sludge; feature: EBPR Bioreactor; material: 0.22µm filtered reactor supernatant | place: Saint Lucia: Queensland...
CCCCTATAGTCCCCCCTTGGTCCCCTCCCCGTCGCGGAAGTGCGACCCCGACGGCGTGACCTGGGACGCTAACTCGAAAACCATTCTGCTCGACGACGGCAACCGCGCCTTCTGGCTCGACCTGTTCGAGGGCGACGCGGCAAGGCTCGACCTCGCGCTGATCGAGGCCGCCGGCGCGATCCAGCCGAACAGCCGGCAGCTCCTCGCCCTGCAGGTTGGCCGCTCGCTCTCGCGCATCGTCGCCGACCGGAAGGACCGCGATCGGCGCTACGCCAAGGCCGCCGCTGCCAAGCAAACCGAGCCGCCCAAGCGCAAGGTCGGCCCCGTCATGGCCGCCCTCATGGCCAGCAACCCTGACATCGCCCGGAGGTACGCGCAGTGACGATCGACGATGTGATCGCCCGCTTCATCGCGGTGTGGGGCGAGCCGAAAACAGACCACGGCGACCTGTTCATCGCCGAATACCGCCGCAGCCTCGCCAACACGGACGGGGACGTGCTCGAGGCGGCCGCCAGCGCTGCGATCGACGGCGAGGACTACTGGCCGCGCCCGGCAGCCCTTCGCCGGCACGTGAGCACCGCAGCGGCCCGCCTGCAGGCTCTGCGCAGGCCGGCAGAGCATCGCCCCATCGACCCGACGCCGCCGAGCCCGGAGCAGGTCGCCCGCGTCGGCCAGATGATGGCGGACCTCAAGCGCAGCCTGTCCGCGATCAATGACGCATTCACGCCGCCGCCCCCACCGCCGAAGGCTGATCGGGACACGTTCGCCGCCATGCAAGCTGCATCGCCGAACAGAGAGTTGCATTCCGACCAATCCCGCCGAATGACAGGGGAGGCGACATGAGGCTGCAGGCGCCCTTCCCGTGGTTCGGAGGCAAGTCAAGGATCGCCGATGTCGTGTGGAAGCGGCTCGGCGAGCCGGTCAACTACGTCGAGCCGTTCTTCGGGTCGGGCGCTGTCCTCCTCGCCCGCCCGCGCCCAGGCAAGACGGAGACGATCAACGACAAGGACCACTTCGTCGCCAACTTCTGGCGCGCGGTTCAGCGCGACCCGGAGGCGGTTGCCCACCACGCCGACTGGCCGGTCAACGAGGCCGACCTGCACGCACGGCACTGGTGGTTGCTGACCGAGGGGGCCAAGCGGCTGCGCGACATCGATGGAAAGCCCGATCTCTTCGACGCACTGGTGGCCGGCTGGTGGGTTTGGGGCGCCTGCGCCTGGATCGGGTCGGGGTGGTGCTCCGGGCGCGGGCCGTGGAAGTGGGGAGCTGCCGGTTGGTCCAAGGACGGCGAGGGCAACGCCGGCCAGGGCATCAACCGGCAGCTCCCGCATCTCGGCAACGCCGGCCAGGGTATCAACCGGAAGCTCCCGCATCTCGGCGACGCCGGCCGGGGTATCAACCGGCAGCTCCCGCATCTCGGCGACGCCGGCCGGGGTATCTTCATCGCCTCGTGGCTAACTGATCTTGCCGATCGCCTCCGCGACGTTCGCGTCTGCGCCGGGGACTGGTCTCGCGTGTGCGGTCCATCCGTCACAGACCGGCATGGCATGACCGGCGTGTTTCTCGATCCCCCCTATGCAGGCACTGCGGGCAGAACAGACGGGCTCTATGCAACAGATTGCCTGTCAGTCGCCAACGATGTGCGGGCTTGGGCCATCGAGCAGGGCCGCAGCAAGCTGATGCGCATTTGCCTCGCGGGATACGAGGGGGAGCACGAGATGCCGGACGATTGGGATGTGGTCGAGTGGAAGGCTGCGGGCGGCTTCGGCAGCCAAAATGACGACGAGGACGGCATGGGCCGCGTGAACGCCGGGCGCGAGCGCCTATGGTTTTCGCCTGCTTGCCACAAGCCCGAACGCGACCGTTCGTTACTAGATCTGATGATGGGAGCCCCCTGATGGACTGGCTGATGCTCGTACTGCTCACCTGCACAGAGGGCTCCGACTGCGAGCCGGAGATGCTCCAGCGTCCGGCAGAGTGGACGGAATGCGAGGAGCAATCCCGCGTCCTAGAGGCAGGCTACCGCCTCGTCACCGAATGGCAGGGCGAGATGCGGGGGATTGCTGCTTCCACCTGCATCCCCATGGAGATCGCCGTCGAGCGGGGAATGGTCGGGGGAGGGGAGGGGTGAGTGACCAAGTACATCCCCACCAAGAACTGGACCCGCGCGAAGCCGAACGCCTCAGCGAAGATCCAAATCGTGAAGCGAAAGAAAAGGCGTTTCGTCTCACCGTCGCGCGCCTCTGGGCTTACGAGGCCCTCGACACCAAAGAAATCGCCGCCCGGATGAACGTCGACGAGGCCCGCGTCTACAACGTCCTGCAGCGAGCTCTGGAGATGATCCGCAGATGACCTGGTACGCCTTCACAGTCACTCCCCAGCTCGAGCGCCGGGCATGGGACGGCCTCGCCAAGCTCCACATCGAGCCCGCCCGCCTTGAGATTCCCCGCATCTACCGTCTCGGCTCCGGCCGGGGCCGCCGCACCATCATGCGCCCGCTGCTCCCCGGCTACGCCCTCGGCAGCGTCTCTGGCCCTATCCCCTGGCCCCTCATCCGCATGATCGAATACAAGGGGCAGCCGATCATCCACGACGTGCTGCGAGCCGGGTCTATCCCTGCTGCGATCCCCGCCGACGAGATCGATCGCCTGACGGCCTATCTCAGCGAGACGGACCACACCGGCCCCGGAACCCTTCGCCCCGGCGCCAAGGCCCGCGTCTCGATCGGACGGCATGACGATCAGCATGCCGTAATCAAGCGCGTGCTCTCAGAGGCCAGATGCACCGTCATGATGCGATGGTTCAATTCGGATCGCGAAGTTTCAACGTCCGTCGAGAGGATCAGGGAGGCGGGGTGAGCGTCTGCCGATTGCTCTGCGGATAACCCCGTCGATCTCATCCAGAGGCGTGGATATCCAGATGGCGCCCGACAGATGCACAATCTTGCCACCTACCAGCATCCACAGAGCGTCGGTGGCGGAAAATCCGTAGTAGCCACGCAGCACCCCAGCGCGCGCCAAAGCCGATACGACGTCCCTCTTCCTGGTCAACATCGTCCGCGCTCCTATCGCTTTTCCTGCTTCGTGAAGCCCAATGCGGGCCGGGCAACCCGGCGCCCCACCGCCTCTTCCGCCCCACGCGAAGCGTGAGCCGTATCCGAGGGGCCACCCCGGCAGGACGATATGGCTCTGTTGTTCCTGTTGCTCGGAGGCTGGCGAGGCTCTTTTCCCGCCGGCCCGCATTGGGCTCCTAGGTTTGACTTAGTTCTTCCACTGGTCGTCGCGGAGTTTCGCCGCCGCCTGCCCCAGCAGGCGGATCGCTTCGTTGTGCCCGAGTGCGGCGGCTGCCGCATATGCAGCGGCCATGATCTGCGCCACGATCTGTTCACGCGACATGCTTTGCGCTCCTATGGCTTTTGCTTCTCAAGAAGGCGAGACGCGAGTTCGACGGCTGCGTCACATCTGTCGAGCGCGGCTCCGACCAAATCCAGCAGATTGTAGCTTCGGTTCCCGTTGTTGACTGAGAGTAGGTAACGAAGCTGGCCGTCGCCGCGCGACTCGGCAGGTTCAGGCTTCACTCCCAGACGTGAGGCTAGGCGATCAATTTTCGTGGTCCATTCGGCATCATCCGTTGACACATTCATCTCGTCGCGCTCCTACGTTTGACTTACTTTCCGTTGAACAGCAGCTTGGTCGCCATCTGCTCGAACCGCGCATCGAACGCCCGTCGATCGAACAGGAACGCGCGCTCGCGGTAGGTGATCTGGACCCGCTGCGGTATGCCTCGAGCGTGCCTGCGCTTCGCGCGCGAAGGCGACCGGCACGCCGACCAGTCGAATACTTCCTCCGGTGGGATGTCGACGACCTCGTAGGGGATGCCATGGTAGCGATGCGTGAACCCGGCATAGATCGGATTGTCGATCTCCGGCTTCTGCGGTGGCGTCGACACGCGCACCAACTGGTCCCGCCAGCCCCGCGAGATCAGCAGGTCCGTGAACATTGGCTTCTGGTCGATCTCATCGGCCATCCGCTTGAGCATGTCGGCCGTGATGGTATCGGGTATCGCCATCGCTGCGCCTCCTATCGCTTATGCTTCTTCGTCGCGATGCGAAGCTCGTTGATCGCGTCGACAAGTTGCCTCTCTGCGATCTGCAACGACTTTACCGTGATCTCAAGAGCCTCGATGGTCGAGACCTCCTGATCGAGCTGCCACGCCAGCGCACGAGTGGCTTGAGCGGCAGCCGCAGAGATGTTGCCGGCGGCCGTTGCGACCAGGTGGCGCGCGTCGAGGACTGATGCAGTGTCGTCGTCCACGGCTGGCTCCGTCTGGTTTGGTCTACTTGTCGCCGAATGGAAGCGACGGCTGCTGTTGGGACTTCGCCGAAAGTTCGCGCGGTTCCTTCCACTCACGCAGTCCGGCAATGAAGGCGAGATACTCCTCGCGGCTGTTGCACGTCTTGATCTCAATGCCAGAAGCGATGTAGTCGCCGCAGAACTTCGCGACTTCGCGCTTCCACTTGTCCTTCGCTTTCTGGTCCCTCGCGCCGCTATCGTGGGAGATGACGCCCGCGAACATTCCGTCTTTGTGTCCAACGTGGCACCACGCCATCGCAACCGCTCCTAGCTTCTATCTTTCTTCGGCCAGCCGGCAGGTTGATCCGTGGGACCGAACCGCCGGTGCAACGTCGCCTTGCTAAGGCCGATCAGCGACGCCTTCTGGTCCGCGTTCCCATACTCACCGAGGGTTCCGTACCAGATCTCCTTCGCGCGCTTCTCGCTCACGCGCATGCCCTTCTTCGCGCCGGCGCCGCGAGACCCACGCTCGCGCGCCGTTGCTGCGTCCGGCATCGATCGCTCGCCGTTGATGACGGCGGTCATCCGGGCAAGCGACTGCATCGACGCCAGATCCACCCACGCTTCCGCCTCGAGGTCGTACAGCTTCGCACCCGCCTTCCGCAGCGCTGCGATGTGCGCACGCGCCTCGCGCACCGTCTCGGCGATCCGGTGTAGCCCGAACATATAGACCTCGTTGCCGGGCTGCATGGCCTGGAGCACGTGGGCGAAAGTGTCCTGCTCTTGCGTCGTATAGACGGCAGCGAGATCGACTGCGGCGAGCGCATCGAGTTGTCGCTTGGCAGACCATCGCGGGGAGACGCGCACCCAGCCGACGCGATGCACATACGGGGCAGCGGTTCGCTTATCAACACGTTTCATGCTGACAATGTATCAAAGCGTTGACACACTCGTCAACCATGCTTAAATTCTCTATCAACAAGCAAAGCAGGAGAGGCCGGAACCATGAGCGCGGTTGAACCCTGGCGTGTGATCGTCGATCCAGGCGGCAGTGGCGTCTACGCTGTGTACGGTGCCTACCGTGTTGCTGGTGGGCTGCCGTTTGAAGACGCTACGTTGATTTCCGCCGCTCCCGACATGGAGTCAGCGCTGACGGGTCTGCTCCGTGACATCGCTGACTACGAGCGCGTCAACAATCTCTCTCCATCGCCAGGCAAGCTCGACTGCTGGCAGTCCGTCACGGCCGCCTGGGCCGCCCTCGCGAAGGCGATCGGAAAAGTAGGATAGAAGGAAAGGGGATTATCCGGTTGACAAACCCACGAAATTGACCCATATATCCATCAGAACAGAGATGGAAATGTGTCATGTCGGTGCTCAATCAGCCCTATTTTCACGATGAGGCGGCGGCTTTCGCGAAGCTCGAAGGCGTGCTTTGGCCGAATGGTCCCGTATGTCCCCATTGCGGGAATGCCGAGCGGATCTACGATCTGAAGGGCGTGCGCTCGAAGCCGAGCAAGAAGAACCCCGAAGGCCTCGTTCGCCACGGCCTCAAGAAGTGCAGCAAGTGCCGCCAACAGTTCACGGTGCGCGTGGGCACGGTGTTTGAGAGCAGTCACGTCCCGCTGCACAGGTGGTTTCAGGCCGTGCACCTTCTCTGCTCCAGCAAGAAGGGCATTAGCAGTCACCAGCTCCACCGGGTCTTGGAGATCACCTACGAGGCCGCGTGGTTCATGAGCCATCGCATCCGCGAGGCCATGCGGACTGGCGACCTTTCCGTTCCGATGGGCGGCTCCGGCTCCAGCGGGATCGTGGAGGCGGACGAGACTTTCATCGGCCGGAAGAAGGACAAGCCCGTGCGCCGTGGCGCCGGTCACAAGCATGCGGTGCTGTCCCTCGTGGAGCGCAACGGCCGCGTGAAATCGGTGCACGTGGACGATGTGAAGGCATCCACCCTGGTGCCGATCGTCAACGAGAACATCTCCAAGGAGGCGCGCGTCATGACGGACGACGCGGCCACCTATTACCGCAAGCTCCGTGGCTTCCGCAGTCACGAGACGGTCAATCACGCGGCAGAAGAGTACGTGCGCGGCGACGTTCATACCAACACCGTCGAGGGTTATTTCTCGATTTTCAAGCGCGGCATGAAGGGCGTGTACCAGCACTGCAGCGAGAAGCACCTGCACCGCTATCTTGCCGAATTCGACTTCCGCTACAACAACCGCTCTGCCATGGGCGTCGAGGACGCAGAGCGCACGGAGCGGGCGATGAAGGGCATCGCGGGCAAGCGCCTGACGTACGAGGGAAGCTGACGCGCCCGAAGAAATAGGTCTCGCAGCCCTAGGCCTTTGACGGCCACCGCCCTGGGGGCGGGTCCACTACCGAGGTAGTGGCTTCGGGCTGCGAGAGTAACACTAGTATACGATTCGATTCGGCAAATTTCAAGTGTCAAGTGAGAACATTAACCGAACGCGCGCGTCACCGACGAAGCTGCCGATGCCAGACCGTGAACTTCCCGGAGATTGCTGTATCGACGTTTACATATTTGATTCTCGCCCTACGCAACACATGGTCTGACAGTTCGCATTTTGCGGGTGAAGCGTCAGTTGCGGTGCGGTGCCCATTGAGGCTGAACAGAAACGCACCAAGCAGCACATCAACGAGTTGAAGGACTGGGGTGGAATGTGACTGCCGAAAATGAAGCCGGCGATACGGCCAGTCTCTTCTGTCCCCCGTCTTTGCGATGCCTCGGTTCAGAATGGTCCGCACGTCGTCAGTGACGTTTGGCGTCGAGCGATCATCAGGGTAAACGTAAAACAGTCGATCCTTATAGAGGCGCCCGAACTTCATAGCTAGTTGGTATACTTCCTTATTGAACCCGATTTCTCTTGAGCCCTTGTTGTGCGCGGCGTCATTTATCAGCGTTGTGTCGACGATGAGCGAGTGGTAGTGGAGCGGTGCAACGTTCGGCACGCCGTCGAAGAATACGTCAACGAACCGTTTGTAGGCGGGCAATTTAGACTTTGAGACCTTGACCCACTTCATTTCGCCAGTAGGAAGCTCCGGTAGTCGGGCAGCCGCGAGGGCGGCTTCAAGTGATGCGCGTTGCTGCACGTGCACTATGATGCCAGCTAGACCCAAGTACCTGTGCTTGGTCTGACTGGATTCGTCGATGTAGATTTCGCTGATCTGGTCAGGCGTCGGCTTGATGCGAGGCGACAGAGATTTCATGGCAAAAGCACCAACGAACGGCCGCCGCAGCCAGCGCGAGCGCTTTGAACAAGCTGCTCGTGATGTCGGGGCGGAAGAGGACGAGGCGGGGTTCGAGAGACGACTCAAGGCGGTCGCGAACGGCCCTACGTCCACAAGCGCGAAAAAGGCTCCAAGAAGCGGGAAGGGCGAGCGAAAGTGATGCGGCCTGCATGGTGCGACCCTTCGCACTGCTGAGGCCCGGCGCGTTGACAATTACGCGCGAATGCGCTTGTGTCGCGCTGCTACTGACGTTCCCGCGCCGAGCCCTCGGTTTCGGGAACCACGGCCGCAGAGGCGCCAACCTCTGCGGCCGTTTTGATTCGAACCGAACGATAGCCGAAGGTCAGTCCAGAGTCGAATCCTGGACCCTATATGTTCTCAGGCCGTGGGTTTGTCAACCGGATAATCCCCGAAGGAAAGGCCCGAGACAAAAATAGTTGGTGTAGCCCGCTTGACATACGTTCCGACACGGGCTATATTCCAATCATCAGCAACGGCCAACACGGCCACCCGAAAGGACGATGACGATGAAGCTCCAGTATCTTCTCGGAACCAACGCGCTCGGCTCTCGCATGTGGCAGGACTGCGCCGAGCGCACCGACGAATTTGTTGACCGGGCTGCGACATTCGCGAAAACAGACAGGGCTGCGGTCCTGGAGCGGCTCGGACGACGTGATAGCGTCTATTTCGCTGCGTCCCACAACGCGCTGTTGCGCGACGCCGACCTCGTTCCTCCGGCGCGGGCCGCCCACAGGCCGGCAGAGACGATAACGTGCGTATGCTGCGGCGAGCAGCGGCCCTCGGGTCGGTTCACGACGCTGCCGATCTCCGCCCGCACCTGCGACGACTGCGTTTGAAAGGGGCACCGCCATGTGGCAGCAGAATATCACGCTGAACAGCCTGCTTCCTCTCGACCAGCAGGAGCGCCGAGAAGTCTACCTGGAGGCGCGACATCAGTACGGTGTGTTCAGCGGGCAGGCCCGCGATGTGGCCCGCCCGCACATGCTGAACACGCCACCGGACTACGACGGCCATCTCGACGCGGTGACCGTCGCTTTCGGTGACTGGACGGTTGCGGCGATCATGGCTGGCGTGCACGACGACCATGTGTTGGCTGGTACTCCGGCGGCGATGTCGTCCAGCCCCCGCGTCAACCAGCGGATCGCTGAGGCTGCGGCAGCTCGCAGGGATGAGCTGCGATGACCTCCCCTCGCGAGGCCCGGCGCCAACTTGGGCTTTCCCTTGAGGACATGGCGTCGATGCTTGGCTATGAGGGCGAGCACCGACGCCAACTGATGCACCGGATCGAGATCGGCGAACGCGCCCTGCGCGAGCCGCAGCGACGACTGATCGCAGCGTATCTCGAGGGCTACAGGCCGGCGGATTGGCCGGCGGAAAAGTAAGACAGAAGGAAAGGCCGGCCCGTGGCGACGACATCGTGCAAGATCGAGGCAAGTCTGATAGCGAAGAACATCGCGGCACTACATTCGCGTCTGATGGAGCAACCGGACGCCACGCCAGCCGCGGCCGCAGATGCAATCCGCAAGATGCTCACGGAGATCGATCGTCAGGTATGGAAGCGGATCAATTGGCTCGGCGGTCACTACTGCCCGGATTGGGATCAGATGTGGGTGGATCGCAAGATGCCAGCGTGGGATGGCTGCACATGCGCCGTCAGACGCCGCGCCGCGAACCAGGATAAGTGAAAGGGCCGCTTTCCTGGGGCGTGTTGCCCCAAAGACTCACCAAATCAGTCTAGTATCCCGCTTGAACTCGCTCCCTGTGGCAACAATCGCCCGGATGCCCCGCGGCCGCCCGCGTCAGTAGCAGCGGCTCCCAAGCCACAAGCACGCCCGAAGATAGGATTGAGGGAAGACTGAGAAGTCAGGCATGGTCCGGCCCCAGCCTGTAGCCGGTGAAATTCCGCGCACTTCCCGCCCTTTCTGAGCATCAACGCCCGAAGACAAGCCCGCCTCACCGCGGGCCATTCGCACATGGAGAGACGCCATGGCAGCCATCAACGCCACCGCAGGCCTACCCGAGCTGCAGGGATATGCCAGGTGGCTCGGCCGCCTGTTCACGGGCATTGCGGCCCTCATGACGTTCAGCTTCGGATACAGCCTCGGAGGTGACTCGACCATCGCCTGCTGGCTGATCGGCACTGGCCTCGCCGCAGTGACGGTGCTCGTGTCCATCCTGCTCAACTTCGTCGACCTCGCCTGGACGGACAACCGCCCCGTCGCCCTCGGCATTCTCGCCTTCTGGGGCGTGTGCGTCGCCGTCGAGTATTTCAGCCACGTCGGCTTCACGGTCGGCCACCGGACCTCGGACGTGCAGAAGGCCAGCCTCCAGGATGCCTCGTACACCGGCAACGCCAACATCGTCCGTGACCTCGAGGCCAAGGTGAAGCGCCTCGAGGCCAAGCACGATTGGCAGAAGTCAATGGAGACGCCGGAGGCCTACGAGGCCAAGATTACCGGCATGCAGGGCGACCTGATCTGGAAGCGCAGCAAGGGCTGCACGAACGCCACGCTGGACGACAGCCGCGCCTTCTGCACCAGGCTCGCCGGCCTCAAGGCAGAGATGGCCATTGCGTCCGATCGCGCCATTGTCGCCATCGAGCTGAAGGACGCGCAGAAAGAGCTGATCGCCGCCCGCAAGACGAGCAACACCACGTCGAAGGGCGACAGCCACGTCTACAGCCAGACCGCCATGGTCGCTCAGATCGCCACCGGCAACCTGGCTCCGACTGCAACCGCCATGCAGTGGGCCGGCATCGGGATCGGCGCGTTCATCAGCCTCGTGTTCTCGTTCGCCGGTACCGTCTGCAACTTCCTCGCCTTCAAGGATTGGGGCGGGAGCCCCGGCAATCGCACACAGCCTCATGCTCCAGAAGCCTCTGCTCCCCAGGCTGCTGCCTCTCCGGCTCCCGCCCCAACCGTCGTCTACTGGGACAGGATCGTCGATCGCCCCATTGATCGCATCGTCTCCCAGCCCGCCGAGGTCGTCGAGCGCGTCAAGCGCATGCTCATCGCCCCGTCCGGCGGGCTCGTTCCACTGAAAGGGTAATCCCATGACGATCGCAGAGTTCAAGGCTTGGTTTGAGGGCTACACCGAGGAGATGGTGGGGCCGCCGAGCCCTGAGCAGTGGAAGCGCATCATGGCGCGGGTCAGCGAGCTCGGAAGAACCGGGGTGTTGTTCCCGCGTTTCGTTTCGTTCAACTCCACCGACAGCCTCAAGGACTCTCTCGAAACCGACCCGGCCTCCACGGAGGACGCATGACCGCCAACGACGCTCTCTCCACTCTCCGCCAGATCATAGGCTACTGTGGTCTGGCTCTTGTCGTTGTCGCCGCAGCCAAGTTCTTCGGGTTCAACATCCCCATGAGGGGCAGCGTCTCTGACACCGCCCTCGTCGCCATTGCCTGCCTGATGGCACGATGACCCGCCACTACGTCGGCTTTACATCCAGAGGCCCGACCACATTCCGCAACGTGCGGAAGGCCCCGACAGGCGAGATCCTCGTCCATCTCGACGAGGACGAGGTGAAGATCCTCAAGCTCAACTTCGCCGACTGGCTCGAGACAGGAGAGACGATCTCCTCAGTGTCCGCCACCGCCTACAACTGCACCTGCTCCACCAGCACCAGCAGCCCCAACATCAGCCTCACCCTCTCAGCCGCCACCGCCTACGACATCACCGGCAAGGTGACGCTCGTCGTTACGGCCTCCACCGGCGAGAAGTGGCGCGGCAACATCCGCGTTCGCAGGACAGCCCGATACGGGGATGAGGAGAGCACGTCAGACTATGCCTAAGGCCCCCGGCTCCACTGGTCTCCGCGGTGTCCGTCTCAACCCGCAGCACGACGACCGCACCCGCGCGAAGATCCAGACCAGTCAGATTGTTAACCGGTTGACGCAGTTCGTAAATGGCGAGGTCGAGCTACAACCCGCCCAAGTCACGGCAGCGCTTGGCCTTTTGCGCAAGACGCTCCCCGATCTCACGCAGGTCTCAGGATCGATGAGCTTGTCCCGCGACCTCGAAGACATGAGCGATGCAGAGCTTACAGCTATCGCGACAGGACGCAGCACGGGAACTCCTCAGGAGGAGGAAGGCCCGGCGCAGTCTGATCCCGTTCACTGAGTTCAGCCTGCCGAAGTATCGGGCCGCTGCGCATCACGACCTCATCGCGGCGAAGCTCGAGGCGACAGCGGCAGGCGAGATCGACCGCCTCATGATCAACATGCCGCCTCGCCACGGCAAGTCAGAGCTCGCGTCGCGTCGCTTCCCCGCCTGGCTTCTCGGAACCAACCCAGAAATCGAAATCGTGGTCGCCTCCTACAACGCCGACAAAGCTCGAGAGTTCGGGTACGAGGTGCGCGACATCGTGCGCTCGCCGGAGTATCGCGCGCTGTTTCCGGGCGTCGCGCTCAAGGAGGATTCGCGCGCTGCTGACCGCTGGAATACGGACGCGGGCGGCTCATTCCGCGCCGTCGGCATCGGCACCGCCCTCACCGGCCGAGGCGCCGACGTGCTCCTGATCGACGACCCGATCAAGGATGACGAGGAGGCCGACAGTGAGCTGCGCCGCGAGCGCATCTGGAGCTGGTATTCCTCGGTCGCCTATACCCGCCTGTCGCCCGGCGGGCGCGTCATCGTGATCCAGACACGATGGCACGAGGATGATCTCACCGGCCGGCTCCTCGTCGAGCAGGCCAAGGGCGGCGACAAGTGGGACATCCTCGAATTGCCCGCGATCTCGGCCAAGGGCGAGGCGCTCTGGCCTGACCGCTACCCGCTCGAATACCTCGAGCGCATCAAGCGGGTGACGCTCCCGCGCCATTGGGCCGCGCTCTACCAGCAACGCCCGGCGCCGGATGAGGGCAACTACTACAAGCGCGAGTGGTGGCGCTACTACGACGAGAAGCCGAAACACCTGCGCATCTATGGCGCCAGCGACTACGCGGTGACGGACGGCGGCGGCGACTACACGGTCCACATCGTCATCGGCGTTGATCCGAACGACAACATCTACGTTCTCGACCTCTGGCGCGGCCAGACGGCATCCGACGTGTGGATCAAGTCGTGGCTCGACCTCGTGAAGATCCACAAGCCGCTGCTGTGGGTCGAGGAGCAGGGCCAGATCGTGAAGTCGATCGGCCCCTTCCTCGAGAAGCGGATGCGGGAAGAGCGCACCTACTGCCGCCGCGAGCAGGTGGCGAGCGCCGCCGACAAGCCGACCCGCTCGCGCTCGATCCAGGCCCGCACGTCCATGGGCAAGGTGTACCTGCCGAGCAAGGCGCCCTGGCTCGCGGAGTTCCAGTCCGAGCTGCTGACGTTCCCCGCCGGCAAGCACGACGATCAGGTGGACGCCTTCGGGCTCATTGGCCGCATGCTGGATGACCTCGTACCGGCGAGTGTGCCCAAGGTGGTGACGCCGCCCGTCCGCGACGCCTACCGCAAGCCCACGACTGACTCAGGGTGGCGCACGGTATGATGGGCATGGGCCAAGTGATCCCGCTCCAACAGCCGATGATGCCGGAGGCAGCGCCTGCTGCGCCTCCCCGCGATGTCGAGAAGGAACTCGACCGCAAGCGCCGCAAGTATCGCGCCTACGAGGCGAACAAGCGCGCGGAGATGAACGAGGCGCAGGAGGCGCGCCGCTACTACTTCTGCAAGCAGTGGACCGACGCCGAGCTCGCCGAGCTCCGCCGCCGCCGCCAGCCGATCGTCACGTCGAACCGCATCCGTAGGAAGGTCGACTTCCTCGTCGGCGTCGAGCAGCGCATGCGCCGCGACCCGAAGGCATACCCGCGCAACCCGCAGGACGAGGCGAGCGCCAACGCGGTGAGTGCCTCCGTCCGCTTCGTGTGCGACTTGAACCGCTGGGAGCAGCTCGCGAGCGATAGCGCCCACGACGGCCTCGTTTCCGGCATCGGAGCGGCTTGCGTACTGATCGAGCCGTTCCGCGGCAGCTACGAGGTCAAGCTCAAGCTCTGCGACCCGGACCGGTTCTTCTACGACCCGCGAAGCTCCAAGCCCGACTTCTCCGACGCCCGCTACCTCGGCATGCATCTCTGGATGGACCTCGAGGAAGCGCAGGACGCATGGCCCGAGCACGCCAAGGCGCTCGAGGCCATGGTCGGATCCGAAAGCCTCTCCGCATTCAAGGCCGAGCAGGACCGCGCGACGCAATGGGCCGACTTCGAGCAGAAGCGCGTCCGCATCGTGGAGTTCTGGGAGCGCCGCGGCCAAGGCTGGTACTACTGCAAATTCACCGGCGAGATCGAGCTCGAGGCCTACGATAGCCCGTACATCGACGAGGACGGCAACACCTGCCATCCCTATGTGGCGTGGAGCCCCTACGTTGACGAGCGTGGCGACCGGCACGGCGTCAT
>ERZ761591.148-NODE-148-length-13226-cov-7.641181_pt1 | contig 13226 bp, 13 predicted proteins | sample MGYA00512167_ERZ761591 | MGnify/ENA primary metagenome ERZ761591 (study PRJEB28899, sample SAMN03785559) | bioreactor sludge metagenome | biome: EBPR Sludge; feature: EBPR Bioreactor; material: 0.22µm filtered reactor supernatant | place: Saint Lucia: Queensland...
CATAGCATCCTCAAAAGCATCACGCCCATTAAATGTCGTAAGAAATGTATTGTATTTCTGCATTCCCTTTTCGTATTGTGCTTGAAAATAGTAATCAAGTGCAACTTTTGCAAAGTCACGAACTTTTTGTGAAAAATACATTAGAAATCCCCCATTCTTCAGAAAGAAATAAATTTCCTAAACGACACTCCCTTTCAACTATTTCCCCATTTGATTGAAATTTTATAATCGTAAACGTATCACGTCTTCCATTGTAAAATTTAATTATGCAAGGGGTAACTTCATAACTATCAACATAAAATGCCTTCATCATAATCCCCCGATTGAAGCAACTACAAAAAATACACTAATTATACAAGCAAGAAATAAGATTAAACCAAATCGTGGCATTACTTTTTCAACAAACATTGTCAAGCCAAGTAGTGCAATTGCAATTACAATAACCAAAAAAGAAGTTGCAGTGTCAGCAATAGAACCACCAACCCCAAAACCAAACACACCAAAAACAAATAACGCAATTGAAACAAATAAAAGAAGTAATCCACTTCCACTTCTTCTTGATTCCTCAATTACTGGTTTTTCAATTATTGGCTTTTGCCCTTCTTCTGTCCTACTGTAAAAAAATAAAATTACAAGTGCAATTACGCCAACAACAATAACTATTTCCAAAGCATTTTCTCCTTTATTTTTTCGATGAGACTTTTTGAGTCTATTTCATCTGTTGGCTTGGAAGAAACGAATGCATGTGCCCCAATACTTAAAAGATAGTCACGTGTTTTTCTTCCTGCATAATCATTATCAAACACAAACGCAATTCTTGTCAAATCCAACTTGCGCCAGAATGACCAGTCTGATTTTGTACCATTAGTGCTTACAAACGAAACGTTTTCATCTGGAAAAGCACGAAGCCAAGCAAAAGTTTTCTCGAAAGCAATTAAATTTTTTCCAGAATAATAATCAGCAAGTGAACCTGAAAATGGGGCTTTCTTTCCCTTGAAAATGTATCTCATGTTGTTTTCAATTGGACTAAAAAGCCTGATTGAAATTCCAATTACACGCCCATTTACAGTTGTTTGCAGTATTCCAACCCCGCCATTGTCATCTGGACTTACAAGCAAATTATTATAAGTTTTTATGCCACGCAAAGCAAGATAGTTTTTTGCTTCTTGTGAAAGTGGAAAATAAGTTATTTCTTCTTCTATTACAGACGGGGAAAAATAAATATCCCCTTCGCTTACCATGTCAACTTTTGCAATAAAATCACACGACATGCAGCGCAAAATTCCTGTATCTTTCCACAGCAATGCGGAAGGATGGGAATCATTGTGCAGTGGATTTGGACACTTGCACAAGAAGTATTTTTTATATTCCCTAATTCGTTCAATCATTTTTCTTCCCACATATTTACGATTGGCAATGTAACATTTAGTGAAAATTGAACAGGCACGCCGTGCCTATTTTTACTTGATAGAATGTTGACAATTCTACCACCCGAAATCAAACCAGCAGGATTTACACCTAAAATAATGTCTGCATCTTGCGTAAAAGAATCACTGCCAGCAACATTATCCAATCCTGTCTTTTCAGTTGCACCCCTATTTGCCTGAATAACCCCCACAATAGCGATGCCTGAATTGTTACTGATTGTGCGCAATGTATTACTTACACTTGTCAAGTCCTTCCAATCTGGACTTTTAGCCATTAAGTACGCCCCGTCAATAGCAAGCACCTCTGTCTTTTCATCTATAAAAGATGCAACTTGCGCTACATCTTTTATTGCACCTTTAACGACACGAAGATTTTTTGCTTCCTGCAAGAAATTTTTTGCGATTAACAATTTTTTTCTGTCTAATTCTGACAAAGCATTTCGTCTTTTAGCAGAAATGTCTACCCCAACCATTTGTGCGTACAACTTGAACAAAATATCTTCATAGCGAATTTCATTACTTATAACTACGACATTCGTTCCATCAATAATCCATTTGACAATCATGCTTAGAAGCAATGTCGTCTTCCCGCTTCCTGGTCTACCAAAAATATAAACCAAATCACCTTTTCCAATTCCGCCTGAATTTTCATCAAGGGAATCAAAACCAGTCTTGTACATTTTGACTGAATCAAAAAAGTTACTAACATCATAATTTTCAGCAGAAACAATTTGCTGCGTTGGCACTTGCAGCCTTTCAAGGACTTGGGTCATTTTGTTGTATGGGTCTTTGCCTTCCCTTAATTCTTCAGTGTTGGCAATAACCCATTCACGCACAAGTGTATTTCTACGCAAACCAATTTCAGTAATAAAAATATCTGCAAGTGGGTCAGATGAATTGACCGGAACAAAATCAACAAATTCAATACAAAATCTGTCAAGTGAGGGGGATGCACCAAATTTCTCAAAATAGTTTTTAATCCATGCAAACCACTTTGCTTCTTGTTTTGTTTGCATTGTCGGGGGAACTTGCAAAACAAAATCAATGTTAGAAGTTTCAAGACTTTTACTAATCAGTCGATTCATCTTTTTCTCCATATATTCTTGGCTTCACCGCCAACATTAACATCTGCGCTTATTAAATCAAATTCAGACAATTTTTCAGCAGCACTAACATTTCTTGTCCAGAATGTTTTTGCAGGAATAAGTTTAACAACATAATAATCACCACGACCTTTATTTCTTTTTTCAATTTCGTGGACAAATCCGACAACAAGACCATGACTTGCCCCTTTAGTAAAAAAATCAACAAATTCTTTATCTGGCAGTCTAAAACCTACTGCCTGTACTTCCCTTTCATTTTTTGTAAGTGAAACGACTTCGCTAATGTCACCTATGAAGTTTCTAATGTCACCAGTAAGGCTTGAAAGTGAATTAGCAATAAATAATTGCTTGCGCACACGTTCATTTAGTATGCGGCGTGGAACTTTATCTAATTCATCAAGTGAAGTAAATCTTCCACCAACTTTATCCCTGTGTTCTATGAATGCACTTACTTGTTTTTCACCAAAAAACTTAAGTGTTGTCAAAGGTGCAAAAAGTGTTCCACTATCAAAAATCCATTTTACTCCTGAAAAATTAACGTCTGGCATTTTCAACTTAACACCTGCCAACGCAGCAGCAACAAGCCACTCATTCGCACGTTCTGAATCGTTGTTAAGTAGTGCAGCGTAATAATGTCCAGGAAAATACAACTTGTACCAAGCCATGCGATAAGAAAGAATTGAGTAAGAAATACTGTGACTTTTATTGAAGCCGTAACGCCCAAAAGTAACAATTTCTTTCCATAACATATCTACAATTGTTTTTGGAAAATTCTTCACGCCTTCTGTCTTAAAATGTTCTTCTAACTCCCTTAACTTTCCTTCCCAAACAGGGTCTCCCTTTTTACCCTTACTGATAATTTTTCTCGCCTTATCAGCGTCAGCCATATTGCCACCTGTAATCAAGGCAACGATAGCCATAACCTGTTCTTGATAAATTATTACCCCGTTTGTTTCACTTAGAATTTTGTCAATTTCTGAATGAATTTTTCTTGGTGAAGCAATATATTCTGGATACTTTTTCATCATTCCAGAATCCATTGGGCCAGGTCTGTAAAGTGCGTTAATTACAGATAAATCGTTAATTGATTTTGGTTGAACTTTAACTGTTAGTTCAGCAATTCCAGAAGAACCGGAAAATTGGAAAATTCCATCCAACTTACCAGAACAAAAAATTTCAGTAAAAACTTTTGGGTCTTCTTCAACTGGAATTTGACCAGTTGTTTTTTCTAATTCAGCCAAAATTGAAAGTGCCGAAACACCCAAAATATCGTATTTAACTAAACCAACTTGTGTTAATTGACGTGATTTTATTCCTTCATACCATGCAACTTTTTCATCTTCAATTGGAACAGGTCTTGTCACGACGACAACCCCCGCTGCATGTTTTCCACGATGCCTTACTTGACCAAGCATTATTTCATAAGCACGTCTTGCGTCTTCTGGTAAGAATTTAATTGTTTCCCCGCCTGAAGTGTGAACAGTATTGCAAGCGTTAAAAAACTTTTCTAATTGTTCTTCTGTTTCACTATCACTTGTTTCTGAAACAAGTGTAAGTGGAACACTATAAAATCTTCCTATATCACGAATAAGGCTTGAATGCGAGTAAGTAGAATAATTTGCAACTGGTAAACCACCCCACTTTTCATTCATGTAATTGATTACTTCATCCCGCCTGTCAGCCTGAATATCTAAATCAAAATCGGGCATGTCACTTCTATTTACATCAAGGAATCTCTCAAAAATCAAACCATTCTTAATTGGGTCAACGTCAGTTATTCCAAGTAAATAAAGGAAAAGTGAACCAGCACCAGAACCTCGACCTGGGCCAACTTTAATGCCAGAATCCTTACAAAATGCAACAAGGTCAAAAAGAATAGTGAAGTAGTCAACAAGACCCTGCCTAATAATTACTTCTTTTTCGTAATCAAGTCTTTCTTGATATTCATTAGAAAGCGTCTTATTGTCTGCAAGTGAAATAATGTTAATAGCACCATCTGTTTCTGGCAATTTTGCTGGCGCTGACAAATCGAAAGCCTCTATCTTTTCGGCCAGTAAAACAGTGTTGTCAAGCAATTCTTCAAGTTGTGTTTTACTTGCTTTTGCAGTAAGCCACTTTGTACCAAGAATTTCATCCCTTGTTTTCAACCACAATTCCTGTGATGAATAATCAAAGCCTTTACGACTAATGCACGCAATTCTGTGTGCCTTGAAATCTTGCTTTCTTACAAAGTGTGTGTCAGTTGTGACAACTTTTGTTAATCCAAAACGCTTTGCAATCATTGCAGGACGGCTGAAATTATCTTCACTGAAAACACCCATAATTTCAGCATAGAATCTTTCTCGTCCAAAAATATCGTAAATTTGTGATGCCCACTGCAAAGCATCTTTTTCATCCCCAAAATAAAGTGGACTTGCAGAACAACCACTTAATACAATTAGTCCTGCATTATATTTGTCAAGTAACTCAATCGTTGTAAGCGGAAATCCCCTTTCCTTATTCAACTGTGAAGCGTTATTCAGCGCAATAAGATTTTCATAGCCAACTTTTCCACTTGAAAGAATTGTCAAATGACCACGCTTCCCATTGTGTAGAAAATATATTTCATTCCCAAAAATAGGCTTTATACCGCTTGACTTTGCAGCAGACCAAAATTCAACATGACCACCACACGTTGCATGGTCAGTAATTGCCATTGTCTTGAACCCTTTTTCAACTGCATACTGAAACATACTTTCAATTGTCCCAAGACCATCACCGCTGTAATCAGTATGAAGGTGTAGAGGAACAAAACAATTATCACACATTTTTACAACCCTTCCATATAAATAATTTTTCAGAAGCAACAGAACTTCCATTTTTATTTAACGTGTTTGGAATACTTCCTTCCCAAACAATGTCAAAATCATGTGGTGCATTGTACTCAGAAACAAGTACAACAGAATGCAAGGACACATTTTTTACCCACTCCCAAAAGATTTCGTGATTAAATTTAGTTTTGTAGCCAGTTGTGCCAAAGTAGGGTGGGTCACAATAAACAATCGAACCTGGCACAACTTCAATTTCTCCGTATTCACAGCAAGCGAATTTTGCTTTGCGAAATTGCCCGCTTCTAAGCAAATCCAAGACATTTTTTCTTGCACGTGAATTTTGCAACTCTTCATTCTTAACACTTCTGTCGCCTGCAACATCATGCCTATAGCCACCAAAAAACTTAGCCCCAAAAGAAAGACTGAAGCCAACATATCCAACTAATTCAGCAGGATATTTAGACATATCCACTTGAATTTCTTTATATTCTTTTTCACTTATAAAGTAAGGCGGAATCCATCCACTTTGTAATGCTTCATAAAGTTTTATCAAATAAAAATGATAATCTGAAGCAAATATCTTTTCTGCATTTATGTATTGTGCTACATTGAAGCCACCAACAAATGGTTCATAATAAGCATCAGAATAATTATTGAACCTATTTATTGCTGAAGAAATGTCACGTGCGATTCTGCGCTTACTTCCCATATATTTCATGCTTCTATTTCCGCCTTAACTTTAGTTGAAAGAAAATTTGTTGCTGAAATAATTTTCACCCCAAACACATTTCCGATTTCACCATCAACTATTTCTACTCCAAAGTGGGACTGAATAAAATCAGGTGTTGCAACAATTCTTTTAACGTGTTTTGACTGAATCAATAGATTCAAGTAAGAAAAGCAAACTTCTTTACTTCCAAACTCACAATAATTTTCACGAAGAACAGAGCCATAGGCAGAAATAATTTCTTCTTGAATTTGAGAAACGTCAAAAGGTAATACAAAAACAGTGTCAGGCTTTTCAATTACCTGACACTGCAATCTCTTCCCACCACCCCCACAAACACTACAATTATTTATTGTTCGTGCTAAATTCATCAAGTTTTTCCTTTACACGTTGCAAATTCTTGTGTCTTTTTAACCTGTAAACACGGTCAACTTCTTCTGAATCAACTTCAAGAATGTTCCAAGCCTGAAGCAAAAAGTGATAAACGTCAATCAACTCCTCAACAATTAGATGACGGTCAAAAGAAGGTGCTTTCCAGGGCTTCGTAGAATCCTTATAGAAGTCAATCGCTTCCATGAACTCTTGCGCCCCTGCCAAACAGGATACCACAAGTGCTTGCTGCTCGTCAAGTGAATGCACGCCACACTTCTGTGAAAGTGCTTTTTGCAACACAAGGTGTTCTTCAATTATATTCATTAAGCCTCCCTGTCTTCATTCAACAATAAGAAAGAATGTTTTTTGATTTTCTTTTAGGACTTCTAAAAATTTATTTAATTCATCTTCTGAAAACTTCACAATCAATTCAGCCTTTGCAGTAAGTAGATTTGACTTTGCATGTGCTTCTAAGGTAAGACTTGTTACATTTTTAGGGTCTAACCCTACAAATTCAGAAAAAGCCTTGATTAAATCCCTACTATTAGTTTTCATTAGACCCCCAAAAATGTTACTTCTTCTGGCTTCATTTGTAATGCGTAAAGCAAAATTGCAATTGAATCGCTTTCATCATTATTTCTTGCCCCATACTTTTTCAACAACTCAAAAACTTCTTTTTTATTTTTACAACCTAAATACTTTCTAGGCTTTAGTGTTGAAATAAAAGTTGGATTTTGCGAAATACTGTAAGAAACATAACCTGTTCTTAGAAGAAGACTTCTGACAGTTCTTGCGTTTCTAAAGAAATTCAATTCTTCCACAAACAACTCGCAATCCCAACCATGTAAAATTGACTTTACAAATTGCATTTGCTGAAAAGGTGTGCCAACAACTGTTGCAAAATTTACTTGGGTGCTTCTAGGCATAAGCCAGGAAACACCCATACTTTTCGCACAATCAATCGCAACTTTTATCACAGCAATTCACTATCACCCTTCCCAAATAGTGACATCAATTCCTCACGGCTTCCAACTTCTGCACGTTCCATAAGCATCCCCCAAACAGCATCGGAATCTTCGTAAACCCCAAAAATCTTTTCCTGCTCCTCCTGCGAAGGAATTTTGTCTGCCATTTTCAATGCTTCCGCTGGAACCTTCATTTTTCCGGCAACAGAAACAGTCCAATTTTTACCTTCCTTTTTGACAAGAATATACTTTCCAACAATATCATTCACACTTGCAGCGGTTGCAAGTGCCCGATGCACAGGCATAGAAACTTGCCAAACGCCCAACTTCCACTCACCGCTTTCTTGATATGCAACCATAACCAAGCCAGTATACTGCAATTTCAACTCAGGCGCAAGAACATTTTTCGGGTCATCAGCACCGCCATAAACCCACGTTGCATTTACAGGGTAAGCCTTGCCAAATGGTGACTTGGTGAACATCTTAACCATTTCACTTGACCAAGCAATATCCCCACTTTCAGGGTCAGGATTAGATAGCAACACTACAAAATTATCACGCCCGTCTTCGGGCTTCCAGAAATTAGTACCGCCACCCGCCACCTTTGGAGTACCACCAAAATTAAGTTTAGACATTTTTCTTTCCTTTCACTATTCAGTAAATTTAATGATAGCATCAACAAATTCTTCTGGCTTAAATGCCGAAGTAGAAAACTTCTTACCATAAATTTCTTCACACGGCTTTATAGCCGACTCATCTATGGCAAGAGAAAAAACACTTATACCAGCACTTCTCAAGTGAAGAACGACACTTTGAGTATCTTCAACTGAAGAATTACCAGGCTTAACACCTGCCTTGTTTAGCATTGCAGGATTTCGTTCTGTTGGTTCACCGTCAGAAACAACAATCAAAATCTTTTCAGAGTTTGCATTAGAAAATTCCTTACTTGCAAGTAAAATTGCACAAGAATCATTGTTGCCACCACCTGAAAAGTTAGATAGCACCCAACTAAGGGATTCGTTTACCATTTCATATTTTTTTCGTTCTTTTATTTCTTTGATTTTATACAGGATAACAGCACCGTATGATTCAGTAGCCAGATACCTCATTTCAGATGGCAAACTTCCTTCTGTGTGCCCAATCACTGCATAATCAAAACCCTCTTTATCAAGTGCTTTTGCAATTCCAGCAACATTTTCAATTGCAAATTCTATTTTTTTCTTTGGAACCCCATTGAAATAACTCATTCCGTTCATACTTCCAGACAAATCCAACAGAATTACAATTTCTTGTTTCCCCCTTCCAACACGACCACCGTCTATAAACATTTCACCAAAAATTTTGCCTTCATTAAAATGTTGAAGGTTGCGAATACGCTTACCACTTTCTCTAGGTAAACCTTTTAGCGCCCTTTGCGCATTTCTGGCTTCAATCATTTTCTCAAAACCAGAATATGAAACAGACTTAATTTGATTTTGTCTATTGGCAGGCTTTACCTTAAAAGCCAAAAAACCATCAGTTTTTTGACCTTCGCTATGAACAACTGAAAAATTTCCCTTAAGTTTTTCATACGACCCTTTATTTTCAGGCAACTCAACTTGCTTTCCATCAATGGTCGCAATTCCACAATTACTTGATTCACCAGTCCCATCTTCTTCATTATTTTCTTCATCTTCTTCACTAGATTCAAGAAGAAGCATTTTAAGAATGTTATTAACAATTTTTGCACGCTGTTTAATATCGCCTTCTTCATTTGCCGACATAAACAAATTATACAACTTGCGCTCAAAATCTGTCAAATGGAAGAATGGAAAATTTCGACGTTTCCAACAAATCATATAATTGATTGCATTTGCAATTTCTTCTTCTGTTTGTGGCTTTTCACCATTCCAGGCGTTCCGCCTGTTTTTAATTTCTTCATCATTGAAGAGAACATTAGAAACAAAATCAATGATGCCAGCAAAATTAGGATTTTGCAACTTTGCAAATGACTCAATGAAAATATCTTCAACGACATTAGCAACCGCAAATGTAACATTATTTCTAGGAACTTTTCCTTTCGGAAGCATCAAATCAAAAGCATTAGGTGGTGTAAATGCAATGTGTGCGCCTTCATGCACGACAACACCAGCACAAAATTCCAAACGTCTTTTATAAGACAGTGTTCCATAAACTTCATGGCTTCCATTAAAGAAATTAGCATCAACAAAAATTGTTTTTGTTGCCAAGTCAACACTTGCTGGCGCTGAGTGGTCAGCGACAATAACAACAGAAAAAGGCTTTCTGTCTACAAGTTCACTTACAAGTGAAGTGAACCTGCGACTTAGATGCTTAAAATTGACTATATTAACATTAAGACCTTCATACCACATTTTTCTTCCCCTTCTATCTTAAGTTTTTCCAGATAGGCTAATCATACACCTATCTGGATTACTTGTCAAGTGAATAGGTAGTCAAACTTATGCTCGTTCTTGAACTCCCCTTGCTTGGAAAGGATGTCAAGAATAGCCTTTTTCTGTTGTGGTTCAACAGAACCAAAAGCAGACATAAAAGCAAACCTTAATGTACCACCAAACTCCATAACTTGTGCAATCGTAAGTCCAGTGCGCGGACTAAAGTCAATGTTTTCATCACTTAGGGATGCCCGACATTCGAGCAACGCCTTAACAATTGCACTTGCTTGCTGGTCACTAATGCCAGTCTTATTCTTATAAATTTTCACTTCTTCTTCTGGCGGAAGTGAACCGACAGAACAAGTGAAATTCATACGATTGAAAAGTGCTGCATCTGATTTGAAAGTTCCGGTATATTGATTTCCAATGTTAGCAGTGACAACAAAAATTGTATTTTTAGCAACATTGTAAGTAATGCCGTTATAAGTAACCGTGTGCGTATCATCCAACAAACCCAAAAGTGGATTTGTAACATTAGGATAAGCACGATTGATTTCGTCAAGCAAAATAACAACATTGCCTTCTTTAATTGCTTGCGTAAAAGGCGTTTCGTTAAATTTAGTTGTACCGTCTTCAAGGGAAAGTGAGCCAAGAATTTCGCTTGGTTCACTTACAAGTGACATATCAACTTTTACGAATTTACGTCCCGTTTTACTAGCAAACTTGTATGCAAGCGTTGTTTTACCAAAACCACTTGGGCCAGTAATCAACACATTCGCATGTCCACATTTATTTGTAAGCAAGTGTGCGAGTGTTAGAACCTTGTTCGCTTCTTCTTCAACAAAGAAGAAAGAAGCATCACGCAACACAACTTTTGCTGGTTTAGAAACTTCTTCTACTTTGTCTTCAGTATTTTTAATAAGGCCAACAATAGTACACACATTACTTCCAAACGCCGTATTGATTGCGTCAGAAATTGCAATTGCATTTTTAACACCAACAATAATGGGTTCAGTCGTATATTCATAGCCGCCGTTATTTTTCATACCTTCCTTGACTATAGAAAGGAAGGAAACCATGCCTATGTAGTTTATAGAATCTTCCCCCTTAAACACGGACACAACACGGTCAGAAAAATTTGACAGCGTTTCTTTCAAGATAAATTCCTTGAAAGAAAGTGCGTAACCCCCCCCCTTTGTTGTCATTTTGTATGAACGCCTTTCGTTAATTTGCACCACAACATTAGTAATTTTTTGTTCTTGTTTTCCAAACCTTGAAACAAAGTCTTCGTGTGTAAACCACTTAAAACCATCATTAAACAATGGAAACCATTGACCCCGACCGTAATTAAAAATATATGGCACAAATTTTGTTTGCACAGCTAGAACCTTTCTTTTAGATTAGACATGCACCCCCTACACAAGCAAGTGTTTGTGTACCAGAAGTGCTGTCAAACATTGTTTCGTATTCCCAAAACGAAGTATAATCTACTTCTGGAAACTTGTCAAGTGATTGCAAGTAGGTCTGTTCATCAATTTCTTCGTAAGGCGCTTGAACATACTTATGACCATTCTCTAAGAAACTCACGCCCGAAAGCAAGTCTTGATTAAGATAGCAGAACTTCTTAATCGTGTCAAGTTCTTCAGGCTTGTAATGAATAGTAACAGAAGGATTGTGTTCTGTCCAGTGAACCTTGAGTAACTTCCAAACTTCAAGTTGTTCTATAGCACTTGCACTCACCTGATACAGACTGCTTTCAGGGGACTTGATTGGAAAGTCAAACACAACTGTACGAACATTCTCCCACGTTTCCCCCAAAACAGGTTCACACTGAACGCCTGAGTTCATAAGCCACTGTGCAACAGGATTGTTGTACTGCAAGCGAACACGGCGAATATAATACGGACTCCATCTTGGATGTAAGCCAGGACTTGTATTGTAAAGCAATGATGTGTTTCCATCCGGCTTTACGCAAGTAACAGCAGCACTTGCGTTGATTCCTAAAATCTTTGCCCATTTCTTATTAACTTTAACGGCAAATTCTTGAAGTTCTGAAAGAACACTTGAATTTTGCAAAGTTTTATTATCCATAATTCCAGAAAGTGAAACACCCAACAATCTTTCCTCATAATTATTTTTTGCAAAATCAGGATGTAGTTCAGGAAAGTGATTCATTGAACTTTGTATTGTCCCAATAATTGTTGCAATTTCAACTTTTCTTTTTAATGAATCAAAATTATCTTCTGGTTTTACAATAGCCTGTGAAAGATTGCAAAATTGTCTTGGACGCAAGACCACTTCCCCACATGGATTTGCACCCATTCCAAAGACTGCTTTTCTGCGTTCTGGCATCGTATGACGCGCAGCGTAGCGGGAAAAAATTCCTGGTTCACCAAATCCAGAATCATGCATTCGTTGAATCAATTTTGACATTTCTTCTTCTGACAATTCTTCATCTATTACAGCAGAAATGTTTGCATATTGTCTTTGTAAGTTTTCAGAAAAATTATCACCAGACTTTGCGTTAAGCATTAGTTCATCGTCAATGTCAAAAATTGTAATCATAGCGGAATTATGAACAAGCACACCTTCACAAAAAAACTCGTGAACCGAATCTATTTCCAAGTCCCAAGTAATCTTTTCTTCTTCAACTTCTTCAATTCTTAAGAATGGAATTTCAACCATTCCAAGCCCGTGCAATTTATCGCCAACAACAAGTGAATTAGCCTGCTTCCATTCATAATTTTTATCATTTGTTTTTACATAAATTCTGTGATTTCCAGTACACTCAAAAGAAATTGTTTTAGTAACAACACGAACAACTTTTTGTTTTCCCTGATAGAATTTTCTTGTTACAGGATAATAACCCCTAGAAGTTAAAACCTTATCAAAAACATTGATTTTTTCAATTGGAACAAGTCCTTCCTCTGTATGCACCAAAGAACCACTGGGCAAACAACGTCGAACTCCACCGCTAACAATTGCACCTGCAATATGACAGGCAATATCAAAAGCATCAATACTGCGAATTTCATTACCACTTCTTTTATCAAGAACACGCCCAATTGCAATGTGTGCATCCATCAGCGGTTCTGGCCCACTTGCACGCCCACCACGTGTTTTCAGTGGACTTCCAGCAGGGCGAATAAGTGAATAATCAAAATTAACACGATTGCCAGCCATTTTGTGTTCAATTAAAAATTGAATACTTTGTGCCCAACCATAAATAGAATCTGGAACTACAAATTTTACAGTTCTATTTTTGTTTTGTTCTTCTACTAAACCAAGATTGTCAACAAAATGGCCTTCAACAGAAAATCCAACACCAACACCCAAACCTAAAAGTAAAGTCAAATCGTGAAAATCACGTGGGCTTTCAAGTGGAAGATAGCTACAATTTCCAGTAACAATACCACCACTTAAGACAAA
>ERZ761591.150-NODE-150-length-13107-cov-10.898406_pt1 | contig 13107 bp, 15 predicted proteins | sample MGYA00512167_ERZ761591 | MGnify/ENA primary metagenome ERZ761591 (study PRJEB28899, sample SAMN03785559) | bioreactor sludge metagenome | biome: EBPR Sludge; feature: EBPR Bioreactor; material: 0.22µm filtered reactor supernatant | place: Saint Lucia: Queensland...
CCTGTGCGTTCCGGCCCATGATCGAAGTGGAAGGAGTATGTCCACGTTGTTTTCCCGGTGAGTGGGCAGGAATAGATTCCGGGAAGTTGGCAGGAATATTTAGCGACGAATCCGGGATGCAGCGGGCCTGACGGGGAAATACCGGGACGCTGGAAGCAAAGCCATTTCGCAGGGCGAAAAGAAGCGCCCGGAACGGGGGCGGAAGTTGCTCGAAATTTAGGCAAGCGAACCGCAGCATGCGAACTTCGCGAACTTGAGCGAACCTCTCAGCGTGCGATGCCGGCCTGCTCCTGGAGGGCTTTCTGCACGGTTGTGAGGTCAGCCGAGCGACCAGACCTGCGCTCTTCGCGCAGTAACGAGACGATCGCGCGCGACTTGTCTGCCGGGCTCAACTTCAAGCCTTGGGCTTCCAGGACGAACTCCACCTTCTCAAGAACCGTTTCGAGCTGGCGTGTATCGGCAAGCCACAGAGGGCTGCGGCGCAGGATCGCCTCGAATGCTTGGTCTGCAATGGCTGACGCGGCCTCATCTGACCAGGCGCACTTGTAGGCTTCGACGGCTGTCGCGAGGGCGGCGTTGAAATCCCGCCCGATTTCGCCTCTCGCAATCTCCAAGGCCTCGGCCACGATCTCAAGGACGTGAAGAAGCCCCTGCCGGTCGGCATGCGCATCGGGGTTCCGCTGCCCGGTCAGGACGAAGGATATGTCGACGCCGATCTTGGAGAGGGCTGCGAGGTAGTCGCTGTCTGCCCCCCGCTCTCCTTTCTCGTATCGCTTCTGCGTGCTCAGGGAAACGCCTGCTGCCTGAGCGAACGCCGCCTGACTCATCTGGAGGCGCTTGCGTTCGGTCGTGATTCGCTGGGAGACATCCATAAGGGGCCACCCATCGCGTTGACGGGCTCCAAAATGACCTATATCGTATGGTTCCGTTATGAACCATAACGGGCTGGTTCGAACTGGAACGAAAACCTTATCAAGCGTGAGGCCGCGACATGAATACACGAAGGCTCAGAACCCCGCAAGAAATCGAGGCTGATTGGCTTAGGAGGGGCGACACGAAAGCTGCCTGGGCGCGGCGGAATAAGTTCAACCCGGTGACCGTTGGTCAGGTGCTCGCCGGGAAGAACAAAGGCTCGCGTGGCGTTGGTCACGTAATTGCCGTGAAGCTTGGCCTGAAGGACGGCGAGATCGTGGAGGAAGGCGGCCGTGAAGACTCCTGAGCAGATGGTCGCTGACGCGAAGCAAGTCGGTAGCCGGCGGAGCGCCGAGTACTGGCGTGGAGCTCTCGACGTGCTCCGCTACCGCATCCATGGCGAGCGGATCGAGTGCCCCTATCAGGAGGGGACCGTCCAGTTCGACGCGTACTTCGCCGGCTCCGATCGAGGACACGGCCTGTGGCGTGCGCATCGTGAAGGTGCACCAGCATGAACGACCAGCGAGCGCCGAGGATCCTCGAACAGCGGTTTGCCGAGGGGCCGTACTGGATTGGCGCCAAGCATTTCGCCGACTTGACCGGTTGCTCGGTGCGGGCGGCGCAGAAGGCGCTGAAGAACGCGGTGGCTGGGAGGCCTTGGAACGGCTTTAGTCTGCGAGCGCGCGAGGCGGGTCGCTCCTTCGAGCTCGACGCCCGGACGCTTCCAGAGCACCTCTACCGGAAGCTCTACGAGGCCAGCCAGGCATTGCGAGTACCAGTCCCGGTTTCGCAACCTGCAAGTGATTTGGATGCGACGCAATACGCCATGAACGTCGAGCTTCGGACCAAGCAGTACCAGGTCGCGAAGTGGCACGCCGAGATCATCGAGCCGGCGCTGACATTCGTTCGGGGTACGCGAGGCCGCGGCGAGGCGCTACGTGCTCTCGCCGAGAGGACGCACATCCGGCCTACCGATGGTCGGCCGCTGCGTTTTTCCGAAGCGACACTCCGGGATTTCTGCGCCCGGTTCGAGGACGGCGGCGTTCATGCGCTGATGCGTAAGCCCCGCCGGAAAGAGGATCAGCCGCGGTGCAGGGTGAATCGGAGATGGGACGCGGAGTGCCCCTTGGCAGAGTCTGTGAAATCGCGGCTGGCCGACGAGATCGAGGACTACGTTCGTGGCCTATGGGTGGCAGGAGCGCCGAGCCGCGGCAAGGTGCGGATGATGGCGAGCGCGGAACTGTCCAGGCGCTGTCGCGAAGCCGGATGGGAGGAGGCAACGCCGCAGCGCTGCGACGTGGGTCAGTACCTGATCGAACGGTGTCAGGACGTGCGGCGGGTGGCGGTCTATCACCGGGACGCGAAGCGTTTTGACGACAGCTTCAGGCCGCGTATCCAGCGTGAGCGGAGCAATTTCGCGCCCGGAGATGTGATCGTCGGCGACGTGCATCCGGTGGATATCTACCTGAAGCGGCCGGACGGCTCGACCTACACGCCTCGCATGATTGCCTGGTACGACCTGGCCACCAATCGCACCTTCTGGACGTTGTTGCACTGCGAGCCGAAACGATCGGTGACGCAAGCCGACGTGACGCAATCGTTCGTCGAGTTGTGCATGGCCTGGGGGATCCCGCGCAAGCTCTATCTGGACAACGGCTCCGAGTACAAGTGGGACGCGATGGTGCGCGGGTTCGAGATCCTTGCCGCGCTCGGCGCGGAACTTGACGTGCGTATCGAACGGGCCGAGACCCTCGCGGCGAAATGGGAGCGGGAAGAATCCGAAGAGGATAGCGGCGAGGTCGCCGAGAGTATCGAACATGTGGCGAACCGCGGTCGCGCCATTGTCCGAGCGAGGCCCTACAACGCCGCGGCCAAGCCGATCGAGGGCGCGTTCAGCGCGAAGGAGAAGGTTCTCGCAATGCTGCCGGGCTACATCGGCGGCGATCGGATGCGCAAGCATGTCGCTAAGGTCGGCGGGCCGGCGCACACCTATGAAGGCACACCCGAAGAGTTCGACCGTGATTTCGCGGATGCGATGGCGTTCTTCCACTCGATTCCCCAGCGCGGCCACTTGAAGGGGATGTCCCCGGATGAAGCCTTCGCGGCGATGCGAAGCGAGTCGACGGCGCCGATTGCGAACCCGGTGGTCTTCTTGATCGCCTTCTCTGAGGAGAAGACCTTGAAGGTGCGGACACAGGGCGTCCAACTCGGCGCCAGAGAGGGCGGGCGCTGGTACTACGGGGACGAGCTGATTCCGCTGATCGGCACACGCCAGCGCTTCCGGATCGCGAAGTGGAGCCCTGAGCAAATCGTGCTTGTGCGGACAGGATCGGCGGGCGAGTACTACACGGCCATCCATGAAGCGCGCGCGTTCGGATTCTTCGACCAGGAGGGGGCCAAGGAGGCGAGTCGGCGTGAAGGCATCGCGAAGCGCCACATCCGCGAGATGAGGAAGACTGCGCCTGCGATCGACCTAACGCAGGCGATGCGCACGGTGGTTGAGGAGATCCAGCGCGGCTCGCCCGAGCTGCTGCCGGTACCGCCTCAGCGAGTACGCCGGATTGCCTTGACGCCTGAACTGAAGGCCTTGAGCGAGCAGCTCGACGGGGGCAACCCGAACCCGCCGATCAAGCTGGGGCCGGGTGAGTTTCGCGATGCGGAGGGCGTGGTTCATCAGCTCCCATCGCGCAGCGAGATTCTTCTGGAGGAAGTGGACGCCGGAAGTCACGCGCGGTTGCTCTCCGACTACAAGGTCGAGCGACCAGAACCGAAACCCAAGAGCCCATTCGACGCCGAGGAGATCGGCCGGAAAGCTCTTGAGGAGATCCGCAGAAAGAAACAGGCGGGCAGCACCGGAAGCCACCCGCCTGACTTGATCCAGCCATTCGCAGTGGCAAGAACCAAGAAGGAGAACGAAGTATGAGCGACGAAACCATCATGGAACAAGGGCGCGTCGAGTTCGAAGCGCCGAGGGAGAAGCGTCCCCGCGGCCGCCCGCCGAAGGTCGCACTCGATCAAGGTGGCGACGGATCGGCAGTGCTCATGGATGAGGCTCGCGCCGAGACCATTATTCGACGTGTCGGCGGCTATCTCGCTGCGGGGGTCCGCCCGGCGCGCATTCTTGCTGAGTGCGAGAGCGGCATCCTGGCTCAGGAGCTCGAACGGCTCTTGTCCGAGCTCGAGCTCGAGTCCGGTGAACCTCACCCGCATTGGTGGAAGCGATTCGGTGCGGAGCGTCACCTTGGCGCCCTAGAGAAGTGGGCGGACGAAGAGGACGCGGTCGTCGCTCATATCCAGGAGCCCTACGCCGAGACGACGGTCTTTCGCCGGGTCTATGGCTTGCTGCGCGGGGCGCATAGGGCGGGCACACTGATTGCGGTAACCGGCCTGTACGGGATCGGCAAGAGCTTTGCAGCGCGGCAGTACGTCCTCGATCGCCCGCGGGGACCGAATGAGCCCGGCGCGGTGCTGTTCGAGTTCACCCCCGCCGCCAAAGGGGATAACGGTGTGCTCGATGCCATCCTGGCGGCGCTCGATCCTCACAGCCCCGTCAAGGGAACGACGACGGCGAAACTCGATCGCATCCTGAGCCTGTTGAAGCCAGGCGACTTTCTCATCGCCGACGAATGCGGGATCCCGGCTGATCGGGGAACCGGACTGCGCTTCATGGCCTACATCAACGATCACGCCGGTATCCCCATTGCGATGATCGGCAACCCGACTTTTCGGAATGCGGTATGGGGCAAACACAAGGACCTCGACGCCCTCGCAAACCGGACCATCCACCACGCGCTCGGCGGCAATGATGCTGAGGACGTCGACGCATTCATGGGCTGGCGGGGCTTGTCTGGCCGGGCCTGGAAGGAGGCGTTGACAAAAGTGGCGCGCTCGCCCGGTCGTTCCGGGGGCTTGCGTGGGGTCGTGCTTCTACTGGACGAGCTCTCCCGCCTTGAAGTCGAGCGGACCCCCGACAGCTTCAACGCACTGGCGAAGTCCTACGGGAGGGTGGCTCTGTGAAGTCGAGAAACCAAGTCATCGGGAAGGTTCACGCCCTCGCCAAGGTCCTGGGGTTCGACGATACGGCGTACCGCACGGTCCTCCTGACGCACACCGGCCGCACGAGTTGCAGGGATTTGACGGATGCGCAGCTATCCCACCTTGCGGAAGCGCTGTCCTGCCTTGCCGAAGGAAGGCCTGTCCCGGTGCGTGGTGGGCGGCACGCGAGTCGATACAAGGGGCTCGGTACGGGGCAACCGCTGCCGACGAGCAAACAGTGGGAGGTCCTCGAAGCCCTGGCGCATCGCGCCGGATGGATGGGGCTCGACGACTTCCGGATGCTGGCCTTCGCACGTCACACGGCGAAGGTCGCCGACCTCGGCGAGCTTACGCGCGCCGGCATGAGCAAGATCATCACCGGCCTGACGCGCCGGCTTTCCCAGCAAACCAGTGAGGTGACGAAATGAGCACGAACGATATCGGGTTGGGCCCGTTGGGTTTCAGCGAGGAGGCGCAGTCGATCACGCGCGAAGTGAATCGTCACATGCACGGTGTGACGGATCGCGTGCGCAAGGGGCGCGCAGTCTTGAAGATGCTGAAGTTCTGGCTCAACGAGCATCACTCGCGGCAAGGCGTGACGGACCAGGATCTGTCTGACGTGGAGGATCTTGTCGACATGGCTCTGGACGAACTCCCGCACCACTACGAGGACATCAACGATCCGGTCGACGAGATGATCGGGCAAGCAGGCAGCGCCATCAAGGCTGCCCAGCGCTGGCAGGAACGGACCGAGACTGTGCTGGAAGCGCTGACGGTGGCGACGTGGCCGGATGTGTCGGTGGGCGAGCTGAGTCGCCAGGCGCAGCGGTTGGCCGCGGTGGCGGATGCTGACGATCGCCTGGTTGAGGCTTGGGAGGCGTTCAAGCGGCTGCTGGAGCCGCATGGGCTGAAGGTGGCTGTTGAACGGTCTGACGATGGCGCCATCAGCGGCGTGAGTGTGCTGGACGCCGATGCGCAGAAGGAGTATCCGCGGCTTCGCAGAGCCTGCGCAACGCACAAGGCAGCCATGCGCCGGTTCGCGCAGACCCTGGAGGCAAGCCATGCTGAATGACGCGGCGAAGGCAGACCGGGCCGCGTTCCTGCGCATCGAGCAGCGGCGGACCTTCAAGGAGCGGGCGGGTGTGGCGCTGGATACGCTGCGGCGGCGTTTGCGGGTGGAGAAAGGCGCTTGCTTTCTGCGAACGCGCAGGGCGGATGGTTTGCTCTACGTCGCCGTGCGTGCCGGTGGCGTGAGCGCGGCCGAATGAGATGACGGGGATTGCGATGACAAACGAACGGCGACTGCGAGACGCCCCCAAGAAATACCCCTATGTCGTCGAAGGCGACCTGGAGGAGATGTGGCGGAGGATGAATCCGCGGGCGAACTGCAGGCCGCCGTTCATCATTCGCCCGGAGAACCAGCGGATCCGGATTCACATCGATCTTTGCCTGCACACCATGACGCTGATCGAGGTGGTCGCGTCTGTGCGCGAGCGCTTCGGTGTGCAGCCGGGCCTGACGCGTTGCTCGATTCATGCGTACTGTCGGGATTTCTGGTCGAAGGAGTTCCCCCGCTCCAGGATGCGCGGCGCGGCACGCCATCGCAGGGGGCGCATTCGAGCGATCGAGGAGTCTCCCGCGATCCTGGAGGTGGTTCGCAGGATCGCGAGACTTAGCCACGTTCATCTGATGTGGCTGCTGCTCGCCCGCGATTTCGCGCGGGATGTTGTGCCGAACCTGGAGCAACTCCGCAGGTACGTAAGCCGGGTCAACAAGCGCCGGGGCGGTGGGCCAGAACGATCAACCGCGATCGAGCAGGATGTGCTCCTCGTCAAACGCATCGGGGAGCTCATGCGATGCCGCCGGGCGCGCCTCATCCACGAGATCATCGTGCATGACTTCGGCGCGGCGGCGCCAACGAAACCGGACACGACGCGCGAGTACCTTCGCACAGTGCTTATGGATGGCCGCGACGCTGGGGCCGGATGAAACCAGCGAACATCTGATGTGGAAATCGGAGCGCCCTGCGGGGCGCTTCGGCGTTTACCGGCTCGGCGTTCCTCGGGACGGGTCTGTAACACGGTTATAACGCGCTCGGCTGGGTTTTCAGGGGTGGCGGAATGCGTTGGGGCGTTGAGGGGGGGGCTGAGAGGCCTAGCGGGCGCCTCTCGTTTGGGCTGTGGAATTGGTGCGCCAGGCGTAAAGCGAAACGAGAAAGGGCTTTAAAAGACCCCATCCGAAACGGGCTTTAACGTGACACCCGTCGCATTGACTGACCTCAAGGGGGGCACGTGACGGAATTTGAGGAGTTTGGCGTTGCCGGGCCGCTTGGGCTCATTGCCTTTACGGTAGCCGAGACGTTGCGGGCGGAAGGAGTCGACGGCGCCGAGGCCGACGAGATCGCGCGGCGGGTCGCCTGGGCAATTGCGGACGAGTTCGGAGGGCAGTACTGGTTTGTCCCTTTGCATGACGGCGCGCAAGAGGCAGACCCCCCGCTGATCCTGTTCGTTGCCGTAGTACTGGAGAGGGAGGTCAAGGGCCACGTGAGCGATGCGAGGGCGTTGGCCGCGCGCTGTGCCAGCGAATGCCGAAAGATGATCGGTGGAGATTACCTGTATGTGATGCGCGGTGCTTCGGCAAAGCGCAAGTCACGCGATCAAAAGATCTGGAACGCCTTCACCGGGACGAACTACCGCGCCCTGTCCAAGGAGTTCGACCTCAGCGAGATGCGGGTGCGGCAGATCATCCAGAAACAACGAGAGCGCCGCGCGCAGTTTCGCGGGAAATGACCAGGGAAGCGGAGGTACGGAGATGGGTTTGATCGAGAAGGTGATGGGCGGCCAGCAGAAGACAGTGCCCAAGGCGGCGCCACGTGAGGTGGCCGTGGCGATGAACCAGGCGCTGAAAGAGTTGCGGGGCCGCGTCGCTGCGATGAAGCACTCGGCGCGTAGCGAGCGCGCGAACTGCAACTCCGTGAGCCGGGATATCGAGTCGCTGGAGAAACAGCGCATCACCCGGATCTCGCTGGCGCGCCTGGAGGGCAAGGACCCGTTCATCGAGGATCTGGACGAGAAGCTGAAGGCGTTGCGCCAGAAGATCGAGGATGCCGAGGCGATCGAGGTCCGGTTGGCGGAGATGGCAGAAGAGCAGGCGAGGGCGCTGAATCGGGCGCGCTTCGAGGCACGTCGGGAACTGGCTGCGGAGCTCGATGCGCGTTTCGCGGCGGCGGCCGAAAGCTACAACCAGGCGGCGCCTGCGTTGATCGCGGCCGCGCGGGAGCTGCTTGCCATGCGTGAACTCATGATCAAGATCGGTGCCGGCAACACGAATGGTTTCGACCTCGCCGTTGCACTGCCGCAGGCGCGGCCGGGCGAGGGACAAACGCTGCGGCCGTTGTTCTCGGTGGCTGATTCCACTTGCATGGTTGAAGTCAAGCGCCGCAGCGATGAAATCGCGCGGGAACTCGAAGCGATCGGCTTCGAACTGGTTGGAGAGTGACAATGCTGAAAGAACGATTCGACCTGAAAGCCGAGCGCATGCGGGCGATCGAGGCGAGGGCTGCTGCGCTGGGACGCCGCGCCACCACGCCGGGCGCCGCGGTGGCGGTGCTGCGCGGCCTGGCAAACGAGTATGAAGACTTGAGCGGCGTGAAGCCTGCTGAGTTGTGCAGGCTGGATGACTGCAAGGGCGTGCGCCTGCTCGAAGGTGTCTTCTCGGGCGAGGGAAGCGTCCGATCCCTGCGCGAAGCGTACGTGATGATCACCGGGGACAGTCGCCTCACTGGCAAGGCCGAGAACTGCAGCCAATCGAACATGCTTGAGTTCATGACTGGCGAGTCGTTTCGCCTGACCGAAGCGATCTCGGCGAGCAGCTTCGTGAACGTGCTCGGCGCCGCGGTTTCGCGGCAGATGCTGCGCTACTACGCGGATCTGCCATTGCTGGGGGCCTGGCGGAAGCTGGTGCAGGTGACCTCCGTGGACGAATTCCGCCCGATTCGCCGGGTGAAACTGGGCGGGTTCGGAAACCTGCCCACGGTTATGCAGGCCGGCAGCTACAACCAGCTGGCCTCGCCTGGCGATGAGAGCTACTCCGTTGCAGTCACCAAGCGCGGTGGCACCGAGACGATCACCCTGGAGTCGATCGCCAACGACGATGTGGGCCTGGTCAGGGAAGTCGCCCGCGAAATGGCGAGGGCCGCCGCACACACGCTGTTCGAGTTCGTTTTCGATTTCCTCAAGGACGGCCCGGTCGTCTACGACGGACTTCCCCTCTTCCATGTCGACCGGGGCAACCTCGGCAGCGCCGCGCTGTCGCTCGCGGGTCTCTCCGGCTCATACCTTGCGCAAAGCCGCTTCCAGGACGCTGTGCTTCGAAAGCGGCACTACATCAGGCCGAAGTTCATCGTGGTGCCGGTCGACCTCGAAGAAGCCGCCTTCAACGCGCTGCAACGCAATTTGAATCTGGACAAGACCTTCATCCAGAGCCGTGGGCTGGAGGTGGTGCCGGCGCCGTACTGGACGGATGTGAATGACTGGTGCCTTGCGGGTGATCCCACGGCACATCCGACGATCGAGCTTGCCTTCTTCGGCGGGCGGGAAGATCCCGAACTGATCGTAAGCGATCTGCCGACCGGTGGAAGCCTCTTCAGCAACGACCAGGCGACATACAAGATCCGCCACGTCTACGGCGGCGCCGTGGCCGATTGGCGGGCTTTCTACAAGAACGTGCCCTGATCGGGAAAGCGAGGCTCAAGTGGGGATTCTTTCAGGGCTGAAGCGGCTCTTTTCCGAGGCGGAAGAGCCGGTGCGCTTGACCGAGGGGAACGGGCAGACGGTGGATCCGGATGACGAACTGTGGACCCGGCTGACGGGGGATGGGGAGCGCGACCTCGATACGCTATCTCAGGAGCGCATGCGCACCGTGGCCGTCTATCTGTGGGACGCGAATGTGATCGCGAACCGAATCGTGGAGTTGCCGATCGCCTACATCCTCGGCGAGGGGGCGCGGCTTTCGGCAAACGACGAAGCTTTGCAGTCGGTACTGGACGGCTTCTGGCGGCACCCGATCAACGCGATGGACAAGAAGTTGCCGATCAAGGTGCGGGAGCTGTCCCTTTACGGCGAGCAGATCTGGCCGGTCTTCGTGAATGAGGTTTCCGGGCAGGTACAGCTCGGCTACATCCATCCGTCGCGCCTGAAGGAGGTCGTGGTCGATCCGGATAACCCCGATCAGCCGGTGGGGCTCGTGGTCACCAAGGGCGTGATGGAGAAGGAGTTGCGCTACCGGGTGGTGGTGAATGGCCCGGAAGCTCTTTTCACGCAGCGCACGCAGGCCTTGCGCCAAGCCTTCACCGACGGAGATGTCTTCTACTTCGCGGTGAATACGCTCTCGACCACGCGACGCGGGCGTTCGGACTTGCGCGCTCCGGCTGATTGGCTGGACGCCTACGACCAGTTCCTGTTCGGCGAGTTGGAGCGCTACAACTTCTTGCGGGCGTTCGTGTGGGATGTGACCGTGGCCGGCGCCGACGACACGAAGATCAGGGAGAAGGCGCGAAGCATCAAGGCGCCGACGCCGGGCAGCGTGCGCGTGCACAACGAGTCCGAGGTCTGGAAGGCGGAGACGCCAGACCTGCAAGCTGCGGATACGAGCAACGGCGCGCGGCTGTTCCGAAACCATGTGCTTGGTGCGGCGAGTATCCCGGAGCATTGGTTTGGCGGCGGCGGTGACGTGAACCTTGCGACTGCCGCGGAGATGGGCGGACCGACTTACAAGATGTTCTCGATGCGCCAGCGCGAGATTCGCCACATGCTCGAGGAGGTCGGGCGTTTCGTCATTCGGCAGTCCATCCTTGCAAAGGAAGGCCGCGAGCCGGACTGGACGGATCCGCGCCTCAAAGTGCAAGTGGTGTTCCCGGAGATGATCCCGAGCGACACGACAAAGTACGCCGCAGCGCTGTCGCAAGTTGCCGCAGCATGCGTGACTTCGATGGAAGCTGGCCTCCTGGGGGAGGCGGCGGCGGTCGGTCTGCTTGCGACAGTGGCGGGCCGGCTCGGGTATGAGCTGGATCCGGACGCAGAATTGGCCGCGGCGCGCGAGCGCAAGAAGAGGCGGGCCGAGGAGGATTCATTCAAGGAGCCGGACCTCGCGGCCGAGGCTGAGAGAATGAAGAACGGCGGTGCCGTCATCGAAAAGGGGGCGCCGTGATCCGCATCGAGTTCGATGACGATGGTCTGCGCCGCCTGCGCAGGGCGATCGAGAAGGCGCCAGATATCGTCCAGGACGAGATGATGCGTTGGGGCTGGGACACCGGGGCGCGCCTTCAGGAGCAGGTGATTCAGCGGACCCCCGTGCAGTCCGGGGCGTTGCGGAACTCGATCGCCGCCGGCTTGAGCGTGGTCCCGATGGGCAATCTCGGGGTGCAGCAGATCGGCGAGTTTGGTGTGCAGCCGTTGCCGGGGCAAGGGATCGGCGTTTCGGTGGTGATCGGCAGCAACGAGCAGTACGCGCCCTGGGTCGAGTTCGGGACCAAGCCCCACAAGATCCGGGCGCGCAACGCAAAGGTGCTTGCGTTTCAGGGGGCCGGCGGGACGGTGTTCCGCCGCGAGGTCAATCACCCTGGAACCAGGGGCGCGCGGATGTTCGGCGATGCGATGGACGCGAGCGAAGGCGCGGTCCGGGGCTCGGTGCGCGGACTGATCGACCGGATCATGGAGCGGGTGTTCGGGGGTGCCGCGTGAGCGCTGCCGATGACGATCGCGTCTACGGCGACGCCCTTCGAGACCGCTCCCGGATCGTGCAGGACACTGCGGCGGAGATTCGGCGGATCCTCGAAGAGGCGGAGCGGCGCGTGCTCGGGATCCTGGATGCGCAGCCTACCGAGTCCGAGCGCTGGCGGCTTGCCGCCGTCCTTGATGAGGTTCGGCGTGTGCTCCAGGAGATCGGCAAGGAGGCCGGCGTGGTGGCCTCGGTCACCGGAACGCAGATGACCGTGGAGGGGGTTCGGCTCGTCGACACGGGCCTGAACGTTGTCCGCCTGGCGCCGCCACCGATGATCGACTCCCCCCTGTTGCAGGCCATGCGGGAGTTCATGACTTCGAAGATCGAGGGTGTGACCGTGGAGATGGTCGACTCGATCAACACGCGCTTGGGGTTGGTGGTCACCGGGGCGCTTGACCGGAACACCGCACGGCGCGAGATCGCGCAGCGCCTGGCAATGACGATGCGCCGCGCGCAAACGGTGCTCTACAACGAGACCGCGCGAATCTATGCGCACGCGAGCAAGACGCGCATGGAGCAGGTCGAGGCTGCCTATCCAGGGGTGATGCGCAAGAAGTGGGTGCGTTCCAAGGGGCGCGCCGAGCCGCGGGTCAACCATCGGGTGATCCACGGTCAGGTTCGTGAGATCGGCAAGCCATTCGATTTGACTACGGAAGGTGGGCAGCCACTCAAGATGATGGCGCCGCATGACCCTTCCGCACCGATCGGCGAGACGATCAACTGCGGGTGCGTGATGGTGATGGTCCCGGCGGATGACAGCCCCTACGCGAAATACTGGAAGGGCGTCGGTTCGGGTGACGCAGAGCCGTGATCGTCCTCTGCTTGAAGAAAATGCCGCTGAAGCCCTGATCAGAGCGCCACAGCAACGTCGAGTCGGGGTGGAGCGTCAGGCGCGGTTGCCAGTGGTGCGGCGACTAGCTCGGGAGTGCAGGCGGTTTCGCCGACGTTTGCAGCCCCGAGGCAGACGACGTTGAACATCAACCTTCCGCAGTCCGGACTCTTTTCGGGCGATCGCGCCAGCTTGGAGGCTTTCGCCCGCCAGCTCGGGCCTGTAATCACGGATCTGCAGCGTCGAGGCGCGCTGTAGTTCGCCAGCAAGCTCCGCGCGTTGAATATTCCTGCATCGCTGCTTTTATTTCTGCAACTCGGATGAAAATTTTTTCGCGCGCCTACCAGCGCCTGGCGCACGAACTCGCGCAGCGTGGCTTCGCTCTCCGGCTGCACCACCACCATGCCGGTGGGCAGCTCGATGTTGTGTTCCTTGTAGCGGTCGAGCCGCGGCCACTTGGCGGTGGGCAGGTATTCGCCATCGACGCGCAGCTGCGTGTGGCCCTTGCTCCGCGCCCACTTGGCGAGGTCGGTGTACAGGCCCTTGCGGTT
>ERZ761591.151-NODE-151-length-13069-cov-3.614953_pt1 | contig 13069 bp, 22 predicted proteins | sample MGYA00512167_ERZ761591 | MGnify/ENA primary metagenome ERZ761591 (study PRJEB28899, sample SAMN03785559) | bioreactor sludge metagenome | biome: EBPR Sludge; feature: EBPR Bioreactor; material: 0.22µm filtered reactor supernatant | place: Saint Lucia: Queensland...
GTCTGGGACTGGGAGCGGAAGCGGCTCCTGATCGCGGACCGGGAGGGCAATGATGAGCGCGCCGTTCGACTACAACGCGCCGACGGGGGCGCAACTTCAATACGTCAAGGACATCTGCCGGAAGCTCAAGATCACCGAGTTCGCGATCCACTCGTACGTCGCTGACCGGTTCGGCAAGCAGTACGACGATCTCACCAAGCAGGAGATGAGCGACCTACTCAGCGAGATGACGAGCTGGGAGCACGCGCCGGCCGAATTACAGCGGGCGATGGGCCAACTTGATCTGCTGGGGATGTGACCGTGAGCGCTCCGTTTCTGGTGGTCATTCCGGTTGCTCCGCCGAGTTCCCTGCTACCGAACAAGCGGCGGAAGGGGAAGGGCGGGTCGCACTGGTCGGTGCAATCAAGCGACACCGAGGCGCTCAAGACGCGTGCGAAGGGCGCCGCGGTGGACCTGCACGCGTCCGGGGTGTGGGACGGCAAGCCGCTGGATGGCCCGGTCGTGGTCAGCTACTTGGTGACGTGGCCGTACGCCCGCTACAAAAACGAGAAGCCGATCCCCGACCACGACGCTATCCCGACGGCGGCCAAGGCCATTCTCGATGGGTTGGTGCTGGCGGGGGTGCTACCCGACGACTCGCATGAATACGTCTACGAGATCCGCGCGCGCGGGGTGCGCGGAGCAAAGGACGATCCGTATCCAGACGGATCGACGCTGGTCACACTGAAAGGGGTGGTCCTGTGAAGGTCTATGACGAGCAGACGAAGCGGGGCGCGGTCATCGCTGGGACTGTCTGGGTGGAGTCTGGTACGCCAGGCGTGGTGAACATTCAGGTTGGCGCGCCTGCGTTCAATAAGCATTTGGCGATCGAAGCCGACGAACTCGAGTTGTTGATCCCCTCTCTTGAGCGTGCGATCCAGCGCGCGCGGGCGGCGTCGAAGGCGTTGCGCGAGATCAGCACGGCGCCGTTTGTTGAGGGCCGCGAGGGATGAGCGAGCCAACGATCGATGACATCGCCGCCCGGCATGCGGCGGCAACGCGTGGGCCGTGGCGGTGGTTCGGCAGCCTGGACACACAGGACATTTACCTCGCGACGGTGAACCGCGGGCGCATCTACGTGATGGGGTTTCAGCGGTGGGGCATGCGGAACGCGCAACCGGTCTTTGGTGAGCGCGGGCCTGACGCGGCCGGGGTCATGGTCCCGGTCAAGGAGATACCAGTCTTCGAGGTGTGCCCAGCATGCACCGATCCGACTGACCGCCGCGTGTACCGCAAGGATCTCGTCGCCCTGCGCAACCCGGACGCCGAGTTGATCGCCCATTCGTGGGAAGACATCGACGTGCTGCTGCGACGGGTGCGTGCGTTGGAGGCGGAGCTCGCGGCGGCGCGCGAGGTGTGCCATGAGCCTCTTTCGTAGACGACTGTCGGAACGAGTGGCGGCGTTGCGTGGGCAGGAGTCCCCTCCCGCGTTTCTGTCCGAAGAGGCATGGAAGCAAGACGGGAAGCCAGCGGTCCCCTCCCACGATGGGGCGGACCCCGAGACTTGGATCCCGACCACCGACCTTCCCGCCATTATCGGGTGCGCGCCGCGCACGGCCCGTACGAAGGTGAAGGCATGGGGGCTCAGGGTAGAGTCCGATCCATCTGACAGTAGAATCAAGATGGTCCTGCTCTCAGAGGTCCAGCAGCGCATCGCCATCAAGGGACCGCCTCGCGTGCGGCAGTGCAAAGAGCCGGGGTGCACCAGGGGTGCGCCGAATTACTCCCCGTACTGCGAAGAGCACCGGCCTGCGGTCGATCTCCCCGCGCGCATCTGCCGGCGGGGTGGCTGCACGAACGAACCGCTGCCCGGCAAGTTGATCTGTGAGTCGTGCCGGGCGCTAGGTGAGCCCGGTCAGCCCGTGCGCTATTGCAAGACGGGCGGGTGCGGCGCGGTGGTCAGTGGTCAGGGCAAGCGGTACTGCGGCGCGTGCCGGGATCGACGGCGCGCCGAGCACAACGCCGCCCGGCCCAAGCGCAAGGCGGCCGGTCCGGTGCAGCGAACGTGCCGGGCAATGGGGTGCACCTCGCCGGTCGGCCGCTATGAGCAGTATTGCGCCGAGCACAAGCGGCCGAGCCACGTTGTCCGGACCTGTCAGGCGCCGGGATGCACGGCCGAGGTCGGGAAACGGAAGCTCTATTGCGCGTCGTGCCGGGAGAAGCGGGTTGAAGAGGCGAGGGAACAGTACCGCGCCTCGAGCCGGTTCACCTTCGACCCGATCGCCTGCCCGGAGTGCCACGATGTTTTTGTCCCATCGCACGGGCATCAGCGGTATTGCTCCGCGCTGTGCCGGGAACGGCACAACGATGCGATCAAGGCGAAGAACCGGGTAATGGGATCCGGCCTGCGGGTTTGCCCGTTGTGCGGCGGCATGTTGAAGGTGCGCCGATCGATCGTCGTCGACAACGGCGCGGCGATCCGGCGGGTGTTCCGGTGTACGGGTGATGGCTGTCACGGGCGGGCCGTGACGGTGGAGCGAGTGGAGGAAGCGGCGTGATAACGGCGGATCAACTCCTCGCGCACGCGGTCGGCGATTACCTGCTGCAGTCGCATTGGATGGCACAACGGAAGACGTCGCAATCCTTTGCCGCGACGGTGCACGCGTTGACCTACGCGCTGCCGTTTCTCCTGCTCCGGCCGTCGTGGTGGGCGCTGGTGGTGATTGTGGGGTCGCACTTCCTGATCGATCGCTTCCGCCTGGCACGCGTCGTCTGCTGGGTCAAGAACGGACCGTGGCGTGAGCCGACAGCGACCGGTTATCCGGACGACGTGCCGCCGTGGTTGGCGGTGTGGCTCCTCGTCATCGCTGACAACACGATCCATGTTGCGATCAACGGCGCTGCGCTGCGGTGGCTCTGAACTGAGGTGACAGGATGCCAGTTGATACGACGTTTCCGGCCGGTCGCGACGGGCCGATCTTCAAGGACGGGAGGCTGATCGGCCACCTCATCAACGCTGATCGGCACGGTTGGTTCGTGCAATTCCCGGGCGAGACGGGCGCGACGGCGCCGCGGTGGGGGATGACGCGGAGAGAGGCGCTGTTATACCTACTCGACGAGCACGCGAAACGAACGGAGCACAACGAGCGATGAGCGACGCACTGGGCGGATGGGTCCGGGTGTGGCGGAGAGTCAACCGCATGACGAGTGAGCGGTTCGCTGAGTGGGTTGGGGTCACGCGCATGACGGTCTATCGCTGGGAGCATGGCCGTTCTCCGGTCCCGGCTGACATCATCGACCGCATGCTGTCGGCGACACCGGACTGGATCCTGACGGTGCGTCTGTGTGCGTGCCCGTGGATTGAATATCCGCCCGCGGACGACGATGAACGCGCCGAGATGGCGGAGATGGAGCAGAAGTTTTCGTGGAAGAAGTCGTGGCATCGGGCGGCATGAGCAACGGCCGGCGGAACACTCCGCCGGCCGTTCGTCAACCCGTTACGCGTCTACTTACCTGTCTACCCCTGCGCTCTTTGGATTAGCGGCTGTGGCGCCGATGCTCCAACGCCAGTTGATACACCCGTTCGGCGAACGCCACGTCCCTGAGCGCCTCTGAGACGGCGACCGGGGTCTTCCCGGCCAGCACGCACCATTCCACGGCATCCCCGTCCAGCACGGCCGCGATGTGCTCGATCATGCGCGCCGACGGCGGCACCTTCCGTCCCTTCTCCCAGTTGTGGACGGCCTGGGGGTCGACGTTCGAGCCGGCGAGCTCGTTGAGGCGGTCGGCGGTCTGTTTCAGACTGAGCCCGGACCGGGACCGTGCCTCGGCGAGGGCATCGGCAAAGGCCGCGCTCCTCTGAGAGACGTTCATTGGTTACCCCTGTGACCGGCGAACTGCGCGGCTGAGTTTTGCTTGGAACTCCTCCGCCGTGGCGATGCCGTGCTTGATGATGTCCGTTCGCTGATTCCACCATCCGGCGATACCGGATTCATAGACGAACCGGAGCGCACGGACGTACTCCTCTTCGTCCGACTCCGCGAACCCCGGGTAAACATCCCGCTTCACCACACGGAACCCGGCAGACTTGAGCGCTGTGTACATCGTGCCCATCTGACTGAGATCTCCGGTGAGTAGGTAGTACGCGCGCCGGTCTTCCCGGTCCGCGAGTGCATCAAGCACACCTGGCGCCACTGAAAACGTCATCTGTTGCACCTCCTTGGCTACCCCTGTGATCCTCTGAGAGTGTAGCCTAAGCCGCGCCTAGGCTACCCCTGCGCTCCTAGGAGAGGCGTTCCCCGCACTCCCCGCAGAATCGATCCCCGTAGTGAGACGATGTGCCGCACTGGCACATCGGCACATCGAAGATGCACACGGTATGGATGGCGTCGACGGCTGTCTTGCGGTCGGCATAGGCGATGCCAGGGCGCTCCCACTGGCGATGACTGCGCTCCTCTGAGAGGTGGAACCCGTGCCGCTCGAGCCATGCCCGCGCCGACGGCCGGAGCTCGTGCGGGAACTCGATCCGGATACCCCTACGGTCATCTGAGAGGCCGATCCGCACGCCGAACGGGTCAGCCGTGTTGGCTTGCAGATAGGGCATGATCCCCTCCGCCAGCGCGAGGTCATCCTCGGCCGGATACCCCTGCGCTCCTTGGATTGACGTCTCTCCGGATACCCCTGCGCTCCTCTGAGACGCCGATCCGCCGCCCGGTCCTCCCGCCTCCGGTCCTCCCGCCGCCCCGACGATCTGCCGCGCTACGTGCCGTGCCGCCATGGTGTCCTTTCTCTGCCATGCTCCCTCGCTCCGGCTCCACCTCCAGCCCGTCGCCTTGAGCCGTGCCAGCACCTCCGGCTCCGGCTTGCCCGGGAACCGGATCCGCACGCGGTCTGCTTCCGGGTCTCGCTCTATGGTCGTGCCGTTGCCGTCGTCGTGGATGGTCTCCGGTCCGCTCCGCGGCGCCGCGGGCTCCTCCGCTCCGGCCGGCCGCTCCGGCTCCTCCGCGCATCGCCACACGGCCGCACGGGCTGCCCAGACGCGGCGGCCGGTCCGCTCCTGCCATGCGGCCGCGTCGGCGAGGGCGCGGCGCACGGCCGCGCGGTCGCCTCGGGCGGCGGCGCGTTTGAGTCGCTCGGCGGCGTTTGCGGCGATGCCGGCGCGGTCAATACCGTGTAGCTGCGGGTCGTTGGCGTCTATCTTCTCGAGCGCGGCGAGGGTCCGGGCAAGATGCCGGGCGAGGTCGTTGTATGCGTCTGTCTCGATCTGCTCCGGCGTGCGCATCGCCTCGATAGTACGTCTCATGCGGGCTTGGGCGCGTATGCTCCACGCCTCCCGCTCTTCGTCGCGGCGTAGCTCGGTCTCCATGCGTTTACGGTTGCGGGCGGTCGGGAACCTGGCGGGGCCGGTTACCATCGGGTTCATGGTGCGGGCTCTGGCGTCTAGCACGGCGTAGGTCTTGGCGAGGTAGGCGGCCGCGTAGTCCGTCATCAGGCGGTCAAGCTCGGCGCGTTGCTCCTCGGTCTCGGCGATCGGGGCAAGCTGCGCACGGACGGCGGCGAGGTGGGCGGTATAGGCGTCTCGCTCCTGCTCCGCGCGTTTCTCCGGGGTCCACGATGTGGCGCTGTGCGCGCGTCGGGCGCGTTCAATGTCGAAACCTGGCAAGCGTCTACCCTCCTCTGCCGGCGAGGTCTGCCGGCGGGCGTGGTCAAGCGGCGGCCGCTCGGGTGCGGCTGCCTGGTGCGCTCGGCCGGTATCGCTCCGGCGGCCGGTGGTGGTCCGGCGCGGTCACTCCGCGGGCGCGGTTATGGGTTGGCCGGATGGGCTCCGGCCGCTCTGGCGGGCTCTGGTGCGTTCTAGCGGGCGCTTTGGGTGATGGCGTCGCTAAGCTCGGCTAGTAGGGCTCCGGTGCGGTGGAAGTGCTGCGCGGGTATGCGGTTCGGGGTGTTGGCGGCGCGGCATAGTTTGGTGTACATCCGGCCTAGTCGCTCTTCGCTGTGCTGGTCTAGCACGGCGCGTAGTGCGGCGAGGGGTCGGCGTAGGGCTCGCTCGGTGTCGCGGTCGTGTCGTTCGGCTATCGTCATTGGTGGGGCTCCTCCTTCGTTCTGGCGGGCTCTGGTGCGTCCTAGCGGTCGCGGGCGCGGTCTTCGGCGGATTGGTCGGCGTCTTCCTGGTCGCGCATCCTGCGGGCATCTCCTGCGCTGCAGTCACAATATCCGGCGAGGTCGCGGCCGGTATCCTCACATGCTCCGCACGCGGGCTCTGGCTCGGTCTCGGGGCATTGGTGGGCGCATCGCTCACCCTCGGCGTCTCGGCCGGTTCCGTTGCAGTCGGGGCACGTCATACGGTTGGGCTCCTTGGTGTGGGCTCTGCCGGGGCTCGATTGCTCCGGCATGGTCGCGCGGTCCGGTCTCGCTCCGGGCGGCGGTCCTGGGTCCGCTCCGCGCGTGTGGAAGCTCGGCGCGGCCGGTCGACTCCGGCCGCGCATCGGGCGAGTGGGGGCTAGTGGGCGCCGATCACCATTGGCATGATCACGGTCAACCCATTGCCGGCGGGGTCGGATAGCATGCCTGCCTGGTTCGGGCCGTTCAAACTGAATTGCACGCGGGCGGGTTTGTTCATTGCCTCGTAGGCGGTGGCGAGGTATTGCCAGTTGAATGCTACGGGCTCTTTGGTGGGCTCGGTGTGCGCGATGGTCGGAACTGGGGTGCGCACGTTGCCGCGTTCTGCCGCGGTCGCGTGCACGTCTAGGGTTCCGTTCATCGTGTGGGTGTCGAATCGGCAAACGTCGTTATTGTCGCGGGCAACGCGGCCGGCTGCCTGCAACGCGGCATAGAATGCCGGGCCGTCTAGGGTGATTTGGGTTTGAAACTCGCGCGGGATGATCTGCCGGTAGTCGGGGAACGTTCCTTCAATGAGGCGCGTTGTGATGGCGCCGCCCTCGTAGGCGAGGTGTAGGGCGCTCCGGTTGGTGGTGGGTGTTAGGTAACACTCGGCCGGAAGTTTCGCGGCAAGCATGGCGCGGGCGGCGCGGGCGGGCATGATCGTATCGTGTAACGCCTCGGCGCCTGCGGGGGCGTCGGCGTCGGCGGTGCTGAGCGTGAATCCATCGGCGGCGGCGGCGGTCAAGCGGTCGCGTTTCTGGTCGTGGCGCAACACAATGCCGGCGAGGACGGGGCGGCTATCGTCTTTGGCTGCGCTCCGCTCCACGCGGGCGAGGATGCGCAGTAGCTCCGGCGCATCAATGGCGATGGGTTCGGCCGTGTTGCTGGTGGCGAGGACGGGAAACTCTGACGCGGGCTTGAGGTCGCGTACGTAGGTCAATGCTCCGTCAATCGTCACGGCAAGCTGAGCGGGCCGCGTGGGCTCGGTCTTCGGGTCGGGTCCGGCCGGCCGCGTGGGCTGAAACTCGATCGTGGCGCGCGTGGTCGCTTTGACGCCTTTCAACATGGCTGCAACGAACGCATAGTCCGCGCACACGTCGAACGCTCCGGCGGTCTCGGCGGCGAGGTGTTGGGAGATCCGTAGCTCTAGGTTGTCGGCGGTTACGGTCAACGTGCCGGGGTGCACGGTTAGGCGCACGGTCGACAAAACCGGTAGCGCGGTCTTCTTGGCGACGGCTGGACGGATCACGGCGAGGGCGCGGGCAAGTTCGCGGGCGTTGACGGTGGCGCGGGCGGTCTCGGTCTGCATGGGCTCGGGCTCCTGTGTGGTCGCGTCGACGTGCGAAACCTCGGCGATAACGGCGCCTGCCGCGGTGATGGTGTAGTCCTGGGCGGGCTCATTCGGTCCGGGCACGTTGATTACCTTTATGACTCCGGCGAGGGGGTGTTCTATGGTGAATCTCACGGGGGTGTCTCCTTCTTGGCTAGTGGTCGGATCGATTGCGGGCGCGTGGCGCTCGGCTGGTTCCTCAATGAATCGCGGTACGGTGGGCTCTGGTCGTTGGCTCGGCCAATGCGCTAGTAGGCGGTTGAGGGCGTCGCGTCTGGTCGCCTGCTCCGGCATGGCGTGGTTGTCGTACGCGATTGCCTCCCATCCGGTGGGGCGTTTGATCAGGATGCCTAGCGCGCGTGTGTTCTGGTAGGCGCGCCATTGCGGGTAATGGTTGATCCGCTCGGGGTCGTCGTCGGCGATGCTCGCAAGTTTGACGGCGGTTCCGTAAACGTCTACGGTCTGCGGCATTGGATGGTCCGGGGCGGGCAGCTCACGATCGGCGGCCGTGGCGGTCGCCTCGGGCACGGTTACGCTGTTGTTGTACTGGTCGGGCTCGTACCCTGCACGGCGCACGGCGGCGAGGATGCCGGCGGGCGTGCTGTGCGGGTAGTGCGTGAACGATAGCGTTCCTTCGGCGTCAATCGTCGCGTACGTCTCGGCGGATCCCTCCGTGTGTAGGGTTACGGTCTTGCTCCGGCCGTGATAGCGGAGTTCGATCCCCTCTCCGCGGTAGGTGTGCACGCGGTTGCGGGTGTGCACGTGCTCGGCGTGACCTGTTGTCATCGCCTGTAGGATGGCGTAGGTGTTCATGCTCGGGCGCTCCTTCTCTGGTTAGGTGCGATCGGTCGGGCTAGTCCTGCTGGTAGGCGGTTTGCTCGTTGTAGTGCTGCCAGAATCCGGTCTGCAGCATGCTGGTCAGGCGGTCTAGTTCCTGCTGCGGGTCTAGGTCTTCGGTCAGGATCTCGTCAACGGCGGCGGCAATGGCGTCGCGGATCGCGTCATCTGGTGTCATCGGTGCTGCTCCTTCTCTGGTTAGGCGGCGGCGGCCGCTGCTGCGGGTTTGGTCGCTCCGATGTAGTCAATTAGCTTTCGGGCGAGGTGGTGCGTGCTGTCGGCATACTGCCGGAGTTTCGCGGGCTCCTCCCGGCTCCAATTGGCGAGGTAGGCGATTGATTGCGGGGCGAGGTCGTAGCCTTGCGCTGCGGCCGCGATATAGGCGGCAAGCTCCACGGTTATTTCCTTCTCCTGCTTGCTGAGTCCGTCGGCGCGGCCGGCATGTCCGGCGAGGTAGTGGGCGGTCTCGTGTAAGAGCACGCGGTACGCGTCGGCGGGGTTGTCGGTGTAGTAGACACATATGCTGCGCTTGTCGGCGTTCCAATGTCCGCGGCTGGTCTCGTGCTCCGGCCGCTGGGGCATCTCGATCGCGATTCCGTCACGCTTGAGGCAGTCGGCGAGGGTCATATAGTCGCGGATCACCTGCGCGCGATTGCTCGCGTCAAGCGGGCCGCGGCCGGGCTCGGGCGGTAGCGGCTCGCCTTCGGTCTGCGAAACATCGAACACGGGCACTAGCTTGAATATCGTCTTTCGGACGGGCGTCGCGGCGTCTAGGTTGTCGGGGTCGTTGGGGTCTAGGATCGCCTCGTTGGTCTTCACGGACATGGGCGCGTAAATGTGAATCGCCTTCTCGCCTTTCCGGATGGTCCGGCCGTGGGCTTTCCAGTGATTGAAACCGGCGATGATTTCGGCGTGCGGGCATTGCATGAGAATCAGCCGCGCATTGTTCGGACTGTATCGGTGGAATCTGGCGAGGAAGTTGGCGTAGGTCTGCCATTGTCCGGACTGGAGCAACGCTACCATCTGCTCCTCCGCGCGTTTCGTAAGCTGGGCGGCGAATTCGCGGGCTTCTTCCGGGGTGTACTTCTGGCGTGCCATGGGTTCGCCTCCTGGGGCGTGTGGGTGCGATCGGTCGGCGTGGTTATAGATTCGGGTCGTCGTCGGTGCGGTAGACGGTGCGGCCGTTGTGGCGCACGTATGCGGACATCCACCCCCAGCGGGTTACGGTGTCGATTGCATAGGCGCGGGCGTCGCTGAGCCGGTCGAACGTCTCTAACTCGGTCGTTTCTCCGGCGTCAAACCCTTTGACGGTGTACCCCTGCGGCTCGCGCGGCTGGGGGCGGTCGGCTGCTCGGATCATGGCGAGGGCTCCTCGGTGCTAGTTGTTGGTCAAGAGGTCGCGGTGCTTCCCGGTGGCGTAGAACCTGAATCGCTCGGCCGCGTCGTCGTAGGCAACGAAACCGGTAACGGTCCGGCCGCGCGCGTGCGTTCTGCCGGGGCACGTAAAGAATGTGTCGGGCTCGCGGGTCTGAATGGTCCGCTCCCGGCCGTCTTCGCAAAGTACGCGGCGCATGGCTACGATTTGGTGCCATGGCTCGCGGATTACGTAGATAGCCCGGCCGTCTCGGCTGATTTGGGTCTTCATCTCGGCTGCTCCTCGATCACTAGCGGCGAAACCGGTTAGGCGGCCGCGTAGGTGCGGGCGATGGCTTCGGCGTGGATGTGGGCGGCGCGGCGGCTGCCGAGGTCGTTGCGGCAAGCGGCGAGAATCCGTGCCTCTTCGTGTTCGGCGGCGCGCATCTGGCGGCCGGTGGGCTCGCCTTCGGCGGCGAGGTGGGCGGCGATGGCTTGGCGTTCTAGGCACGTGGCGAATTTGGCGAGGTACTGCGCTTCTCGCATGCTCACGGTGTCTACCCTCCTCGGGGTGGATACGATCGGCCGCAACGATCTGCGGCGGGCGCGCGTGCCGGTCTCGCTCCGGCGTGGCTGCTGAGGCTCGCGCGCGTGGGTGGCTAGAATCCGTGGCGGGGGAGAATCCGGCCGTGCGGGCTGCGGATTTCGGCGCGTGCGGGCGTGTTGCTGCGGCCGGTCGTGGTCTCGATCTCATCGGCGAGGGCAACGGCGGCGCGATAGGTGGGCGCGGGGCCGTAGGTGTGGCGTGCGGGTCCGTTCGGCGTGCGTCGGATGGCGACAACGGAATACATAGCGGCTCCTCTCGGGTGTGTGGTTCGCGGTCCGGGCCATCCGGCCGCGACTGGTGCGCACGTCTGGGCATGCGCACGGGTCGCGGTCTGACGGGCTAGGCTTGGCGGTCCGGGGCGTCGTCATAGAGTCGGATCCATTCGGTCGGGCGGTTGCGCTCGGGATCGTAGAGTCCGTATGCGGTGGTGCGGCGGTCTAGCTTGTTGGGGTCGGTCTGGTACGCGTACATGCGGGCGTCTGCGGCGTCGTAGGTGGGGCACGTCTCGATCAGGACGGCGCGGTTGTCGGCGTCAACTTGGATCACGCGATAGGCGGCGGTGGTTCGGCTGTGGGTCTGCATCTCGGGTTCCTTCCTGCTACTTGCCTAGTCCATCACTAGGCTACGGGTATCATACTCCCGCTCGTGTCAACGGTCAAGTGCTAGCGGCTGTCTCGCTCTTCCTATTATATGGGTGCGATGCTCCCACAATGGCGGTACCTTCCGCGGCATGGGTGGAAGCAATCGATCGGCACTAACGGCAAACGGCGAGGGCTCGGGCAAACCTGCGCTCTGGGATCCGGCGGTGCGAGAACTGGCATACCAGTTGTGGGCGTTTATCGGCGGCCGCGAGGTCTCGCGGGTTCGGCAACTGCTGGCAAGTGGTGAGCACGGCGACATCGGTCCGGTTGACGTGCCTGACCGGACGCTTCGCGATTGGGTGGTCACCCACGGTTGGCATGATCGGGCGCGCAATGATCTGCGGGCCATCGCTCCGGACCTGCGCGAAACCATTGCCGCTGAACTCCTGGCGGGGGCGGTCGACGGCGCGCGATTCATCCGGCGCGTGAATGCCGGGCTCGACAATCAACCGGACGTGTCACACATCCTGCGGCGGTACGATGGCGCGACGGATGATGCATCGGTCAAGGCGCTTCGTGCCGAACTGGATACAGCCTACAAATACCATGCGGCCGCTCGACGTGACCGGATCATCGCGGCCGGCTCGGCGCTCGATCGCTTGGGGATCTCCGCTACGCAACCATTGACGGGCGAGCGTGCGCCATCCGGCGGCAAGCAACTGTCCATGAACGCGGGCTCCCTCTCGGACACGGATCGCGATAGCATCGCGGCGTTGCTCGCGGCTCGCCTGCGGGGCGAGGATGCCGGCAACGATTCCGGCGAGGGCGGCGCCGCGGCCGCGGCATCCTAGCGGCAACACTCACACACAACACACGATCGGCGAGGGCGCTAGCACGCTATCGCTGGTGCGAGAGCACGACGGGATCACCCTCGCTGTGGTGCCACTGGTGCGGCCGCGCATTGCAACGCAACGCACTAGCCTTGGCGACGTGCACATCCGGGCACGCTCCGGCCGCTGTCGTTGTGCTGTCGTTGCTGCCCGCGGCGTGGTCCGGCCGCGCATCGTGCCTGCATCCTGCGATCGTGCCTAGGTTTGCGTACGTTCTCGTGCGGACAATCAGCATTCCCCGCAAACCCTGCCCGGTATCGTGGCAACCGCCCGAGACCGGAGCGCCTGCCGTGCGACCCAGCCCCTACCTATCCCGTGCGTACCCCGGGTGGCGGGGTGCGGGGTGGCAGGAGATTAGTCGGGTGGTTGTGAGAAGGCATGTGGACGGGTCCCACCTGCCAAAGCGCCCCACGATTCGCGTCGTCGTGCGATCCGCGCCTGGCGCGCGGTGCTGTTGCTGCTGCTGTCGGCCCTTGCCGCGGGCCGAGGACGACGGACGGGTGATGACGCCACCCGCCCCCCTGGCCCCCGTTGCAGGGCCTCAGCATCCCGGCCATCTGAGTGGTGTTGGGTGAGTGAATGAACCGGCGTCGCGCCGAGCTGGGGTGCTCGTTGATGGGCACGCCGGTGGTTACCCCCGGGCTTCCCGCCTCCCCGGTTATCGTGCGGAGTCGACCGCGCGTCGGTTGCTCTTGGGTTGTTGGAGAAGAGGGTAGAGCTATTGTGGGAGGGGGAGTCCCGGCTAGCGGGGGAAGCGGTATAATGGGAGCGTGGTGGGGCTGTCCGAAATGGTTGAGCGCGTCAACCGGTTCTGACTCCGCATGCGAAGCCTCCGCTGGAAGGGTGATTCGGGATGGATCGCTCTGCGCGCCGGTCCCGCCACGTCCCCGTGACCGATTGAGCTGCTAGCAGAAGGAGAGGGTATGACGGACCTGACGATCGGACGGCACACGATCCTGATCGGCGACGTGCGCGAACGGTTGCGCGATCTACCGGACGATTCCGTGCATTGCGTCGTGACGAGCCCGCCTTATTTCAATTTGCGTGACTACAATGTTCCGGGGCAGATCGGGCTCGAACCGACGCTCGCGGAGTACATCGCCACGATGGT
>ERZ761591.152-NODE-152-length-13034-cov-151.332999_pt1 | contig 13034 bp, 24 predicted proteins | sample MGYA00512167_ERZ761591 | MGnify/ENA primary metagenome ERZ761591 (study PRJEB28899, sample SAMN03785559) | bioreactor sludge metagenome | biome: EBPR Sludge; feature: EBPR Bioreactor; material: 0.22µm filtered reactor supernatant | place: Saint Lucia: Queensland...
TCCATGCATTGAGAAGAATCGTAGAATGTCGTTCTGATAAGAAGTGGCTTTCAGAGCGTTTGCCACATTTCGCATTCTCCACCGAAACAAACTTAGAGTCTTTGGAACAGTATCTCGAAGATTGCCGGGACTCACTCTACCCGAAGAAAGAGGGAAGTCTAGTTGTTCATGACATTCTAGCAGAGCTTCTCAAAGAGGAAAGAGAATTGACTGCAGCACGGAAAGCAGAAGAGAAGAAGAATAAGCCTTTTGCTTTCACGACAAGCCAGAGGGAGACAGTCAAGCGACTTGCCAGCGAACTCAAAAACGCTGGTGTGATCGGTGCGAAAGCCTGTAGTATCTTCCACCATATCGCAACAGGCAATAATGTCCTGCTAATCAGCGAAGAGCAGAAAGCAAGATATGTTCAGTTCCTCACCGAGAAGGAGGATGAGGCAGCGGAAAGCCTAGCGATCATCCTCGGAAGCATCAAGATTAATAAGAACACAAATCTCGAAGAAGAGGTGGCAACATTCCAGAAGCCAAGAAAAACGTTGGCCGAAATGTTGGCCGAAGCAAAGGCGAGAAAAGATGCAAAGGAAAAAGGAAACTGACATGGAAAAACCTGTTCGATTCAGCCTAAAGAACAAAAGCCCTGAAGTTCTTAGGGCTTTTTTAATGGAACACATCCTCACTGATGAGGATATAACCAAAGGGTTCCTCACAAGGAATAACTGGAACTATCAGATAAAATTCGACAGTCTTTCCGATGGAGTTCTTATTCTGGAGAACCTTCCTTGTAGAGTGCTCGTTAGTTTCCAAACCATGCAAGGTGGAGCGAGCTTTGCTATTATTCGTCTGATCAAGAGAGAAGAAAGGAAATAAAACATGACCGAAAACGAGAAAGCCCTTAACAGTCTGAAGCGACTCCAAGAGCTGACACGCCATCTTCCCACAAAAAGAACAGAAGATAAGGAAGCACTGGCCGAAGCTGTTTTCGACTACGTGGGAGCCAGTTGTGGGTACAGAAAAGCAGAACAGTGCATGAAGCTGGCGCAAGTCTATTCTTTGACTGAAGTAATTTCAATCCTAGAGGAGGAAGTAAGCTATGACGTGGAATACCATGCAGGAAATCAGGAATTGCCGTACTGAGCGCCAGACGAAGGAAGTCTGGGATGTGTATCTGAAGCAAAGGAAGGAAAGCGAGAAAAAGAATGGAAAAGAGCACCATAAAAAAGATAGCAAAAAGTAACACCTTGTTTCAAAGACACGAGTGTGATCTGTATGCATTAGGATTCGCGCTCGTTGTTTTTCTCTTGGCAGTAACTATTTAGGAAGGAGAGTAAAATGCACAAAACCACGCTGACAAAGAATGAAGAAATAATGTATTTGCGTATTAAGCAATATCTTCGCTATGTTCTTAATGAAGAGGTACCCGATTTCCAACATAAGCATTTTCTGGCGCTGCTGGACGTGCTTTTCGAAAAATATAAAGTGGAAGCTATAAAGTATCTGCGAGGCCTGTTTCCTATGGGTGAGATACAATGGATTCCATCAGGATATGATAATAACAAATTCGAACAGTTCATCAACACGGAATGCTCATACGTCAAACCACAGCAAACTGGATATTCTAAGCTTGGTCTGAAAGAAGCAAAGGATATCATTGATTGGATCGAAGCGAACCGGAAATACACGCATATGAGTTCTTAAACAAGCTCTAAAGAAAATTCCCTGCCTCTTGCAATTCTTTAAGAGAAAGGAATGTCTCTCGGTCAGCCCAGACCTCCCATATCGGGAAACGAGAGGCAGGGAATCTCCTACAAAAAGAAGAAAAAGAAGAAAAAGAAGAATATAGAACTCTACCTTCGGGTAGATTTGTGTGTTCTTACCTTCAAAGAGAAAGGAAATAGAAATGAAAATGACGCTCGCAGAACTTCTTGCCAAAAAAGGAATCAAACCAGTTTCAGCAGTGAATCCCACAATCATCGTTCAACCTACCGCTGAAAGGAAAGAAACCTTTTCCACGAGTATCATCTTGGACGAAGACCAGAAAACCGCAGTGCAGCTTGCCGCAGCAGGAAAATCTTTCTGTATCATCGGAAAGGCAGGAACAGGGAAGACGACAACAGAGCGGGAATTAATTAAGGCGGTCTTGAAAACAGAACGTCTTAAGGGAGAAACTCACGTCTTCAAGATTCAAGGAACGAAAGAAAGAATCTCAGGTCCGGCGGCAGCGGTAGTCGCATATACGAGAATCGCCTCGGGAAATTCCAAAAGGGCGATCTGCAAAGAAAGCGAACTGGAGTTTTTCGCACCTAACATTACCACGGTGCATAACTTCCTTGAGTTCGAGCCAGAGTTCTACTGGAATCCAGAAACTCAGAAAGACTCAATGAGGTTCGTTCCACGTCGCCATGCAGCAAATCCTCTCACGACACGAATGATTGCATTCGAGGAAGCTTCCATGATTGATCTCCCGCTATGGGAAAAAGTATTTGTCGCCATGAAAGAAGGAACACAGTGTATTTTCATCGGAGACATCAATCAGCTTCCTCCTGTGTTTGGCCCCTCAATTCTGAATTATGCACTGGTTCAACTTCCCATAGTAGAATTACGAACAGTGTATCGCCAAGCATTTAATAGTCTCGTTCTCAAGAACGCCCACAACATTCTTGATGGAAATCCGTTAGAGTACGGGCCTGACTTTAAGCTGATAGAAGGTGGCCCAAAACAACATGGCCAGCATATCATGGCGACGCTGTTCGCAAACACAATGAAAAAGTGGTACGAAGCTGGGGAATACAATCCAGAAACGGATATCGTCCTAACTCCGTTTGGAAAGCAAGCCCTAGGTTCCACTTCCTTGAATAGCCACATCGCCCAGTTCCTGAATCAGAATGAAGTCTGGGAAGTTATCGCAGGGAGAAGGAAGCTCTACCTCGCTGTCGGAGATAAAATTATGTACAATAAGCAGGTTGGGTACATAAAAGAAATAGATATAAATCGTATCTACGCCGGAAAATCCCCCAGACCGCCGAGCAAACACCTTACACGTTTCGGAGTTATGCATCATTCAGATTTCGACCTTGATGATATGGACGAAGATAACGGTTTAGCAGGTGTAGATGTAGATCTTGAAGCGATGGCGCAAGAAGATATTGAAGAACTTACTCACCAAGCCAGCAATGTCGTAACAATAGAACTTCAGGATACAGGCGAAGTCTTGCGGCTAAGAAAAACAGGGGAATTCTCAGAAGCCATTTTTTCTTTGGCATACGCCCTCACAGTTCATAAGAGTCAAGGCTGCGAGTGGAGAAAAGTAATAATCGTTCTCCACAAAGATCACAGCATCATGGCTTTTAATGAATTGCTCTACACCGCAGTAACCAGAGCATCTGAGAAAGTAGTCTTGATTGCGAAACAGTTCATGATCGACAAGGCAATCGCCAACAGAAGGCTGAAAGGAAACTCTATCGCAGAGAAAATAGAATTTTTCAACGCAAACATGACACTGAATGGTGTCTCTTGCACAAAGAAATTCTAATCTGAAAGGAAACAGGAAATGGATGACATGAAAAGAGCAATTTATATGCTGGCTTTGGAAAAGATACGCGGGTGTGGCACTAATTGGGTATGTTGTAACTTAAATTATGCCCTGAGGGAGATTATGGGTACTGATGACTACGACCTCTTCAACGACGAAGAATTTATGGAGCTTTTCCCAGAGTTTTTCCAGTTATATGACGGGAGAATGTGGGACAAAGGTGCTAGATATATAGAACTAGAACAAGGTCAAGATCAGCTCATAGACAAGGCTTGGTGGCCGGTGCGTTGGAAAAAGCCGAGGGTAAGAATCCTTAATTGCATATTATGTCATCATTAGAAGAACTTTTGGCGGCAGCTAAAGCACGGAAAACACTCAAGGAAAATGGAACGCCCTTGAGTGTTTTCCTTTTACTAATTTCTAAAGGAGACCCGAAAGACTTAGCATACACGATAGCATTTCTATCTCAGTGGCTGGCACCAATAGTAGCGCCGCCTGAAATAAAACCAAGAACTTTAACAATGTGGGAAGGTGTTCCAATGCTACAGTCAATAAAGAACTGGACAGGAATCCCGCTTTCAGTAATTTACGACACAGGAAAGAATATAAAATGGCAGAAGTTTCCGTGGTGAGGAACCTCACTTCCGCAGTGAAGAATTTTACAGCAAGAAATGTAACAAATAAGATGCAAAGGGCTACGATCTGTGCGATTTTACGTAGCTTTTCACTAACACTTGAGGAGGAAAGCAAACTTCTTGTTTTCGAAACTATTACGGAGGTAATGAAGTATGATCAAGACAAACGAAACTGATCTTGATTTTGAGCTAGAGGATGATGAATTTGATGAAGAAACGGGCGTAGAAAAAGTTTCCTATCAAGAAATCCTACAAGACGCCCTAGCAGCGGAAGATGCAGGATATCTGATTACAATCGCAAAAGATTCTCTCGCAATTGTTCAAAAGGGAATCATAAACGCCAAGAGTGCCGCTAGAAAAAGGGCACATAGCAAAGGAATTCCCTGGGAAGCAGTCACTCTGCGGTTCAAAGTGAAAGAAGATGAAGCAGACCCTGATTGGATTGATCTTCGTGTCTTTGCAACCAGACGTGCTACAGTTCTAGTAAGACGAAGGCCAGTATCACGAGTAAAATTGGCCGAACTGTCGAAAGTTGATCTCTCAGAGGAATGACGATCGGCGATCGGCGTTAGCTATATCCAACCTTGTGAAACAAAGGAAGAAAGAAATGGCACTCTCAAACCACCAACACTATCTGGCAAGTGAAGTATAAAGAATGCAAGAATTAACACAGGAAGCACATGAAATCAAACTTAGAGTCGCACAACTCTCAGAGCTTTCAGGAACGGACCTAAAAGCGGAAATGGATGATCTGAAGATGGTACTCCTAAAGAATCCGGCAGCATGTGAATTGCTTCTTCCTGAAGATATCGGAATGGCTGTCGCTGCAATCAAGAGACTGGTGGGAACTGCAATTGCAGCTGCGACAAAAGAAACTCCGTCTTCCCGCAGGAAAGGAAGCACGAAAGTAGATCTTTCGATTGATCTTTCTTTAGACTAGCCGATATGAAACCTTTTCTCAAACTCCTAGTTACCCTCCCCGCCTTGCCCTTAGTAATAATCGGGTTCCTTTGGGGTTTTATATATTACTCAGTGAGCGCCGGCTTTAGTTCATTTCTTCCAACCGCACAGAAACTGTATAAACCGGAGGAGAAAAAGGAATGAGTGATCCGTGGAAAGACGCTGTTCTAAATGCGATGAAATCCTACAACATGGATATTGCACATTATGAGAACGAGCCAGATAATGCAGTCTGTGACCTCTTGTACATGCATACAAATGCAGAAGTGCACAGAGCAATGATGGATTACTTTTCAAAAGAAGGAGATAGCCAGGGATGAACGTCATCACAGATAAAAAACAATTAAAGGTCCTGATTACGCTTAGTCAAATGCATACAGATATCTCAACGGATGAAGTATTTGAAATGTGGTTGGCTAGAATCGTAGAGATGAGCGGAGAGGAAGATGAAGATAAGACTGTCCAACTCAGCACTTGAAGAATACCTAACCTGTGAGAGAAAGTTCGAACTCAGGCGACTCCTGGAATCCTATCAAGGAAGAAAAACCAACGAGCATTTTGCTTTCGGACATGCTTATGAAGCAGGATGTACGACGTACATTCTAACTGGTTATCAGGACAAGGCTGTGTGGGATGCTTACCTGGCTTATCACGGGATGGAAGATGACGTAATCTGCATTCCAGAAACCGCCAGAAAGAATGAAATGGTGGCAGTAAATTTAGTCCTTGCATCGATGTATAATCTCGACACGATGATGGAAGAATGGGAAGTCGCCACCTTTCAGGATAAGCCCGCTGTGCAACTTTCTTTCAGAATCGACATCGATGATTTGTTTTATTATGTAGGGTATGTCGATCTGGTAATGAGGAACAGGTACAGCGGAAAGTACATGGTTAAGGATTTCAAAACAACAGGACTTCAGCTCCTGACTCTTGACCCTCTGTATGCAAACAGTCCGCAGCTCATTGGCTACAGTATAGTCATCGATTCTGTAGTCGGAAAGGAGAATAGTGATTATGACGTAGGTTATTTCGTCGGCCAGCTCGGATCTGGCAATGGTTTCCAGCCTAAAATCCATGACTTGCTTTTCACAAAGAGTCTAAAGGATAGGCTTAATTTTTTCATCACACTCGGGATGGATGTGGAACGGATGCGGCGTCAGCTCGATATGGGAATCTTTCCACAGCGTTTGGCTGGATGTTTGCATTATAATAAGCCGTGTTTTCACTTTGGAGGATGCGGACTCCACTCCCTCGACAGAAGGAAAGTTCAAGAAGAGGACACGAATGAGTATCAGTTCACGTTCAAATTGGAAGATTTGATTCAAGATCACTTGGAAAGGATTATGGAATGAATAAACCAGGCGGGAAATATCAAAAAGCAGTAGAGTATCTTTATGATTTTGGTATGAGAGTGCAATACCGTTTTCGCAACGACAATAAAGTCTGGAATTCAGCCGATAGTCCCTCCTTCCTCTGGGACTTTGTAGACTATCGTATCAAGCCGAGTGAGCTGAAATCCGAGATTAAATTCGCAAAATCAATTCTGAGGGCACGGAAATGGAAACACAAGAAACCGTTGATAAGAATATCGGAATAGTAGAAACCATACTCTCGGAAAGGAAAAAAACACATGGCAATTTCCGAGACCATGCAAGGTGCACGCAAAGACTAAAAGCGGTTCTGCGTGATGAACTGGAAATCATGGGAAAGACTCTTACGATGGAACAACAGGAAGCTCTGGATATGGTCTTTCATAAAATCGGAAGAATGGTTGCTGGCAATGCAAATCTTATTGATCATTGGGATGACGCCGCAGGGTATTCCACGCTAGTGGCCAAAATTCTTAGGGGAGAGCTGTAAAATGACGCGAGAAGAAAGGATAAAATGTCTTAACAGCATGATTTCAGACCTTACTATTGAGGTAATTGCAAACGAGGTTCCAACTAAAGAACGACATTTTCTTCAGTTAGAACTAAGTATGCTGGAGCTGGCAAGAAAACTAGAGAGTGAAAACGCTTGGCAGGAGGAAAGGAAATAAAAACATGCCTATAGAGAGCTGGCTTCTAGAATGTGCGCCACATAAAGTGAAAAAAAAAATGTAAACATTGTGGAGCAGAAAACCCTGACTTTATGCGCGGGCAGGTTCAAAGTTTTTGGAGAAAATTCTTTGGACTAGCATATTGCGCAGTAATTTGTCACAAATGCAATATGTTCACAGGATGGGAGAAGCCGTAACATACATGATAATACATATTAAGGAAATAAAAACATGGACATGCTAGCTCTTAAAAAAGCACGAGAGAAGGAAAGCGGTAGTCACGCAATCCTAATCTACGGTGATAGTGGTTCAGGAAAGACTCGCTTCGCAGCTACAGCAGCTATGATTCCAGAAATCAGGAAAATCATCTGGCTCGATCTGGAAAACGGCAAAGATACAATTCTCTCAATGGGACTTCCTGACTCCGCGTTGCAGAAAATCCAACTCTTTAGCATGCTGGACACAAGGAAAGATCCGTTCGTAATGAACGCAATCCTTAGGATGTTCAGCAGCGCACAGGATGTTCCAATCTGTGAAACCCACGGAAAGATGAACTGTGTAAAGTGCATAGGAGAAAAGGCGGCATTCCAACAGTTCAACCTAACGAAGCTAACGCATAATGACCTCGTAATCTTAGATAGTGGAAGCCAGCTAACAGATTGCGGAGTTAATGCACTTCTCAAAGGACAGCCAGAGGATGCGATTTTGCAAATCCAAGAATGGGGAACAGTGAATAATTGGCTGAAATCCATTCTTCAGGTTGTCCAAGTAGGAAGGCACACCAACTTCGTTGTATTAACCCACGTCCTCTATGACGAGGAATATACAGGAACCGGACCGAACAAGCAGCTAGTCCGCACAAAGCAATACCCAATGATTGGAACCAAAACGTTTTCCACTATGGTCGGGAAATACTTTGGAACCATTGTCCAGCTTGAAATTTCAGGTAGCAAACATAAAGGAGGCTCATCGACTACATACAGACCAAACGTACAAACGAAGTCCAGGCTTAATATCGAGATCGAAAAGAGTGCAACACTCGATATGAAAGCCCTTCTTATTCACGGTGGAATCATAAAGGCACCCAAGAATGAACCAACCAACTAAGCAAGAGGGACCGCAGAAAAAATCAAAGTACCCTCATCAGCAACCCTTCAATGTTACACCCCGTCCCAGTAAGAAAACCAAAACCCAATCAACTAAGAAAGTGAGCAAATAAAATGGCCAAGACCCAAGCAACCCTCCTCGATCTCGAATCCATGATGGATGATTCCCTTGATCACATTCAAGAGGCTCCTGATTTCATTCAACCTCCCGCCGGTGACTACGACCTTGTCACGAAAGGTGGAAAGATCACCAAGTTTGAGAATGACGACGGTACTGAATCTCAAAGCATTCAAGTTACTATCGCAGTCGTGGAAACGCGAGAACTGGTTTCCAGTGATGAACCTCCTGTTCCCAATGGTAGTCTTTTCACTATCCGTTTCCAGGGAACCCTAGACGGTCTGGGAATGCTCAAACGGGAAGTCAAGAAGATCGCAGGAGTTGAGGATCTCAACGGAGTTACTATTGGAACCATCTTCGAAATGCTGGAAAGTGAGCTGGAATTCTGCGGCAGAATTTCCTATTCCTCCTACAAAGGTAGGGATGGAGAGAAACGTGCCAGTCTGAAACTGCGCGTCGTTCCGCAAGTTGAAGCAGTGGAATAATTAAGTAGAAACAAGGGAGAATCTCATCAGGGGTTCTCCCATTTTCACTTTTCAGTTAATAGGAGATAACAAGATGAACGCAAAACGCTGCAAACGAATTCGCCGTGCCCTTTCGGGTCTACCAGTTGCAGAATTTAAGATGGAATACGAATCTCAATATATCAAACGTAAGACAGTCTCATCAAACCCTCATAAGAAGACAGAGGATGATTTCATAGCAGCATTATTTCCTCTCACTTTCAAATATCCAGAAAACTCCTATCAACGTGTTTATCGGGATGTCAAGAGGGTTTCCTAATGATGTACGGATACTATAGTGTGCAAGCTAGAAAGTTAGGGGTTCATATCTATTTAACTCCTGAAGGAGAAAAGATAGAAGTCACGGCCATAGGTAAAAGTGAAAATCCTAAAGACGGTGGATATCTATGGGAAGATGCTGTTATGGTTGGCCAGGTGGATGAAACCAAGCATCTATACCGCACACGTGCGGATTTCTTGGCAGAATGGGAAGGAGGTAACTTTAGATAATGAAAATCCTAATAAACTACATGGCTCATGAGGCCGCATATCTTCCAGTTCTGCAATACTATGTGCGGAATTGTGGATATGCGGCCGAAGTAACGACATCCACCCTCTCTATCTCCGAGCTGGTAACGAAGGCGAAAAGCAGGGGATGTCAGGGGATCTTCCTTTGTAACGAGTCCACACTGAAAGGTCTGGTTCCAGCGAAGAACGCCACCCTAGATTTGTATCGTGGATCCCGTCTTGATTACTCGATTCCTGTCATCGTAGGGAATTCCCTCGCACAAGTTCATACCGTAGACCATGGAAAGTTTATCCTGCAGACAGACCTTGAGAAGTTCAAACGTCTTGGCTGCAAAGAGACAAAGAACTTTACATTCGACGTATTAGATTCTACGGATAAGTTCAAAGATGCTTTGGAGGAAATCAGGAACGCCGTCGTTGTAGCCTATGACATCGAGACTGTGACTATCTCAAAAGAGGGAAAGGTACAAGCAGGTGATACTGATGAAGAATCTGATGCAGTGGAAGGCGGAGAAACAATCATTACCTGTGCTTCGTATTCGTGTTTCACATCGCAGGGACAGATCAAAACATTCGTACTGCCGTTCTATAACTTCATGCAAAGACACTGGCACAATGATTCCGAGTTTGGTCTGGCCATTCAGTTTTTGCGTGAGGCTAATGCAACGGATACTCCGAAGGTAATGCATAATGGAATGTATGACTGCATCCATAGTATCGTATATCATGCTTGGCCAAGAAACTTTTGCCTTGATACGTTAGCTATGATGCACGCACAATACAGTTCCCTTCCCAAATCCCTCGACTTTGTAGCTTCTGTTACACTTCCGGACTTCTATCAGTGGAAGCCACAGTCCAAGGAAGCGTCGGAAAGCAAAGACATTAATAAGTATTGGGAGTACAATGCAAAGGATACATTCAACACCCTGCGGGTTTGTTTGCACTATCTTAAACATCTCCCCGCTTATGCTCGACGCAATTATGCGTCCCAATTCAAACTGGTCTATCCTTCACTATACTGTGGATTCGAGGGGTTCCTCATTGACAATGATAAAAGAGAAAAACTGCGTTCAGAACGAGTAAAAGTCCTTGAGCAAATGCTATCTGAGTTGCAGATCATGGTTGATGATGTTGGGGATATCCATGCAAAGAAACCCACAGGATTTAACCCAGGAAGCTATCGCCAGGTACAGTTCTATATTTATGATATACTGGGGGCGAAAGACCCACGCATCGGATTCAAGAAGGACGCCAACAAAAGGAAAACAAGAATAGAAAGGGGAACAGATGAGAAAAATCTTTCTGCCGTAGGAGAGCAGCATCCTATTCTGCATGCCATCACGAGTAGGATCCTGAAATACAAAGAAGCACAGAAAGCAATTGGAACGTACTTCGATTTTGTGCAAAGAAGCGGACGGCTGCTTTACAACATCAACCCGTTCGGAACTGATACAGGTAGAATGAGCGCCCAGAAATCCTCCTTCTGGTGTGGAACGCAGGCACAGAATATTCCGGCATATGCTAAAGAAATGCTCGTTGCTGACGAGGGTTTTATTCTTTGTGAGCCTGATAATTCTCAGAGCGAAGCCAGATGTACAGCTTACCTGGCACAGGATGAGAAACTGATTGAGGCATTAGAAACGCCGGGCCGGGACTTCTACAAAACCCTTGGAACTCTGTTCTTTGAGATTCCATATGAGGAAGTAACGACGGAATTTAGGAACCTCGTCCTCAAGAGGATTGTGCATGGTACTAACTACATGATGGGTGCAGAAACATTCATCCAAAATGCAGGAGTGGATAACCTTATGTACGCAGCCTCAACCCTTGGAATTAAGATAGGGCCACTAGCAGGACAAATCACATTGAAGGGTTTTGCCACGATGCTCCTCAATAAATACCATATGCCATTTGCAAGAATCCGGCAATGGTATGCAGAAGTAAAAAATGAAATCTCCAGTACGCACATGTTGAAAAGTCCTCTTGGGCACACTCGGTATTTCTTCGGCGACATCCAGAAGAAGCACCAGATTTTTGCTAGTGCAGTAGCACACGGGCCACAGAATTTATCTGTGTCGATTCTTAACATTGGATGGTGGAAACAGTGGCAACTGCAAAAACGGGAACCGGGGGATTTCCGCATGAAAGCACAGATCCATGACAGTGCGCCATTCCAATACAGGAAAGGAAGGGAAGATATCAGGAAGGAAGCCATTGAATGTTTTAACAATCCAGTCGTAATCCATGGTCGGACTCTCAGGATTCCAGTGGATTACAAATCAGGCGTCAATTGGGGTAACATGAAAAAAGGAGGTTCGTAATATGAATGTAAAAACTACGCCACGCGTTCCGCTTGAAGATAGAATGCCGGCCATTAGAGAAAAGCTTAGGGAAATACGAGAGAGCCTAGACAGTATCACATGGGAAGAAAGAAATGACTACCACACATTTTTACATAGTCTCAATATGACTATCATGTATTCCTATGGAGAGAGAGGAAGGTAATATGGACATGCATAAGGAATTCAAGTCTTACAACGTATATCTGGTGAAGGATAAAGAGTTATTTCAAGTCGTACTTGACAAGGTTCAAGCAGCGAAACCGGGAGAATTAATACCATTAACTAGAGAGGAGTACCACGCATGGGAACAGGCTATCCAGATAAAGAAAACTATCTACCCTATTGAAGCAGAGGCCATTACAAAATGCCCAAGATGTAAGTCAGACTTAGATGTAGTCAATTTCCCATTTGAGGGGGATCTTCTTTGTACAAAATGTACCAGGAACTGGGATGTTTAAACCAGAAGAGGAGGTTAACTAATGAAATCATATCTCATTAGCGTTATGGGTTGTGATGATACTACAACCTTCTATATGCAGCTAACTGATAGAGAGGCTAAACTAGTCAAACTTCTGGCTGAAAAGTGTACAGAGGCTAGTACGTATGGCTGCATGCCTACAATGATGATCACGGAGCAAGAGGAAATTAACTAATGGTATCCGCAGAGTTATATCACTATATACGTGATTTTATCCGATCTTCGGATAGTTTGCTGTTTAATATTCGACAGAAAAAGCAGGAGGGTACTACAAAGCTACCGGAAAAACTATTGGCTGTAGAAAAATCTATACTAGCATGTCGTCGTGAGTTATGCGAGCTAGTGTTGAATAGTAAAAACCAAGAGGAGCAGAAAGATTGATACCGAAGATTTCTTCACGAGATATTTCAAATACATCGGGGAGAGTGAAGCTCCCCCTATCTATCATAGATGGACCGCACTATCCATTATCGGGGCTTTACTGGGCAGGAAAGTATGGCTTCCATTTGGGACATCCGAAATATATCCGAATCAGTATATCATGCTTATGGGAAGCGCCGGAGCGAGGAAAGGAACCGCTATTAATCCCGGGAGAAAACTCCTCCGTCTCGCAGGTTATGATACCTTCGCTGCGGATGCGGTGTCGAAAGAAATGTTTCTCGCAGATATGGGCAGGAAGGACTCGGAGCCGTTAGACTTAGATGTAGATACACTCTGCGATGATAATCCCACAGAAACATACGTCATCGCAGAGGAATTCAATGACTTCATCGGGCAGGGAGACTTGCCATTTGTTA
>ERZ761591.153-NODE-153-length-13007-cov-4.487647_pt1 | contig 13007 bp, 17 predicted proteins | sample MGYA00512167_ERZ761591 | MGnify/ENA primary metagenome ERZ761591 (study PRJEB28899, sample SAMN03785559) | bioreactor sludge metagenome | biome: EBPR Sludge; feature: EBPR Bioreactor; material: 0.22µm filtered reactor supernatant | place: Saint Lucia: Queensland...
ACGATGGAGTGGGGGCGGATGCCGCCTGCTGCATCGCGGCAATCTGGGAATCCCGGCCGGCTCGCAAGCTAGCCAGCAAGTCATTGGATGCCGGCGGCGCGGGAAGTAATGGCGTACTGGGAGTTCCGGCCCCCTGGCTGGGGGTCGGCAGCGAGGGGGCTGGCTTCTGAAACGCGGAGTCAGGAACAGCCAGGCTATCCCACCAGTTCGCCATATCGAATCCCCTTATTTCTGCTGCTGCATCAGCGCGTTCAAATCCAGCGCCGGACGAGCCTTGTTGATCAAGTTGATGATGGCCGCCAATTTTTGCGCTTCCGGCGATTCAGGACCGGATTTCATGGCGGCGTCGTAATACGCGCCCTGCAACTGGTTCATGCGCGTTTCCTGCGCGTCCTTGGGCAGCTTGAAATGGGCGTCCAAGGCCATCTGTTGCTGTTTCAGCGCCGCGTCCTGTCTCGCCTTGTCCTGATCCAGCCCGAACCGCTGCTGATCCAAGCCGAACTTCTGCTGATCCATGTTCAATTGGGCCAGCTTGTACGGATCGATGCCAGGCGGTCCCTGTTCAGCAGGGAGGCGCGTCACACCGGGCGGTTGCGGCAACCCCGCCATCTGTTGCGCGCCTTCCAGCAACGCCAGACGCCGCGCCTTCGTCACTCCCGGTCGGCCCGCGTCGGCCAGCATCCCAAGAACCTTTTGCCGCTGCATCGCCTCATCGCCGTAATTCCCGCCCGGCGTACCGATGGAGACGACATCGCCGAATGCGCGGCCCGCCTGACCCGTGGTGATGCCTGGGTTCCTGGCTTCGCGCAAGGACCGCAATGCTTCAGTCTGGCGGTTGATGGCTTCGACATTGCCTGCCACCGTGCCGCCGTTACCCTGATCGATGACTGACAGCGTACCTCCGGCCTTTGGTAAGCCCTGGAAGGTGGCTGTTCCTTGACCGCCACCGATTGCGGAAACGCCCAGTGGCGTGTAGGTGGTTGTTCCGGCGATCTGTCCTGGCCCTGGAATCCTGTTGGGGTTGTCTGGGCCGAATCCCGGCGTGGCGGTCGTGCGGCGGTAGATGTCCGTGCCGGGCAGTTGCGTGTACCCGGCTGCCTGCATCGCTGGCCCCATGTTCGCCTGCTCCATCGCCATACGGTCGCGGTGGTCGATGGCGGATGGGGCGGGTTGCGTGGTGGGTTGAGTCGCTGGCGCTTGATCCAGAAATCCGAGCGGGTTTTGCTGGGGCGGGCGCGGCGTGCTGGAAGGAATGTCGGGAGGTGTTGAATATTTTCCATAATTCTGCACGGCAGGGCTGCCTCTCCACCATTGTCCAAGCGCCGATTCTCCAGAAGGTCTCGCCCATTCCTCGTCTGGGCCAAAGACCAATCCCCCCTTATCGAATCTTGGCAATCCGCCTTGCACCATGCGGCTCAGCGGATTTTCCCGGTCGAAGCGGCCACTAGCTACGTCCAGCGGGTCGGCGCTGGAACGCGCCTGTCGATACGCATCCATCACTGGATTTGTCTGCTCAGAGAAGGAACCCGCACGGGGCAAGCCGGGTTGCATCCCCCGCATCATCGGATTTTCACGGTCAAACCGCCCGCTGGCCACATCCAGCGGGTCGGCCTTGGCGCGGGCTTCCATGATTTGGCTGTCCGCGATAAAACCGCCCATGGCGTATCCGGGTAGTTCGCCCGCGCGCGCCCTCAAGCCTTGCTGCCGCAACGCCTCCAGCGTGGGCAACCCGACTTGCGCCACCGATTCGGCCGGCAACACGTACTCCCCTTTGGAGAGCCGCGCGAGGATGGAATCACTGGTTTTCGTGCCGGGACCGCTGACCTTACCGCCAGCCGTGTAGCGGCGGACCTTTTTCTTTCTCATGGCGCACTCCTAGAACGGTCTGGCGAACGTGGTAGCCCCACTCTCCAGCCACATGCGCCGGGTCATCGCGGACGGGCGCGGGCCGAAATAGCGGGTGAAGGCCGCTTCGTGAATTTCTGGATTTGGGATCGTGGCGTCTCGGTCGCGCTGCTGCCCCGCCCGATACATGACCCACTCCAACAGGGGTAGATGGTCCTGAGTTTCCAGGCCAGGCGATTGCGAATCACTCGTCAGCGCGGACGGAATCAGGTCCACCACTAGATTCAGCGTGCCGCTCGCGCTGGGGATCGGATACAAGGTTAGCGTGCGGTTTTCGATGAAAAAGGAGGTCGGCGTGCCAGTGGCCGTGCTCCAATTCCCCGCGCAGGCGTCCAGTTCGTCGCGTCTGGTTCTCGCCAGCGCAAGATTGTTCGCCGCCATCTTAGCCGTATGCACATAATCGACCGTTGCCGACAGGGCATAGCTGGCGGTTCCCGCCACGACCGGAACGGTAACGGCGCCGCGATTCAGTCGCCCGCGTAGCGCCGCCTCCCGGATGGCCTCATTGATCCAGGCATCAAGGTCGTCATCCACCCAGCCGTAAGGCTCGGCGAGATCATCGAGCCTTCGGCGGGCGGCCTCTCTTAGGTCTGAGAGGTTCATCGGTGGCTCCTTCGTCCGTCACGGGATTGAGTGGTGCGGGGGAGTCCGCAACGGCCGCGAACGGGTCTGGAATTTCTTCCATATCCGGTCGGGCCGCCAGAAGCGCCGTCCAGTGATAGAGGTCACCGGACGGGGTTTGCCGGAGATACCGAGCCATCGACTCAGTAGACGTTGCAGTCGATCATCAACGCCTTGACCTTCAGCACGCCGGTCACGACGGTGGCGTTGGTGTTTTGCTTCAGGTCGATGGTGTCGGCGGCCGTATAGAACTTGCCGAGACAGAACGCAGCCGCCACCGGCAGGGCATTGGGAGTGCCTACCGTCGTCGCGCCGACAAACGATGCGCCGTCGTTGACCGTCGCCATGCTGGCGCCGTCCACGTAGCCGTCCACGTCGTCGCCGTCGCCAATATCAAAGTCAGCCATGTTGGAACTGGCGGTCGTGACGCTGAAAAACACGCCTAGCACGCGGGTATTCGCCGGAACCTGAATCAACTGAATGATGTCGTTCTGGACCGTTCCGGCTCCGCTGTTGATCGCAGTGAAATCAACGGTCGCGGTCACCGAGTGGATGCCCGCCAGATCGGCGTTGTAGGCGTTAACGCCGCTACCAGTCATTACGCTGTAGGTGCTCATGTTTTCACCTTACGCTTTGTAGCCGTAGAGATTGCCGAGCGCGGCCGGGTAGACGACCTTGAATCCGTACACGCACAGCCCGCGCACCAGTTCGCCGAACGAGGATTCGGCCCGCAGGCGCTCGATCTTGCCCTTGGGAATCTGCTCAGCGAACGCAAGACCCTTGCTGTGTCCGAACACCATGTTGAAACAGGTGTGGCCGCCGTCGCTGGCGCTGGTCAACAGATTGCTGGAATAGATGGTGAAACGATCCATCTGTTATGTACCTGGAATTTAACCAAATACTCTCCGAGTTTCCTCGGAGTGTCGGACTATATCATCCCCCTCAGCATCATCTGTTAGGGGGTCGGGCGCTCGTGGAAGGGTTATCGGATGGGAATCCTCACCTTCTAGTCTCTGCTCCTTCCGTCTGCAATCTCTCCCGTAAGGGAATCCCAGCAAACGGCTTGGATCAGGATTGGCGTGCCGTGACGCAACGCGATGACAGAGATGAATGAACTCCTCTTGAGAGAGGCCGTTCTTCATAATGTTTGCCCACTTGGTAAGCCATTGGACGTTACCGGGCGCATACCCGATGCTGGAATCCAGCCGGTCGAGCGATGCCACAGCAACTTGTCCAGAGCCATTACGCAGACGCGCTTGAGTATTGGGATCAAAAGTAGACCCGCCATAAGGGCTGCTTATGGTTGGAAACACTATTTCAAGCCCAGTCAACGCACATTTCATCTCTTGTCTTACGGCAAGACTCCAGAGGTAGTCGATACTGACCGACCACTCGATACCCCGCCGTTTTGCCGTAAATCTAAAATAGTTATAAAACGTTTTGGTTAAGTCGCCCGCTCCGCGATGCTGTCCGAAACTGGCTCTATTTTTCGCCACGAATCGGCAAACGCGGCAAGTGCGTTCGTCTCTATAGTTCGTTTTCCGAATTCGATACTTATACCCGCATGATGGACATGCGATAGTCAGCATCTTTCGGTGGTCTTGCACGAACTCGTCCAATACCGTCCACAACTTATCAGAAATACGTTTTACTTTAGCCATAACGATCTCCACGCCATCAATAATGCTGATAGCATTATAGCAAAAACGGCTAAGTGGAAATAGTAACAGCGTCACGGTTTAGCTTTCCCTGAATTCACCCGATTATTCGACAATGATTTCTCATTGAAGGATCAAAGGTTTAATCATGCCGACTCGGCCGTTGCGAAGCACGGACGTACCATCGCCGGTCAGGCTGGCATCCTTGAGGTCCGACTTTTTGATCAGCCCGATCATGGCCGGAGGCATGACGATCCAGCGCCCCGTTTCCGGGATGTTGTTTTCATCCAGCGCCGTCCCCGCGTCCACGAGGTAATCGAGCACGTTGGTCTTGCTAAGCGCCAGGGGAGTCCCAGTGACGCCGAGGTTCAGGCTGGCGGACTTGCGCCCAGCCGTAAGCCCCTTGTTCGTACTGGCCACGTCGGCGTAGATGCTGCCAAGCACGGTGGTATCCACCTTGATCTTCAACTGCTCGCTGGCGTCTTGAGCGAATTTGCTAATCCACTCAATATCCGTCTGAACCTTGTCCACATCATCCATGCGGATCGCCCAGTAGTGGCCCTTGTCGATCAACAGCTCGACGTTATCACTTTCGGGCTGCTCATAGACCAGCGATTGGCCCTTGGCGTAATCCCGAATCGTCACATCGGGAATCTGACGGATGATGACCTTATCGCCTTTATCCCTAATCTCGCCTTCCCAATCCGTGTTGGAAATGGCCGCGCTTACGGACGCATCCCAAAATTTGACGTTGAGCTTGGTGCTCCAGATTTCTGGAATCCACTGTCCAGTATAGGCGGCTCCGCCTGGTGCAACGGGGTAAGCCATGGTAAAACCCTCAAGGTAAAACGCTCTGTCTCACGACAGTGCAACTTGTCAGACGCCGATGCGTCCTTCTCGGATGGCGGCGTCAAACTCTCTTTCCAGCGCAGCGGCCTCTTGATGACGACCGGTGCTTTTCATGATCCTGAGACGCTGGCCGATGGCTTCCATGTCGGCCGGCGTCAAACTCTTTCCCGCCGGGGGTGGCGTTCCACTCCCGGCCGCGCGGGTGGGCGTTGGACTGGGCATGGTGGGCGGGCGGCGCCCGTCGTTCGCGGGGTTGTACGCCCGCAGGAGCGCGATGAACTCATCCGCGTTCAGCGCACCGGCGAGTTGCTGGGCCTGCTGCATCCGAGTCACCGGGACGCCTGGCCACGACTCCGACAGCCATTGGTTCAAGCCGGGGTCTTGCACCATGCGGCCGTAATCCGGGAACGCCTGGTTGACCTTGCTCCAAAACGCCCCTTCGGCCGTTTGCTTGGCCACGCTTTCCGCGCGCCCCACTCGCGCCTCGATGTCCGCCTTTTGCCGCTCCATCCACTGGCGGACAGCCTTGGACCCGTCTTCGCCGAGCCAGTCGTTGAGATCGTCGTCTCCCTCAACCGGCGTCTCTTGCCCTGATGCCTGATGGGCGGCCGACAGCCGATCCACCTGCTCTTGCAGTTGCCCGGCCCGATCCCGCCAATAAGCAGCATCATGCAGTGCGCGCGGAAGCTCAGCGTTGTACTTGCCTTGCAAGACCTCGTACTTGTGCTTCCAATCCTCTCCTTCCGTGTCTCGTGGACTCGGCGTCACGTCGCTAGAGACATGCTCATCAGCGGTCGTCTCATCGCTCTCCCCAGCTTCATCCGTCAGTTGCGTCAGCTTGGCCTCGGCGGCGGCTTCCTCATCCCGCAATCGCTGCGGAATCTCGGCGGTGTATTCACTCATTGCGAGCCTCTCTAGGGTCTTCGCGGGTTAGAAAATCGACGAGCCGTTTCCGGTTTTCGTCGTTTGTTGGTACAAGCTCTGCACGGTACTCAACGTGGTCACGAGGTCTTGCAACAGGGTTGCAGCCCCGCACGTATGCGCGTCAGCAGTCGTGACCGCTTTCCGCGTGAGCTTCGCGCTTTCGTCGGAGAGCCACCCCAGCAGCACGGCATACTCGCGCCGTTCCGCCAGCCGGGCTAACTCCGACAATTGTTCGTGTGACAGATTCATCAGCCGTAATTGCCGGCGACCAGTTGCGCCGAAATGGCGATGACGGTGTTGTTTGCCCCGACAGCCACGTAAAACCCGGTTTTCGCGGTGTCGGTGATTTCCAGCACGATCACGCCACTGGCGTTCGAGACGACTCGCCACGCCTTTTTCGCGGTCAGGATTCCGAGGATGGTCCCGGTTGTCGGCGCCGGCGTGCCGCTGGCCGCCGTCCCGGTAATGCCCAGCCCGGTCGCGGCATCGGAGAGCCAGACATCCACGATGGCCGCGTTCGCCAGCGCCGTCCCGCTGCCATCCTTCAACTGGATGGTGACGTTGGTAACGTTGGCCGCCCCAGCCGCCGGCGTCAGCGTCGCGGTCACTGGGGTCTTTTTCGAGTTGACGGTGAGGTTCGTGACCGCCGCCGTGGTGACGGTGGCCGTAGTGATCGCCGCCGTAGTCGCCGTCAGTGCGGCGGCGGTCAGGGTGTCCGATTCCAGTTTCGTGATTTTCGCGTCTTCGCGCCAAGCCATGTTGTTTAACCTCCGGTAGTCATGGTCCTGAAATCCTGCCCGGCGACCGGCTGACCGTCCGGGCCGAGCGCCGCGCCCGGTTGCCCGGCTGGCGGTGGCGACAGGGCCGCCTGTTGCTGCTGCTGTTGCTCCATCTCCTCGCGGGTGGGCGCAACCTCGTCGGGAGAGAGGGAGAGGGTTTCAGCGACGCTGCGAAGCAGTTCCGCGCGCCGACCGATCCCCATGATTTGCAGGTCCACGGGGTTGTTCGTGGTTTGCAAGAATTCGTTGCGCCGGATTTGCGCCTGCTCCCGGACCAATAACGCCGTGCTACCCTTTGCGACTACCTGGCAGTCACCCTTAGCCGAATCGTCAGGATGGTACAGCATGGCGAACCGGAAAAAGCCGCGCACCATGGGTTCAATCAATCCCACGTCGATGTTGGCGACGATGGTTTTGATGGTTTTCGTGGCCGCGCCCATGAGCATTGAAAGGCCAGAAGCCGTTTTTCCTGCCCCACTCGCGGCCGTGTCGCCCTGGACGTAGGCCGGTATTCCGGTCACCTCATCCGCGATGCGCGTCCATTTCTCGTAAATCTGCATCAATTCGGCGGCGTGCATGTCGGGCTGAAAGAAGGTGATCGGCGTGTTGGTGTTGCCGAATTTTCCCGTGTTGAAACGCCAAACTTTCCAGGGCCACACCCGCGACCCATCCTCACCTGGCGGCATCTGTTCAGCGTCCACCCCGACTTGCGGACCACTGGCGAACGCCATGTTATTGGCCAGCGCCCGCGCGGCGGCGTTCGCCTGAGCTTGCACATCGGCCATGACTTCGGGCACGCCCAGCCCCCAGAAACTACCGGGGCGGTGGCGATACACGGCCTTCTGGTACGGGCGGGCCAGCATGTGCGGCTCCTTGATCTCGACCCGAACCACATGCGCGCCGATCAGCCACGCCTCCACGGCGTACTCGCTCAACGGCTCAACCGACTTGATGCCCAAATCCAACAGCAGCTTGCCCTGCAACTCCCCCCAGAAGATCAGCGCATCGATCTTCTCGGTGTATTGGCCCGCATCGCTGCGTTCCGCCAGGAGCGCGCGGTCTGAATCGGTGGTGGTCCATTCGCGCAATCCACCTTGGCCGTATTCCGTCAGTACCGCGTCGATTTCTTTGTCATTCCAGTTCTCGACACCCTTGAACGCGGCCAGCGACGCGCGCGAGAGCGGGTATTTCTCCAGGAGGTAACTCGCATCATCGACGGTGGTGGCGTCGTCGGACGGGTAGAAATCCAGGGGAGACACACGCTCGACCGCTGGGTAGCTGCTCTGTTCTTCCTGAAGCGTCCATTGGCCCATGTCGTCCACGGTCCATTTCAGGTCGCGCCGCTGCCGGACCACGGGCGAGCGGAGGATCGCCGTCCCGAAGGTGACTAAATCCCAGTCCAGCGCCAAGCCGATCTGTTCGCGGAACCCGCCTTCGCGGAGGTAATCATCGATGATCTTCTCCATCCGCGCGTTGCGGCTTTGAGCCTCATCCTTGACGCCCTTCTCGACAAGTTCCGCAACCGCGCCCTTCAGATCAAAGCCCTGGAGTGGCATCGATCCCATCTGAACCTGCATCATCACCTGCCGGATCGCGTCGGCTTCGATGCGGTCCACGACAGCGGGGGGAAGCGTCGGCTTCGGCGTCGGCTCCAGCCCCCAAGGTCGGTCCAGGCTCAACACGTCCCGAATCCAAGCCGCCGCCGCCGTGCATTTCTGGTCGGTGAGCCGAACGAACACCTCGCTCGACCCCATCTTTCGGATTTGCGCCAGTTTGTCCGGCTCGTACTCGCCGACCCGTTGACGCAACGCCGCGAGCATCTTGGTTTCGATGTCCGACTTGGCGCGTTTCGCGTCTTCCCACCGGCGCCGGATATGCGCGGCGATGCTCGACACTACGGGAGCGCGGTCCTGCGCCGATCGATCCTCGGCCAGCCGTTCGGCCTCCATCAGCGCGGCATTGCTCATGATGGGGATCGCGGGCGACTCGGCCAGGGCTGGCACGGTGCCACCGGGCGCGAACGATTGAGGCATGGATGGCAGCATGGTTACGCCCAGGCAGCGGGTAGGAAAGACGCGCTTGCGCTGGCCGCACGATCTGATCGCGGGGCGCTCATGTCTCGGAGGTTCAGGCAAAGGTATTGCAGCGCGTCATGAGGATGCGAGAATCGATTCTTGTCCGCTACATCCGCGTACCGCTCAGCACCGGAGATCTGCATTCGACGAAAGCGATAGCCGCCGTTAAACCCTTTTCGGAGTACCTTGCAGTTCGGGGATAACGCGAACGCGGGCTTGCCGTCCCGCATCTGGCCCAGGAAATACCGTACTGACTCCCAGCGGGCTAGGGCGCTGTTGTTAGAGGCTGGCGTGCAGCGAATACCCAGGGAAAGTAATTCCTCGAACACACTGCGCTCATCAGTTTGCGCGCGTTGCCGGCCGGCTGGGTCGCCGATATGCGTTGCGGGGCAGCCCTTGTACTTCCCGCGCAGAAGGGGGAGTACATGGCCTTCGGCGAACTGTCGTACCCCGATATTATCGCCGATCACCTCGTCGAGGATTTGCAGCCGGCCGCGTGGAGACACCTGGCCGATAATCGCAGCCGGAGTCAAACCCCAGTCCCAGCCCACAAAAATTCCGTGCCGCTCGATTAAATCCACGTCGCACACATGCAGCGCGTCAGACCAAGAACCGGCATAGATCGGCTTCCCGTCCATTACTGAGCCGTATTCGCCCATCAGATAGACCTTGATCCACTCGCCGTCCTTCCCAGCGAGTTGCCGCATCCAATACTGATGTCCGAGGGGCTGGTTACTGACATTCTCGGCCGCCGGGTTTTCGATATATTTCCCATCGTCCAGCTTAATCACGGCACCCGGCTGGCGGAAAAAGCGCCAGCCTTCCGGCCTGTCTTCTTCGGCCAGCGCATACCACCAGTGATCAGAGTCGGGAGGGTTAGTGTCGAGGAGTACGCCAGACCACGATGGGCCGCCGTCCATTTTAGCCGGATACCGGCCAACCCGGCTCGTCACCGTGTCGATGATCGACTTGTCGAGTTCGCGCGCTTCGTTCACCCATGCCCCGGTTAGCTCTAGCGACAGCAGCTTTTTCACGTCTTTCGGCAGGTCTAGGGCCAGGAAAAGCACTTCGCAGTCGATCTTGGTTCCGTCGCCGAGGCGTTGCCGGAATCGGCCGTTAATCGGCGCGGCGTAGGTGATCGGGCACACGCTTTCGGGAAGCCAATCGGCCCAAGTCTTGATTGTGGTCGAGACCAGTTCCGGGTAGGTATTTCTGATGATAGCCCATCGGGTCTTGCGCGTTTTGGTGGCGTCCGGGCGCTGTATCGCGGCTCGATGAATGATTTCTTGAACGCACATCACGGATTTTCCAGAGCCAATTGGCCCCATGACTCCGCGAACGAATGATGTTTCGTCGGCGTGGAATTCAACCCCGGTCGGTTCGGCGTTATAAATCCGTTTCATCTGGCGTGGTTTCCTTCGGTTTTCCGCCCAGGTTTTGGATGAGCATGAATCCAGCGCCGGTGACTTCGGTTTCTGTTTTATCCCGCCAGCCGAATATGTTTTTCATCGAAAAAATCCAACACGCAGGCGGCATTTTTGAAATCTTCTCGTCGATCCATAAAATTTTTGCCTGCTCCAACCCCCTTTTTACCGCTGTGGAAAAATCGGGGTGTCTGTCTATCCAGGCCAGCACTGTATGCTCATCAACATCGAGAGCCACAGCGACGTGCGCTAGGGTTCCGCCCTCGACGAGGGCTTTATATGCCACGTCCGGCATGTGGGGTTGGTACTTCGTCGGGCGCCCGCGACGCCGCTTTTCCTGTTTTTCTTCGCTCATATGAGATAGGTATAAACAACTATATGAATTCAGGTTTACACTAATCCTCATAAAATGTCAACCCAACAAAAAAGCCCCGTGAGGGGCTTTGTATTGGATTGTAGGTCGTGACTGGCGTTGCTGATAATCCAGATCGCCGTTTCCGACAGTGCCGGACTCGATTCACTGGCCAACCATCCAGCCAGCAGGGTCAAATCAACTTGCAGGGCGTGAATCCGCGCGATCAACTGCTCACGGTCAACGGCAACATCTGGGTATGCGGTGAGGCTCATGACGCACCTCCCGCTACCGTCAGTTCCTTGGCGGGCATGACTTGCGAATCCATCAGCGCCTTGAGCCACGTTAGCCCTTTCCCAGTCACCATCGTCTGCTGGTACGGGATGCTGTATTCGCCCTTGTGCACCAGCACGGGCACCAGCCGGAAATAGCCGAGGTCGTAGTATTTCTGATAGGGCGTTCCGCTGGCCTGGACGATCTTCCATTCCCGCAGCGAGGCCCAGAGGCGCTTGGGGCCGGTGCGGAGCAACTTGGCGGCGTCGGCCCGGTCGAACAGGGCTTCGCTCCCGGCGACGTGATCGTAGAAATCGGCCTTGGGTTGCATCGTGATGACGGCGGCTTTGAGCGTCGCCACTTCCTCAACCCTGGCCGCCAGTTCCCGCAAAGCGGCGCTGGTCATCACGGCTAGGTCAAAGGTGCCGGACGGGGCGGATTCGAGTTCTTGCCATCGTTGGATGATCTTGAAACGAAGATCGGCGCGATAACCGGCAATCAGGGTGAAGGTGTGGTTGCGATCAAGCCGGTAGAGGCTGATGTAGCCGCGCTCGTCGCGTTCTTCGGTAACACCTTGGATTTCTTGATGATTCAAATCTGAATCATCTTGTTTGCCGTGAATTTGCTCCAGCATGGTGCGAATATCACGACAGACATTCGAATGTTGCTTGTCCGTCAATTCCGCGATTTCGCGGCTGGACATCGTGGGAGTGGTGTTGCTGAGGGGGATGATGCTGGTCATAAACGGACTCCGTAACAGGTTGGAGACCGCCGCTTACTGCTGTTGGGCGGCGGACTGTACGGGGTAGCAGACCGGACGGAGTACCCGGCAAGCCTCGCGGCTTCCCCGCACAGCCCACCATTGACGAACGACAGGCGTAAAAAAAGTGCCTGGCATTATATGGGGCGCTGGTGCGCTCCGTTCCGGGTCTGCTAATCCCGGCTCCCGATTTTGCGGGAGCGGGGTTAGAGTACGCCCGGCGGGGCGCGGGGTCAAATCTTTGGCTATCAGTGAGCAGCGCGTCATGGGTTGGCATCGAACAGGTCTCCTGCGGCTTTGCCGTTTCGCCGTGTCCGGTAGGCCGTGCGCTGGTGGTGGTCCGCGTCGTAGGCCAGGTGACAACGCTGGCACAACGCGCGCAAGTTCGCCGGGTCGCAATTTTCCGGCGTATGATCGAGGTGGGCGATGGTCAGCACGATTCGCGCAACCCGGTTCCCGTCCAAAATCCATGCCTCGGCCAACCCGGCATCCTCGGTCCATTGCCGTTGCATTGTTACGCCACGCGCGGTTTTTGATGCCGCATTGCTCGCAGCGGTGGCCGGCGCGTTCGAGGATCGCCGCGCGAATCTGCTTCCAGTCGCGCGGGTAGCGGGCTTTATTTTCCGGCCGGATTGGCATGGCTCACCCTAGCAGCTTGCTGGCCGCGACGGCTTTTGCTTGTCCTCCTGGCTGCGCTTCTAGATATTTCATTCGGTCTCTCCAATAGTCTCCGCTTTCGCCTTGAAACACTAAGTCGCCTGGCGGTGCATATCGCCAGCGTTCCAACAGGCTGAAATAGTCCAGATCGTCGATCTGTGCTTTCACGTCGTCGGTTAATTTCATCGGTCATTCCTCCGGCCCTGGATCCTCGCTGGACAGCATTCCTGCTGTCCGGGATTCTCCTGTGCAGCAGGGGCCGCATAAATCGGTTCCGTGAAATCCGCCCTTTTCACGGAGAGGGATTCCGCAACTCAAGCACGCGCCGAAACCTTCTTTTCTTCCGCCCTGCCTTTTCCTTGTTCGTTGATTCTGCTTCTTGTTCATGATTATTTATCCTCGCTGTCCGCTGTCCATTGCTTGTCACCATTGTCCATGGCCGTCTGGCCCGGACTCGTGTGGATGGCCGTATTCCCCTAAATCGAACGGATCGGAATATCCGATTGAATCGAAATACCTGTCCACATCACCTGACAACCAATCCTTCTCATCGAAGGGACGCACAGTAGTTTTGGCACTGGCGGCGGTATTGCTTTGCTTTGCGCCATTCTTGGCTACCACTCGCAAATCGTGATTCATGTGGTTCCCCCTGTGATTTCGATCAACCGCTGGTGTTGCCAAGCCTGCTCGGCCAAATCATCACCGGCGGCTTTCGCGGCTGCTTCGGCGG
>ERZ761591.157-NODE-157-length-12586-cov-5.048200_pt1 | contig 12586 bp, 18 predicted proteins | sample MGYA00512167_ERZ761591 | MGnify/ENA primary metagenome ERZ761591 (study PRJEB28899, sample SAMN03785559) | bioreactor sludge metagenome | biome: EBPR Sludge; feature: EBPR Bioreactor; material: 0.22µm filtered reactor supernatant | place: Saint Lucia: Queensland...
CCAGTGATGGATCTGTCGACGGCGGCGCGGCTGGCGCTCGAAATTCTGCAAGCCGGCCTCGCCGAGGCGCGGCGCTCCGAAATCCTCGTGGCGCGGCGCGGCGCGCTCGCCGTCGCGGCGCTGGCGCTGCTGGAGGCGCTCGACCGAACGGCGCCGGGGCTGAAAGCCGAGATCGGCCGGGCGCTGCGGCCTTGCGTCGAATTCGACGACGCGGCGCGGCGGGCGCGCGAGCGTGATCTGGCAGGAGGGGAATCATGACCGGGACGCACGAGAAGACGCATGCGGCGGCGCTGGCGAAGCTGGCCGGGGAGCTGGCGCCGGCGCAGGAGGGCGACGCGCTGTTCGTCGTCGTCACCCATGCCGACGGCCGGTTTTCGCTGCTGGCGGATCAGGTCACCCCGCCTCAAGTCGCGCTGGCGGCGGCGGCGCTGCTTCAGACGCTGCTCGACCGCGCGCGGTCCGACGGCTTCGAGCCGCCTCTCCACCTGCTGCTCGCCCATGCCGCTCTTACGCGCCTTGGCGGCGAGAAATTCGCCGACGGCGGCGCCGGGAGGACGCTGCAATGAGCGCCGGCGATCCGCACCTGTGGGGCGACGCGCCGGCGGCGCGGCCCGGCCCGGCGACGGGCGACGCGGCGCGGTTCGGCGTGGGGTCGACCGCGGTGCGGGCGGCGCGGCGGCCGGCGGGGAGGGCGCGGTCGCCGGCCTGCCGCCGGGCGCCGATTTCTTTCCGACGCCGCCCTGGGCGACGCGGGCGCTGACGGCGCATGTGCTGCCGCGCGCGGGATGGTCGGGGCGGCTCGGCATCGTCCGGGAGCCCTGCGCCGGGCTGCGGCACATGGCCGACGTGCTGGCGGAATCGGGCACGGTGTTTCCCAGCGACGCCCATGCGATCCCGTGTGAGGCGGAGATCGGAGATGTGCAGATCGCGGATTTCCTGCGCGGCTCTCTGTTCCCGCCGGCCGACTGGGTCGTCACCAATCCGCCGTTCCGGCTCGCCGAGGCGATGGCGCATCGGGCGCTCGGGCTGGCGACCTGCGGCGTCGCGCTGCTGCTGCGGCTGCAATGGCTGGAGGGCGTCGGGCGCTGGCGCGACCTGTTCTGCAAGACGCCGCCGACGCTGGTCGCGCCCTTCACCGAGCGCGTGCCGATGTGCGAGGGCGGCTGGGACCCGGACCTGTCGAGCGCCACGGCCTACGCCTGGTTCGTCTGGATGCGCGGCGATCCGCTGCATGGCGGGGCGCTGATCGGCCCGCGCGGCTGCCAGCCGGGCGATCTCGACCTGTTCCTGATCCCGCCCTGCCGGGCGGCGCTGACGCGCGCCGACGATCGCGCCCGCTTCGCCGGCCGGCATCCGCCGGGCTGGATATCGCCGACGGAACGCAAGCGCAGGGGGATGGCGTGACGGAGACAGATGAGACCGCGATCCGCCCCGGCCGGGTGTCGATCGAAATCCGTCCACTTTGGGATCCCTTGCGCGGGCGCCACGTGAGCGGGGGCGAGGCGCTGGTGATCAGCGCGACGCTGACCTCGGCGGCGGAGTGCGACCGCTTCGCCGATCTCTACAACGCGGCGCGGGCGCAGCTCTGGCCGATCGAGGACGAGGCGGCGCAAGACGACGCGCCCGCGCAAGACGACGCAGCGCCGGCGGACGGATCGCCATGAGCCGCGACTCCGTCACCGTCGCCGAGATCAAGGCCGGGCTGATCGGGCGCTGTCCCGGCCTGTTGCGCGACCTCGTGCCGGGGTTGAGGCGCGAGGGCAATGTCTATGGCGCGCCGAATCCGACGCGGCCGGGGAAAAAAAACGGCTCGTTCAAGGTCTGGCCGACGGGCAATTTCCGCGCCTATGACGAGAGCGAGGACACCGGCAAGGGCGACATTCTGGGACTGATCGCCTATCTCGGCGGGCATCATCCGCGCACGCGCGAGGGCCGGCGCTACGCGCTGCAATGGGCGCGGCGCGAGCTCGGGCTCGACACGCGCGATCCCGAACGCGCCGCGGTGGTGAAGCGGCAGGCGCAGGCGGCCTCGCAGGCGGCGGCGGAGGCCGAGGAAAAGCGCGCCGGGTTCAAGCGCCGCCGCGTCGTCGAAATCCGCGCCGGCTGTCTGACGCTGGCGAGCCCGCAGGCCTCGATCGTGCATCGCTATCTCGCCGGGCGCGGCCTCGACTGGCGGGCGATCGCGCAGCCGACGGTCGGCGCGCTCGGCGTGCATCCGCGGCTGACGCATTGGGCCATGCCGGAGGGCAAGGTCTGGAGCGGGCCGGCGATGGTGGCGACGATCCAGACGCCCGGCGGCCCGGCCGGGCTGCATGCGACGTTTCTGGCCGAAGATGCGAGGGGCGTGACCAAAGCGCCCGTGCCGAAGCCCAAGCTGATGCTCGGCGAGGTCAAGGGCGGCGTCGCGCCGCTGTCGCTCGGGCCGCGCGGCCGGACGATCTCCGAATGCGCCGCGGCGGGCGAGCCGGAGGATGTGATCCTGTGCGAGGGAATCGAGACGGGCCTCGCGCTCGCCATGGCGATCCCCGAGGCGCGCGTCTGGGCCTGCCTGTCGCTCGGCAATATCGGCCATGCGCCGGTCGGCCATGCCGGCGTGCGGGCGATCATCGTCGCGCTCGAAAACGATCTCAAACCGGCGGCGCTGGCGGCGCGCGCCGAAATGCTCGACGCGCTGGCGCGCTGGGGCAAGCCGGTGTCGACCATGGCGAGCCATGTCGGCTCGGACTTCGCGGATCTGATGAAGGAGGGGATGTGATGACGATCGAGGCGAAACATCTGCGGGCGTTCATCGAGCGCGTCGAAACGCTCGAGGAAGAGAAGAAGGCGATCGCCGACGACATCAAGGAGGTCTACGCCGAGGCCAAGGGCCAAGGCTACGACGTGAAAATCATGCGCAAGATCGTCTCGCTGCGCAAGCAGGACAAGGACAAGCGGCGCGAGGAGGAGGAAATCCTCGATCTCTATCTCGCCGGTCTGGGAATGCTGTGATGCGCACGCCGGAACAGGATGCGGCGGACGCCGTGACGATCGCCTGGCACGCCGCCGCCAATGCGATCTCGGTGCTGCGCGGGCCGGGCGTCGAATCGCTCGACTGGCCGGCGGCGCGGCGCAAGCAGGCGAAGGGCTATGACCGCAAGAGCGCGCCGCAGCGCCTCGCCGACGCCGTGCGCGGCGAGCGGATCGTGCTGCCGCAGGCGCTGTTCGCCTGGGCGAGCGCGCGCGAGATGACCGGCTGCGCGGCGACGGACTGGGACGGCCTGTCCGAAGATCGTCGGCTCGCCTGGCGCCTCTTCGTCGACACGCTGGCGCTGTGCGACGGCGCGATGGCGGCGGCGCGGGCGCGGCGCGAGGCGCGGCGGCTCAAGGCCGAGGCGGCCAAGGCGCCGCCGCTCGCCGCGGCGCTGACCGAGCGCGAGGAAGAGGATCGGCTCGACGCGCGCCTGCCCGACCCGCTGGAGCGCGTCGACTGGACGCGCAAGATCGTCTGACGGAAGGCGGGGGACATGGCGAAGCGGCCGCCGCCGCAGGCCGGCGTCAAGGGTGTGCGGGCGCATTTTCAGGATGCGCTGGCGCTGCTCGAAACGCGGCCGGACGAGGCCGACCCGCCCTCGACCGAGGCGCGCCACGGCATTCCGCCCGGCCAGTGGCCGGGCCATCCCGCCTCGCGCCTGCCGCCGGACTGTCCGGTGACGCCGCTCGGCGTCGACGGCGGAACGACCTATCTGATCGACTCGATGGGCCAGCTCCGCACCGTGCAGGTGAGCGAATGGGGCAAGCGCATGCTCGTCTCGCTGTTCATGCGCACGCCGAACTTTCTCGAGTGGGCCTGGCCGCGCTTCTCGACCAAGGCCAAGGGCCACGTCATCAACGGCTTGGAATCGGACGAGGCGGCGCAATGCCTGATCAAGGCCGCCGCGATGCGCGGCCTGTTCTCGCCGATGGATCGGGTGCGCGGCCGCGGCGGCTGGGCGCTCGGGCCGGACGGCTTCGTCTGGCACGCCGGCGACATGCTGTTCACGATCCGTCAGGGGCGCATGGTCGCCTCGCGGCCGGGCGAGATCGACGGCGTATTCTATCCGCAGCGCCCGCCCGTGCTGCATCCCTGGATGGGGCCGGTCGAGGCGGAGAATTCGCCCGCCCATGACTTGTTGCGCGTGTTGCAGGGCTGGCGCTGGGAGCGACCGGGGCTCGATCCCTTCCTCGTGCTCGGCTGGCTCGGCGCGGCGCTGCTCGGCGGCGCGCTGCCCTGGCGGCCGACGTTGTTCATGATCGGCGACCGCGGCGTCGGCAAATCGAGCGCGCAGGCGCTGATCAAGGCGGTGCTCGGCGACGCCGCGCACGCCGCCGCCGACACGACGCCCGCCGGCGTCTATCAGCGCGTGCGGCAGGATTCGCTTGCCGTGGCGATCGACGAGCTGGAGGCCGGCGCCGACAATCGCCGCGTCATGGCCGTCGTCGCGCTCGCCCGGCTCGCGGCGTCGGGCGCGATGATGTATCGCGGCGGCGCCGAACACGAGGGCGTCGAGTTTCGGCTCCAGAACTGCATGGCTTTCTCGGCGATCAATCCGCCGCCGCTGGAGCCGGCCGACCGCTCGCGCATGGCGATCGTCAATCTGCGCCGGCTCGCCGCCGACGCGACGCCGCGCGAGCTGACGCTCGACGGCGACGTGACGGGGCGGATGCTGCTGCGCGCCCTGATGGACGCCTGGCCGCGCTTCGCCCCGACCCTGAAACTGTGGCGCGGCGCGCTGCGCAAGGGCGGGCTCGACCAGCGCGGGCAGGACACGTTCGGCACGCTGCTCGCCGTGGCGCATCTGCTGCTCGGCGACGAGGCGATGGAGACGGCGGGCTTCGACGTGACCGAGGAGGACCGGCTCGGCGAAAAGATCGGCGCGGCGACGTCGGTGGACCGCACCGACGCCGAGAACTGGCGCGGCTGCCTCGAATATCTCATGAGCGCGACGATCGAGGCGTGGCGCGACGGAACGCGGCCGACCGTCGGCGGCGCCGTCGAGGCCTGGGAGGGCCGCCATCTGACGATCGACGACCTCAATGCGCGGCTCGCGCTGATCGACCTGCGCGCCAGCGTGCTGACCGTCGACGGGCGCGAGACGCTGCGCCTCGCCGTGCCGCTCGCCAGCCGGGCGGTCAACGCCGTCTTCGCCGGGCAGAAATGGGGCGGCGGCGTCTGGGGCTCGGCGCTGAAACAGGCGCCGGACGAGGTGGTGATCCGCAATCTCGGCAACGGCCAGAACGTGCGCATCAACCGCGTGGTGAAACGCTGCCTGTGGGTGGATTTCGCGGCCTATGACCGCGTAGTGAGAGAGGGAGGGTGAAGATGACGACGCGAAGATTGCCGGACAAGATGCGCCCGAGCCCGGAGATGATAGCCTTGGCAGGGCGCGCCGCGAAGCGGCTGGCCAACCGGGCGGCAGCAAAGACCTCCGCGCAGACGCCCACCTTCGCGGTCGGCCAGACGGTCGCGTTGCGCGGAACGGCTGAAATCATCTTCACCATCATCGCGCTCATGCCGGCCGACGAGACTATGGAGGAGTCGGTGTCCGTCGCCTGGGTGGAATTTGGGCGATTGCGGATGGACATGTTCAGGTCGGCGGTGTTTTGCGCCGTTCCGGCGCGGCCGCCGCGGCCGCCGCTGGATGAGTCCCGGCCCTTCTAGCCCCCCGACGCCTCGGCGATCAGCGCGCGCAGCGTCGCGGCCGGGCTGTCGAGGCCGCGGGCGCGGCGCAGCGCCTCCAGCGCCTGCGCTTCGGCCGGCGACAGCATCATCTCGATTTGCACGCCGCCGGCGGCGCGCCGGCGCGCCCGGTGTCGCGCGACGCGCGCGCGGTTCATCTCGGCGGCGTCGGCGATGTCGGCGCCTGTCGGTGGCGTCCTGCCCGGCCTCATGCTATCCCCTCCGCTTCGCCCGCCCCGACCCGATCTCCGGCCGGCAAGGGCGCGCCCCGGCCGCCTGCACAGCGGCCGGGGCATTCTTCAATGATCCCAGTCTTTCGACCAGTGTCCGCCGACGCAAACCGCGCGCCGCTCGTCCGACCATGGCTTCGTGATAGTGCCGCCGGCGCCGTCGTCCAGAGAACACGTCACATCATCATTGCCAAACCAGACAATGATGAACTCCGTTAGACGCCAAGTGTCCAGTTCGCGCGGATCAGATGTCGCGCGATTTGATCGGCCGCGTCGCGCGGCACAAGCACGCACGCGCCCTTGTCGACGACGTAACCGCATATCGAATTGCTGCCGATCGCACGGACCAAATCTTTGTGCGTCGCGCCAGATTCGACCTTGAACGCCTTCAACGTTTTGTCCCGCGCGTCGCGGTAGCTGAAAATCTGTTCCATGGATGATCTCCGTTTCGTCGGCCCTGCACGGCCGATAAGGGGAATATTACTAGCAATGACAGGAATGTCAAGCGGCGCGGGAAAATTATTTTGCCGGCGAATAAACTGCGCTGGATCAATAGATTAGCGATCAATCCCGCGCCCGCTGGGCGCGCGCCGATCGCTCCCGCGCCCCATCCCGTCAGGCTGCGGACAAGCCCGCGCTTAACAACCCTGGGGGCGCAGGCAGGATCAGGGCCGACGCCGCTCGCGCGCTCGCAGTAATGCCCATAACGCCGCATTACGCCGCGCATTACGGCGGAAGGGGTGCAATCTCAACGGGTTGGGGGATAGTGTTATGGCGTAATGTCTCTCTCGCGCGCGCGTGATGTATGCGCATGCGCGCCCATGCGCGGGCGTCAGGCATAACGACATAACGCCATAACGCTCATAGGTAAGTATATGATTTTATTTATCAAACACCGTAATGAGGATGTAATGACGGTGTTATGCCGTCGCCCTGCGATCTCGCTGCGCTGGCCCGTCCGCGCGGCGCGGACGATTGAAAATAGGGGGGAAATCGCGTGAGCGCGGGCAAGTCGTCCGCCGTCGTCGGTCTGGCCGCGCAATTGGGGACCGGCGAGGCTCACACGCCGCGGGACGGGCAACTCGACCTGCTCGCGGCCGATCTCGACGCGGAACTGGCGGGACTCGACGAGGGCGTGGGCGGCGTTCCGACGAAGCGCGGGCCGGGTCGGCCGCCGGGCAGTCCGAACCGGACAACGCGACAGATGGCGGGCCTGCTGCGGGCGCGGGGGTATCGCGATCCATGGGAGTTTCTGGCCGCGCTCTACTCGACGCCGACGGCCAAGCTGATGGCCGCGATCGGTTCCAAGGATACCGACAGGGTGCTGGAGGCGCAGCGCAAGGCCGCGTCGGAGTTGATGAAATACACCTATTCGCCGATGCCGGTCGCGGTCGAGCATACCGGCGAGGGCGGGCGGCCGGTGGTGGCGGTGATGCTCGGCGGCGCCGGGCCGGGCGATGCGGCGAAGGTCGTCGACGGGCTGTCGCTGCCGATCGTGCAATATCAAGGGGTTAGCGGATCGCAGGGCGGGGCGTCGCACGACGGGGCGTCGCACGATCCGGCGATAAGCGAGCAAGATCAACATGATGATCATGATTGAGCCGCTGATCCAAAATCATCGGCGCGCGCCGGCTTTCGCCCTGGCCTCGCCCCCCTCCCCCCTCCTCGACGCCGCGCGCGCGGCCGGCGGCCCGCCCCTTAAAACCCCATCCCTCGCCCCCCCCAGGGGGCGCCCCGTCTCACACTCACGGCGGAACCGGCGCGAAGCGCCCGGGGGCGCGGGGAAGGGAACCCTCGCCACGATCGCCGGCGGGTCAGGGGGCGGGCGATGAGCGCGGTGCTGTCGCGGCGGCAGGTGGCGGAGTTGTGCGAGTGCCGCGAGACGGAGATTCCGGCCGCGCCCGCCTACAATCTCGGCCTGTTCCACCCGTCCGGCCCGGTCGGGCGCGCCTACATCCAGTCGCAAGGGCCAATCGATTTCATCATGGGCCCGTTCGGCTCGGGCAAGACGATCAACTCGTTCTTCAAGGCGCTGCATTTCACCACGGCGATCGTGCCGCCCTGCCTCGACGGCCGCATCCGCGCGCGCGGCGTCATCCTGCACGCCAATTACCGCGTGCTCTACCGCACCGTGCTGCGCTCGTGGTTCAACTTCTTCCCACCGAGTTTCGACAAATCCGAATTCAGCGGCGGTCAGGACCGGCCGGCGCAGCACGTCCTCAAGCTGACGGCGATCCGCGCCGGCGTCGCGATGCCGCTCGATCTCACGGTCGATTTTTTCGCGCTCGGTTCGCAGAACCTCGAGGAGGCGCTGAAAGGATTCGAGCCGACATGGGCGCTGTTGTCGGAGGCGGACCTCCTGCCGGCGCGCGCCGCGCCGCTGCTCTATGGCCGTCTCGGCCGCTATCCGCCGCGGACGATGCTCGACTGGCCGGCGGACAAGGCGGTTCCCGCCATGGTCGGCGGCGACATGAACCCGCCCGACCTCGATCATCCCGTCTTGCAGGCCTGCCAGCGCGGCTCGTTCAACGATCAACTGCCGGTCGACGACGACGGCAAGGTCGCGCCGGAACACCGCACGGTGAATTTCTTCCAGCAACCCTCCGGGCTCGCGCCCGACGCGGAAAACCGCATCGGCCGTTCGCGCGCGCAATACGAGGCGCAGGCCGCGACCATGCCCGAGGAAGACGTGCGCCGCTTCGTGCATGGCCTGCCGGGCTGGGCGATCGACGGGCGGCCGATCTACGGCAAGGATTTCGACCAGCGCCGGCATGTCGCGCGCGAGACGCTGCGCGTGCTCCCCGGCCTGCCGCTGCATATCGGCTTCGATCAGGGCCTGTCGCCCGGCGCGGTGCTGTTCCAGATGGCGACGACAGGCCAGTGCCGCGTCCTCGCCGAGCTCGTGCCCGATCAGGGCACCGGCCCGTCGCGCTTCCTGTCGATGCTCGTGCCGCTGTTGCTGTCGCGCTTCCGCGACCTGCCGCCCGGAATCTACGGCTCGGACCCGTCCGGCTTCTACGGGGCGGATCGGATCGGCGGCGAGATGACATGGGCGGAGGCTGTGGGGGTCGGTCTCGGCCATCCGCTTTCGCCCGCCGACACGAACGAGCCGACGCTGCGGATCGAGGCGGTCAAGCTTCTGCTCGGCCAGTCGATCGACGCACAGACGCCGGCGCTGATCATCGATCCGTCCTGCCGCAAGCTGATTGCCGGCTTCGCCGCGCACTACAAGTTCCGCCGGGTGCGGCGCGACGGCAAGGATTCGTTCGAGAACACGCCGATGAAGCCGAACTGGCCCTATGACGCCGTCCATGACGCGCTGCAATACGGCGTGCTCGCCGTCCGCGGCCGCGCCGGCGTGATCGGCGACGCGGCGCGGGCGGGCCGTCCGGGCAGCGTCTACGTCGAGCCGCGCGGGCGCGACCATGGCCGCGATTTCGACGTGTGGTCGGTGTGATCGCGATCGTCGAGCCCGCGCCCTTCCTCGAGACCCGCGCGCTGTTCACCGCCGGGCCGATCGTCAAGCCGGGCTTCGGCGCGCAGGCGACGCGGCATGCGGCGGCGCGCACGGTCGGCCTGTGTCACGACGGACGCCTGCTGGCGACGATCGGCTTCTGGCCGCTCGGCGAGGGGGCCGAGGAAGTATTCGTCGTCGCCGCGCCGCGCGCGCAGACGGCGCCGCATCTCGTCGCGCTCGTGCGCGCGGCGCGCTTAACACTGGCGGCGCGCAGGCAGGATGGCGTCGTCCGGCTCGTTGCGCATGTCGCAGCTCGTCACGAGCCGGGCCGGCGGCTGGCGCGCCTCGCGGGATTCGGCGAGAGTTCCTGCGAGGCCGCCGCCGCCTTCGAGCGATGGGAGCGCGCGGCTTGACCCGATTCGTCCAGGCGATCACCGGCTCGAAAGGCGCGGAGCGGCGCGCCGAACAGGCGCGGCAGGCGGCCGACCGGGACCGCGAGCTGGCGCGGATCGCGCAGGAGAGGCAGGCCGCGGCGCAACAGGAATCGGCGCAGACCGACGCCCGCAAGACCGGCGGCGGGGCGCGCGTCGCGCGTGGCCGCCGGCTCCTGATCGCGCCCGAGGCCGGCGGCCTCGCCTCGACCTTCGGCGGCATGTGATGGCGGCCGACGACAAGGGCCGCGCGCCCGACATGAAGATGCACCAGCGCCGCGCCGCCGCGGCCTGGAGCGAACGGCAGAAATGGTCGAGCGTTCTCGCCGACTGTTACGACTGGTGCATGCCGTGGCGGCGCGGCGGCGACGGGCGCACGGGCGCCTCGACGATGCATCTGTTCGACCCGACCGCCGTCGTCTCGACGATGTCGGGCGCCGGCAAGCTGCAACAGGCGCTGTTTCCGCCGGGCCAGCCGTTCTTCCGGCTGCGGCCGGGCCCGGTGTCGCAGATGATCGCCGCCGCAGCCTCCGACGACGCGCGGGCGCGCGACGCGGCGGCCGTCTTCACCCGCCAGCTCGACGTGCTGGCGCAACAGGTCGCGCCGTTCTTCGGCACAGGCGAGTGGGACACGGCCGCCGCCGAATTGTGCCTCGATCTTTACGCCGGAACCGGCGTGATGCTGATCCTGCCCGGCGACAGGGCGCGCCCGGTGCGTTTCCTCGCGCTGCCGATCGAGGAAGTGGCGCTGGAGTCCGGGCCGTATGGCGGCACGTCCGGCCTGTTCTGGCGCACGCGCAAGAGCCGGCGCGAGATCAACGCGGAATTCCCGCAGGGCAGGTTTCCGCAGACCTTTCTCGATCTGCTGGCGAAGGAGCCGGAAGGCCTCGAAACCCTCGCGCAGGACATCGTCGCGGATGGCGACGGCTGGACGTTGATCGTCAGTCTCGACAAGGTCGCCGATCAGCCGCCGGTCGCCACGTTCACGGCGCGGACGAAACCCTTCGTCGCCGCGCGCTACTGGCGCCAGCCCGGCCAGGTGATGGGCGTCGGCCCGGCCCTCGCCGCCGCGCCGATGGCGCGCACGCTCAACAAGGCGCAGGAACTCGCGCTGAAAGCCGCCGCGATCCAGATGCTCGGCATCTGGGGCTACCGGCCGGGCGCGACCTTCAATCCCGACACCGCGCGGCTCGCGCCGGGCCAGTTCTGGCCGGTCCAGTCGACCGGCGGCGTGTTGGGGCCGGACGTGGCGCGGCTCGACCCGCCGCAGGCGCGCGTCGATCTGTCGAGCTTCATCCAGCAGGAACTGCGCACACAGTTGCAGCAGATCCTGCATGACGAACGCCTGCCCGAGGGCGGGGCGACGCCGCGCTCGGCCTCCGAAATCATGGCGCGTCAGGCGCGGCTGAAAACCGACTATGTCGGCGCGTTCGGCCGGATGATCGCCGAGATCGTGCCCGTCGTCGTCGCGCGCGTCATCGAAGTGCTCTACGACCAGAAACTCATCGTCACGCAGGCGCCGCTCGACCAGTTGCTGGTCACCGTCGAGGCGGTGTCGCCGCTCGCCGCGGCGATCCGCGTCGACAGGCACCAGCCGACGATTCAGGGGCTCGAACTGTCGGCGACGCTCGAAGGCCCGCAGGGCATGGCGCGGCGCTTCGATCTCGACCGCGCCATGCCCGAGCTGCTCGGCGATCTCGGCGTGCCGCCGGCCTTCCTGCGCGACGGCGCGCAATTGCAGGCCTTCGACGAACAGGCGCAACAGGCGCAGGAGGCGGCCGCCGTCGCGCAGGCCGCGCTCGACAAACCCAAGGACTTCGCGGAGGCGCTCGCGCCGCCGGAAGACGCCGCCGGCGCGCCGCCGGCATGAGGGAGGGAAACATGGCGAAGCAGACGAAAAGCAAGCCCGAGCAGCCTGCCGCGCCCGCCGACAACTTCGTGCGCATCGCGACGCTCGCCAGCGGCTACGCGCTCGAACAAGCCGGCGTCGGCCTGGCGCTCGCGCCGTCGGAGCGCGTCGAAATCGCCCGGCAGGTCGCGGCGCACGCGCCGGGCACGGACTGGCGCCACATCGCGCGCGCTGTCGGCCTGGACGAGGGCCACGCCGACCAGCGCCTCGCCATCCGTCTCGTGATCGGCGTCGCCGACGCGATCCTCGACCGGTGAGCGCCGGCGAGGAACGGCCGGCCGCGTCCTTCGGGCCGCGGCAGGCGCAGCCGCTCGACGATTTCCTGTCGCGCGTCTCGACGATGTCGCTCGACTCCATGCTCGGCCGCCTCGACGGCGCAGCCGGCGTGTCGCGCGATCTCGCCGCCGAGCGGGCGCAGATCGCCGCGCTCGCCGCGCGGCTCATCGAACCGCCGATGCGGCCGCTGCTCGAATGGCTGTGCGACATGACCTTGCGCCGGCCGATCTTCCTGTTCGGACTGCGCGAGGAGTCGCTCGCTTACGTCGCCAGCCGCGAGGGCGAAAACCGCGTCGTCTGGCAATTGCTGCTCGCCATCGCCGAGGGCCGCGGCGAAACCCCGCCGCCGCGCGAAGGCGTCTGACCCGCGCCGGGTCTTTCTGGAGGGAACCGCCATGACGAATCCGCTGCTGTCCGATTCCGCCGCTCCCGCGCCGGGCGCGGCGGCCCCTGCCGGCGCCGGCGCTCCGCCCCCTGCGGGCGGGGCCGCCGCGCCGGCCTCTTCTTCCGCTCCCGCCGCTGCCGGCGCGGCGGCGGCAGCGCCGGTCGCCCCCGAGTCGGGCGCGCCGGCAGGGCAGGCCGCCGGCG
>ERZ761591.159-NODE-159-length-12405-cov-5.398057_pt1 | contig 12405 bp, 16 predicted proteins | sample MGYA00512167_ERZ761591 | MGnify/ENA primary metagenome ERZ761591 (study PRJEB28899, sample SAMN03785559) | bioreactor sludge metagenome | biome: EBPR Sludge; feature: EBPR Bioreactor; material: 0.22µm filtered reactor supernatant | place: Saint Lucia: Queensland...
GTCCGTAGAACCTGGCAAAATCTCCCGTTGTCAAGGTGCGATCTGTGGGGCGCCGGCCCATCCGCCAAGATTCACGCCGGCGCCCCACGCTCTTTTGCTAGTGGGCGAGTCTCTTTGCTGCACTCTCGTCGAACACCATGTTCTGGTCGTTCGCAAACTTACGAAGATCACTCAATGATATCGCAAAGTTTCGCAGTCCTCGCCGCTTTGCCGGTAGCATACCCTTCTCAATGTAGTAGCGGATCGTGCGGTCAGTTACCCCTAACACCTCCGCTGCCTCCGTCGCGGTCAGTTCCATTTGTTCCCCTTATACAGTTACGCTTAAATCCGGCATTTCCGATAGTACACCCGAAACGCACGGACTGTCAAGGGGTCACATCAAAGAGTAAGGATTGCGTATGAAACCGATCTTAATCGGCGCAGCTGTTGGCGTGCTCTTCTCTATCGTAATGAACTTCGCTCTGGGGCATGGCCCTTCCGACGCAATGGAAGGCGCCTTGGTTTGTTGGGGTCCCCTGGGTGCGCTCATAGCCTGGGCCTGGTCTACCAAGGTCACGGTCCGGGCAAAGCCAACCGCTCCGCCCAAGGACCCGACACGCTACGATCCAGATTGATCTGGCCAGGTGGACCGGGGGATGCCCACCAAATAGTATATCGTTTCTGCTTACGGGAATCCTGTACTTAGTTGGGAGATTGTCAGCTAAGCCTGTCGTGCCGAGATGCCCTGCAGCCCCAGCCGGCACACCGTTTCCCGGCTGTGCGGGTCCAGCAGATCGGCCTCCCACAGTTCAGCCACCGCCCAGATGCGTCGCCCCTGGAACCACGCCCCACGCAGGCGCAGGCTTACCGTCCGGTCGTAGGCGCCCTTGCGTGCCAGGCTGTGCCAGTATTCGCCCTGCACCTGCCAGGCTACGCTCTGCCCTCCGCCCACCTGCACCACGAAGTCAGGCAACAGCCCACCGCTAGAGCGCCGGCCGCCAAAGAGCATGGCCTGGTACGTGAACTTGTAGCGGTTTCTTTCCAGCCACTCGTAGCAGATGAACTCAGGAATGCTGCCGGCCGGGTACTGCTGCATCAAGCTGATGACCCGCTTCACCAGCTTCTCGTCACCGCTCAACATGCGCAGCAGCCGCACTTCCGTTTCGTCGCGCAGGTCTACGATCTTCTTGGAGCGCAGCCCGCCTTTGGGCTCGAACTCCTTGCGCTTCTTGCCGAACCCCTTGATTGTCTTGCTCTTGTCGATCTTCTTGAAGAGCTTGGGCTGGCTAGTTGTACGTGCCACTCGTCACTTGCTCAATTGAAATTTCGTAAATCCACATGATGCGCTTCTCTTGCGACGCGTCCAGCCACTCGTACTGCTGGATGTTGCGAGCGCTGCCCTGCGCCTTCACCTCGTACTGCGTGCCGTCCACGTCCTCAAAGATAAAGGGCGGGACCTGCTGCACCAGCCCGCGCAGGTGGGTAATCATCTCGTCCGCCGTGTACGGGTTGATGTCGCCGTCGATCATCTCCTGGTCGTCGGAGATCAGGATCGCCAGGTTCCACGCCTCCCGGTCCGTCACCATGGGCAACAGCTTGGTGGCCACTGCCTCGATCTTTGGCGTCTCTGCCGGGTCGTCGGTCGCCAGCAGGAAACCCAGGCGCAGCCACCGCCCGCCCGGCCGCGTGGTGTAGTCGCTCCAGCGCAGCTCCTGCGCGTCGGCCGTCGCCGTGCCAAGGCTCGTCCAGCTCGTCGTGCCGGCGTCCTGCCAATAGACCGTCACGTCCTGCCCGGTCGCCGACAATTCCCCAAACAGGCGTACGCTCTCCCAGTCCTTGCGCAGCTCGCGCAGCCCACCGTACACCCGCCCGATCTCCAGCCATCCATGCGGCATGTACGTGCTGTTGCTGTCGTTGTACGGGTTCAGCGCCCAGTCCGGCGCGTGCAGGTAGAAGATCGCCCAGCCGTCGGTCGCAACCCACAGCCGGCTGCGCTCCCGGTCGTAGTACAGCGCCTCGATCTCGAAGCCTGGCGGCAGGCTGGCCAGGTGGTGCCACCCCTGCTGCGTGAATGCCCACACGCTGGCCGGGTCGCTGCTCGTCGTGCCGTTCACCCCAGCCACCAGCCAGTTGTTCAGCCCGGCCAGCGCCGCAATTTTGCCCAGCCGCCGGTTGTTCAGGTCGTCGTCGCGCTGCACCCAGATATCCTGGATGCTGCCATCCTCGCTGTAGCGCAGAATGCGGCCGGCCACCGGGATGTAGAGCGCACCCTGATGCGCAACCATGCCGCGTCCGTTGTCGGGGTCAATCGTGCCCCATGGGAACAGACCCACCGCCACGTCGCCCGGCGCCACATAGTAGAGCGCCTCGTCCGTCGCCACGTATAGGTACTGCCCCATGCCCGCCATGCCGTTGATGTCGTAGTCGGGCGGCCCAATCCTGTCTGCAATCTCCACCCACGTCGTGCCGTCGTTGCTGTAGTACAGCCGGTTGCCGCCGGCCCGCCACAGATACCCGCCCCACACGTGCATAAAGTAGGCGGTGTTCAGCTGCTCCGTGCCCGTGCTCGTGCCCGTCGTCCAGATCGCCATGTGCGACGCGCAGGGGATATACATCTTCCCGTCGAACACCACGGGCGCGCCGTACTCCTCCGCCTGCAGCGCATAGACCGACGTCGTAAATCCCGCGATGGTTGTGCGCTCCCAGTGCCCCGTCACGCTGTCCAGCGTCAGCGCACGCGGGATCCCCTGCATGGTGCCGTTCGTTGCCTTCAGTGTGTTGGCGGAATAGATCGCGCCGGTCGCCGTGTCGATGGCGAAACCGCGCGGGCCCGCCAGCCGGTATCCACTCGGCGACACGTAGTCGAGCCATGGGCCGGAGTACACAAAGAAGGGACACTTGTCCGTGTTCTCTGTCCATGCGGCGCCGTCGTACGTGTGGCTCGTGCCGCCGTACCCGTCGCCCTGCACCACCGTCATGCTGTCGCTGCTGCTCGTCGGATAGATGACCCAATGCAGCGTCGTGTACCCGTCGCCCAGCGTGCCGGGGCTGTAGGTGCTGCTCAGTGGGATATAGTGCCAGGTGTAGCCGGGACGGTCCGCCGTCACTGTCAGCGTGCCGCTGGCCACCGACGCGTTGGGCGCGCCGCCGCTATCGGAGTACAGCGCCGCCGTGATGCCCGTCCCGTTGGCAATCGAAGCGTAGATCGATACGCCCGTGATGACCGGATACTTGACGCCCGACGCGTTGGAGTAGACCGAGACGGAAAAGCTGATGCGCGTCGGGTTGCCCGTGCCGCCAACTGTTTGCGTCGTGTAGACCGTGGCGTCCGCCGGCATAAAGAAGCACGCCTCGGTCGCTGCCGCTGCGCCGCTCTCGATCTGCGTACACCCCAGCGCCGCGGGCAGAATCACCTGCTGCGGGATGCGCGTCTCCGCCTCGCTAAAGAGGAAGCCGCCCGCCTCGCTGCTCGTCTTGCCCACGCCTGCCTGCCAGTCCGCCATGAGAAACGTAGACCAGGCCTGCAAGTCTCCATACTGGCTGCCCGTGCTCACCCTGGCCGCCATGGGGTTGGCGCTCGTGGCGCGGTAGTTGCGCGGATCTACCAGTAGATACTCGCGCAGCGTCGCCCGTGTCGCCCCTAGTCGGATGTGTCCCTCTGCCATTGTCGCCTACTTTGCAATCGTCTGAACGGTCACGGTCAGCGTGTTCGTGTTGGTCACCATCGCCCGCACACAGAACCACCGCCCAAAGACCTGCACCTGCGTCATGTCGGTGGTGTCTGCCGCAATGCTGGATGCCAGCGCCGTGCCCGTCACTAGCGTCGTGCCGTCGATGCTCCACATGCTGTACAGCGTCACCGTGTTGGTGGTGGCCTGGTCGATAACGTACACAGCGTCCACCGTCGCCGCCCGCGCCACGTCATAGCAGGAGCTTGTCGTGTGGGTCGTGATGGCGCGTGCGCTCAGCGGGGCGCGGATGTCGTACCCGGCGTGGGCGCCATGACGGGCGCCGCCGTCGCCTGCTGCGGGCCGGCTGCGGAAATCAGCAGCCCCAGCCCCAGCCCGGCGGTGAAGAGCAGAGATAACAGTACCCATCGTGCATTCTTCACGTTAGCGATCCTTTACACTGATGCGGATCGTGCGCTCGTCGGTGCGTGCGTCTGCCGTCACAATCTGGCATGTCACCGCGTACGTCTGCCCCACCGCGCCGCCGCTCAGCCAGGCCGTCACCGCGGTGGTGGTGTTGCTGCTGCTGTCCACGGTCAGCCCGGCGTCGGCCGTCACGGTCGCGCTGGCAATCGTGTCGTCCGTCGGTAGCCAGTCGGACCAGTCCCATTGGTAGTCCAGCACGGAGGCTGGATCCTTGTCAAAGCGGTTGGCCATGATGTCACGCCAACTGCAACAGGCCGTTGGTCCCGTCGAAGTCGATGGTCAGCGTCTCGCCCGCGGCCAGCGTGATGCTGCTGCCGTAGTCGAAGTAGCAGATCAGCGGGTCGGCCGGGCTCGTCGGCGTGTCGTTGTAGACCACCACGTAACGGAACGGTCCCACGCTGCCGCCGCTGGCCGTCAGTACCAGGTCTGCGATCACCAGCTTGTACGTGCCGCTCGTCTGTGCGCTGCTGCTGATGGTCAGCGCACGCGCCGAACAGTTGGTATAGCTAATCTGCGTGATGTCTGCCAGCACGCTGTTGGCCGCGCTGGGCGCCGTGTTGGTCAGCGCCACGGTCAATGTGTCGCTGCCCAGGTTGTGCACCTTCTCTGCGAGGTGCTCCACGAATGGTTGGAACTTCGTGTATGTTGCCACGTGCTACTCTCCTCGAACTGAATAGATGCGCGTCTCGCCGTCCACCAGGTGGCTGCGAATCTCGGCCGCTACGGTCAGCGTGCGCGCTTCTGCCTCGATAATGTAAATGCGATTGGCCGGCGTGGTGAACGTGTCGCCGCTATAGGTAAGTGCCACAGCCCTGCCGGTCAGCGTGTAGCCGCCCTGTCCAGCCGCTATCAGCCGGGCGATCAGCAGCGCAACAGCCTGCCCGCTCAGGGTATAGCTGCCCTGCGCCGCCGTCAACAGCCGCGCCGCCAGCAGCCCCGCCGCCTGTCCGGTCAGCGTGTGCGCCCCCTGTGCCGCGGTCAGCCGGTACCCGAAGAGTAGCCCGGCCGCCTGTCCGGTCAGGGCATAGCTGCCCTGTGCCGCCGTCAACAGCCGCGCCGTCAGCAGCCCGGCCGCCTGCCCGGTCAGGGTAAGGCTGCCCTGTGCTGCCACCAGCGTGTAGGTGCTCCCGCTGTAGGCCAGCCCGGCCGCCTGTCCGGTCAGGGCATAGCTGCCCTGTGCCGCGGTCAGCCGGTACCCGAAGAGTAGCCCGGCCGCCTGCCCGCTCAGGGTATAGCTGCCCTGCGCCGCCGTCAGCAGTCGCCCGTACTTGGGCGTGGCTGCCTGCCCGCTCAGGGTAAGGCTGCCCTGTGCCGCGGTCAGCGTGTAGCCGGTGACGGCTGCGCTGTCGAATCCCTCGATGTCATCAAACCATTCGGAGAAGTCCGACTTCTCCCACTGGTTGATGTGGATGTGGCCAAAGCGCGCGTAGTCGCTGCCGTCGTTGTCGAAGCGGTGTGACGTCGTGGTGCTGTTGACGATGCTGGTAAAGCTCGTCCCGTCGGTGCTGTACTCCCACTTGTAGGCAAGCGAGGACCCTGACCAGTCGAACGTCAGGCGCAGCAAATACCACGTGTCCGCCGTCGGGCTCCACGTAGCCAGGTTGACGCGCGCGAAGGAGTCGTTGGTAATCCCTAGATTGAGATCGCCGTTGGCACGATTGATAAACGCGATGGCGGCGCGGCCGTAGACCGTAGATCCTAGCTCGAAGTGAGCCTTGGCGTTGGATGTGCTGTTGTATCCCGGATCGTTGTCGTAGTCCTGCCGGAACCAATACTGCACGCGTATGATGCTGCTGGCCGGGCTTGTGAAGTTGATCTGCCCATAGCACGCGGTGTTGACGTCGCTGGCCTCGTTCGATGTGACCAGCATCCCGTAGCTGCCGTTCTTGGCCGCGGTGCCGCTGGCCGTCGCGCTCGTGTTCGCCGCGGTGTCCGAGGTGCTGCTGAACTGCGATAGATCCCCGCCTTCGAAGTCTATCTTTGTCCAAAGCGTTGCCATTAGTTCGGAAGAACTACCCCTTCCCCCGGAAAGGTGCGCTGCACCGCATTGCCGGGGAATACCATCGGCTGCACCGTCGGCGCCACGTACTGCCGCAGACAGAGCACCGTGTAGCTGCGCTCGCCGTAGGTGCGCTGCGTGCCGCACACCGGGTCAGCCGGACCGCTCACCAGGTCGCCCCACTGCGTTGCGTAGAACTCGCCACGCGGCGCCGGTCGAATGCCCTGTCCGCCCAGGTACCAGGCAAACTCGATGCGCCGCTCGATGTTGCGCACCCCACCCGTAGCCGTCCATGTCGTGGGGTCTGCCGGGTCGCCGCCGCGGTAATAGTTCGGGTTGATGTTGAAACCGAAGTCGGGCGCCCATCCGCCGGAGCCGCCCGCGCGTGCGTACCAGTTCTCGAAGCGCACCGGGCAACCAGGCAACGTCACCAGCATGATGGGGCGAATGCCGCTGTCCTGCCCGCATGTCTCCACTACCTGCGGCCCGGTGCTGTTGCCCTCGCCAAAGTCCAGCCAGCCGGAGATGGCCGACACCGCGCCGGTGCCGTCCCTTACCCACAACTGGTAACTGTGGAACCGCGACACATGCCCGCCGGGGTTGAAGTCAAGATGGAAGACCCCGAACCACTCTTGCCCGCTAAAGCTGCCGGCCCACTGCTTGAAGCCTGTGTGCTTCCAATAGGGCATGTTCTCGCCCGGCGTCCCTGCCTGGTGCGCAAACATGGGGTCGTACCCTGCGTCCCGCACCCACTGCGGAACCGGGTCGCCGTGCTCGTGGGCCGGCCGGTCGCCGTGTGCGCCGGGTGCGTGCCAGGTCATGTCGGTCATGTCGCCCGGCGGCTGGCTGGTTGGCGTGGCTGCCGGTGTCGCCGTCGGCTGCGCTTGCTCCGCCCTGCCGCATGTGAGTAGGACGATCAGGTCCGTCTGTCGCTCCGCCCGCAATCGGTTGGCGCCGTCGCAGGTAACGTAGGCCGTCTCGCCGCGCGTCATGGTCACCACATAGGTGACGCTCTGTGCCACTGCTGCCCCGGCCACAACCGCCAACAGCAAAACCGCAATGATGATCGCTCGTGTCTTCACGTTTCCCCCTAGGTTCCATACTTCCAACGCGGCGCACGGCTGGGGGTGTGCCTGCGCCAAAACATATCCGCCCGCCCTTGGTGATAGCTCAGCATCCGCTCGTGCAGATCCCGCTCCTTGGGGCTCCCGTCCACCAGATAGAACTCGTGTGCGTACGCGCAGGCCTGGTGCGTCAACTGCTGATAGACCGCCATGTTCGGCGCGCCCACGCCCCAGGTTACGGCGTCGCTCGTGCTGTGCGTGGCGGCCGTCGTGTCGTGGATGCCGCGCACCAGGTTGGCCAGCGTCGTGGTGCTTGCGCCCACCGTCACGCCCCTGTACCCGATCCACTCGGCGCCCACCTTCACCCAGCCCACCCGCTCGATCTCGCCCAGGCTCTCGTCTACCGTCAGGCTGGTGTCCGTCGCCGTGATGCCGGCGCTTAGTGCGGGGCTGCCCGTCGGTAGCTGTCCGTTGCGCGCCCGGTAGAAGATGCGAAGCTGCCCGTTGTACGGGACCATGTTCAGCCGCAGCGTGCGCGTGCCGTCGCCGGCCGGCTCCACTGCGTACGTGCTGATGTCCTTCCACGTGCTGATCGTGCTCTCGTTGGGGAGAAGCGGATCGACCGGCCACTGTGCCTGCGGCTGCACGTCGTCGGGTAGCCAGTCCTCCAGCGTCACCTCGAACTGGTCATTCGGCCAGCCGTTCGGTAGCTCGTAGCTGTCGGCCACGCTCACCCGCCCGTGCCAGTCGTCGAGCGCCCGGTTCAGCGCGTGGTAGATCTCCGTCGCCGTCCACCGCGCCTGCCCGCTGTCGCGCAGCTTGGCCTGTATGTCTGCCAGCAGGTCCGCCTGGCTGCGTAGATAGAGCACTACACGCCCTCCCCAATTGTCTGCCCTGCGTGGCGGTCGCTCCACCAGTCGTGCGCGTAGCTCCAGCACTGCATGAGCACCACGATCCCGATAGCGGAGATCACGCCCGTGTTGATGTGCAGCAGCGGGCGCGACGGCGTATAGAATCGCAGCAGCACTAGCCCCGCCAGCAGCAGCAGAAAGAACATACTAAACAGCCCGTACATGATTGACCGCTTCCGCTGCTTCTGGTTCCAGGCAACCATGCTCAGGTACCCGAAGCCGGGAAAGAGCACGCCATACCAGAAAGATCGCAGCACTTCGTCCCAGGTCATAGCAGAATTGCCCCCGCCGCCAGCGCGATGGCCAGCACAATCGAGATGATCAGTAGCAGCCACTGGGGGCGTGATAGGTGGTAGCCGTTGGTCAGTCTCTCCATAAAGCGCAGCACGTAATCCAACTCGTCCAACTCCTCGCTGTTGCGGTCGGCGTCGATAGCCGCCTTGGTCTGGCTGGCCGGGTCCTGGTCGGTCGTGCTGCGCAGATACTTGTCGTAGGTGTAGACCTCTTGCTCCAGGTAGTGCCGGCGCCGTCGGAGGGCGGGGAACTCTCGCCGTGTCGCCATGTACATAGTTGCCTTACATATCAGCGAACACGCCGGTAACCACCACCGTGCCACTGGTGTATGCGCTGATGCGCGCCCGCACTTGCGCCAGGCCCTGCACCGTCGCCCGATAGAGTCCGTTCGCCGTCGCGGTGGCCGCCGCCGTGCCGCTCGTCAGGTTCGTGGCCAGGATGCTCACCCAGTTGGTGCCGTCGATGGTGCCTTCCCAGGTAATCGTGGCGGTCGTGATGCCCGTCACCTGGAAGGTGCAGTCGTAGTACTGGCCGTCGTTGACCGTGCGTGCGTCGTGCGCTGTGCCGTTGCCCGTCGCCGTCGCCCCGCTCTGGAATGTCGCTGTCTTGTAGCAGCTCATCGCTTACTCCTGCGCATGACAAAGGGCGGGGAGCTGTCGCCCCTCGCCCTTCATCCCTCGCCCCTGGCTTACCCCAGGAAGTAGATCGAGATCGTCGCCTGTCCGGCCGCCACGCTCGTAAAGTCGGTGGCGCTCGTGATCGTCACCGTCACGCTGGCCGCCGCCGTGTGCACCGCCGTGCCGCTCACCGCGCCCACGTCGATGGCGTTGGCGGTGGTGAAGACGCTCGGCGTGCCCGTGCTGTAGCGGTCTGCGTCCGTGCCGTCGCCGACGGTGATGACTGCGGACGTGTTGCCCGTGAAGCCCGTCACGTTGCGCAGCACCGTGCGCAGCACCCACGCGCCCACCGGGATCTGCTCGTCCAGCACCAGCGTGCCGGCCGTGCTGCCGCCGTCGGTCATCTCGGAGTACAGGAACGTCTGCCGGATCTCGCCCCAGGTCAGCGCCCAGTCATCGTCGCGGCCGTCGTTCTTGCGCTTCTCGTACCAGCGCGTGCTGGTCGCGTTGCGCCGGCAGTAGCGGCTGCCCACCGGCGCCGTGACCCATGGGCCGCGGTCGCCGTCGGGAACGTCCGGCCCATACCACTGCGCAGGACCGGCGCCGTCAATGCCACTCTCCAGCCATTGCGGCTGATTGGTAATCATGTCGGCCTCCCTTTAGGAGCTCGTGCTGAAGCCGTAGATCAGGCCGTGGCTCTCTTCGTTGGCAATGGCAAAGGTGTACTCGCCCACCACGTCGGTGAGGAAGTAGTCGCCCTGCTCTGCGATCTTGCCGGCCTCGAACGCACGCACCGGCAACCAGCCGCACTTCTCCTGGTTGACGAAGTACATGTACCCGGCCGGGCACATCCAGTCGTAGACCACCTCGACCTCGCCGTGCGGAGTCTTCACCATGGTGATCTCGCTGCCGCCGCGCGTCTCGTCGCGGGTCGTGCGGATGGCGCCCTCGTACATGCCGTTGATCTTCTCCAGACCCCAGGAGCCGGTGATCAGGTGCGTGCACATGCCGCCGGCGTCGCGGATCTGGCGGATCTTGGTGTGGATGTCGGACCGCTGAAGGCTGGCGCTCGACAGGTTGGTGACGTTGGTCGTCACGAACGCGCCGAAGCCGCCCATGCTGCCGTACGCACTGGCCGAACGCTGCACCCGCTTGCCGTAGTAGAAGGTGCGCTGCAAGAACTGCGCCAGCTTGCCCGCCTGCCCGCCATTGGCGAACAGCTTGGACACCTGGTAGTCCATCTCGTCGGTGATGCCGTACTTCTTGATGGCCAGCGCCGTCTTGGTCGCCTTGGCCGCCTCGCTGATGATCTGCGAGTAGTTGTACGGCTGGCTTGTGGTGGTCGTGTGGCCGGTCGTCGCGTCGCTGCCTTCCGGCATGGCGCGGGTTAGCAGGGTGATCGTGCTGGCGTCGTTGTGGCTGGCCGCCGTCGTGCTGCCGTAGCCGCGCGTGACGGTCAGCGTGTCGGTGCTGACGCTCGTCACCAGCATGTACTCGCTGTCCACTGCCACGATGTCACCCTGGCGGAAGTACGCCCCGGTGTCGGTGGCCACGTCCACGCCCGTCTCGCTGTTGTCCAGCGCCTCGGCAATGGTCGTGGTGTACGGGCTCATGGTGTCTTCGATCCATTCGACCTTGGTGGACGGGAAGTTCACCAGGTCGAACTTGCGCACGTTCTCCGGGCCGAAGCCCAGGATGTTGAGAAGCGGCGCCTCCGTCCAGTCGATCATGTACACGGCGTCCGCAATGGAGCGCATGTTCACGCTGCCGTCGGTATAGCTGTACCGTGTTCCGGTAGCCATTGTTACCTACTCCTTGATTCTCTCACTGCTCTGGCCCAGGCTGCCGGGTCCCGGCTGCGCTTGGCCGCGTCGAATGCTGCGGATAGATCGCCATCGCCAGCAGCAGAGGATGCACCGCCGCCCAGGTACGGCGCGTTGGCTTCCTTCTTGCGGCCCTCTTCCCGGTTCAGTTGCTTCTCAAGCTCCCGTACCCGGTCCCGCAATTGCAGGGCGGTCCGCTCCCAGGCGTTGGCGTAGTCGGTTGCCTCCTCGATGATCGACGCGTCCACGCCGGTCTCGGTGGCAATCCGCTGGATGTCCTGCTGGCGTTGGTAGGCCATGATCTCCAGGTTGCGCTGCTCCTGCATTTGCCGGATGCTCTGCTCCAGCTCCTGCTTCTCGTATTGCAGCTTCTCGAAGTCGTCGAGCCCTTTCAGTTCAGAGTTGCGCACACGGCTGGCCAGCTCTTGGTTCTGCTGGCGGAGCTGCTGCATCTGCCGCTCCCATGCGCTCTGCACCTTGCGGAAGTTCTCATCCTCGAAGAGGTTGATCCCCTTCTGCGGCTTCTGTTCCTGCTCGCCTGCGGGTGCGGGTGTGCTGCCTGGCTGCGCCGGCGCCGGGGTCTCTCCGGTCCGCTGCGGCTGCTGCCCCTGCGTCGCCCCACGTCCCGGCTGTGGTTGAGGCTGCCGGCCTGCTGGCTGCGCTTGTCCGCCGGTCTCTGGCGAAGGCGCAGGGGTCCCGCTGGCCTGGCCGCTTGTCAACTCGTCTGCCATGTGTGGTTCTCCTGGTGAATCGTGACCAATAAAAAGAGGAGCGGCTGCCCGTCACCGGACAACCGCTCCCCGCTCTCCCGCTATTGTAGCACGCACAGAACGCACGTGCTACCCCTGGACGCACACAGGGCGCCGCTCCCCGTGAGAGCCCGGCGCCCTGTGTGCAACTTCAAACCCCAACACGTCGAAGGAAATGACCGATGGCACACCCTGTGCCGTCCCCAGCATAGCACAGCCGTGCGGCCGTCGCTACCCCTACCGGCGGAACTTATTCCAGTCTGTCGGAATGAACTGCCGGAACTGCTGCGGCTGCCCCAGTCCGCTGGGCGGCGGTTCCCATGCCGGCGCCTGTGGCTGCTGCGGCCGGAACGTATTCCAATCCTGCTGGCCCGTCCCCAGTCCGCTGGGCGGTGGCTCCCATGCCGGCGCCTGTGGCTGCTGCCCCTGCGGTGTCTGCCACTGCGTCACGTTGCGCCATGGATTGGTGGCCGGCTGTTCCATGGGCGGCTGCGCTGCCACTGCCGGCGGCTGATAGGTGGGCATCGTGGGCGGCTTCTGCTGGGCCGGCGGCTGCTGCGCCTGCTGGTCCATCTGCCGGTATGCCTCCTCGATCTCCGGGCGCACCTTCGCCCGTGCCCCGCGCAGGCTCTGCCGGTCGCCCCACACCACGTTGCCCAGGCTGTCGAGCTTGCGCCCTTCTGCACTGAAACTCACCTTCCCGTCGCCGCTCACAAAGACGGCGTTCGCTGGATGTACTGCCATTGTTTACCCCTTTGGTCTCCATGCCTTCAACTGGTCCGGTTTCAGCCGGTCCCCTGCTCGCAGCCATGACA
>ERZ761591.160-NODE-160-length-12399-cov-4.859527_pt1 | contig 12399 bp, 12 predicted proteins | sample MGYA00512167_ERZ761591 | MGnify/ENA primary metagenome ERZ761591 (study PRJEB28899, sample SAMN03785559) | bioreactor sludge metagenome | biome: EBPR Sludge; feature: EBPR Bioreactor; material: 0.22µm filtered reactor supernatant | place: Saint Lucia: Queensland...
GGGAGAGGGGGCAGGGATAGAATAGAAGGAGAGAGATAGATAGTATAGGGGGTGGGAGAACAACACATCAGAATGGATCACAACAGAACACAATACAACACATCACATCATAAGAGACTACATCAAGAACATAATACAACATATCACATCAATCCTACACTTGCGTAATTTTAGGTTAGAAAAAGGGGGAGTCAATGAATCCGAAGTACATCTATGTCAGTGGCAACACGTTCTACTTGATTAACGAATTGCCGGGGGATGATCCCATTGCGGCCAGTTATGAGGCGCAGCACTGCGACGTGTTTGGCAATGTGAAGGGCCAACCCTGTCGCCCAGGGGCTTCGTATGCCAAGCACTTCGCGGTAGAGGGGCTATGGTATCTAGCATGAGCACAAGGGCGAAAGTCATTGGGCAGTACCGGCAGTATGGGGCGATGACAATTGGGGAGTGTGCGCAGCGCCTGGGGACCTACCCGGACAAGGTGAGGGCGCACGTCAAGGGGCCAGCGTTTGAGGCGGTAGGGTCTAAGCGCATGGGCGAAAAGATGGTATGGGCCACAGTATGGCGACTGACGAAGGAGGGGTTATATGTCAATGAATATCAGTGAGAACAAAACTTTAACCGAGTGGAACGCGTTAGTAGAAAAATTGAAAGCGGGTGAAGTTGACGAAGGCGCGTTGTCTTTATTCATGGCGAGTTGTACGGTGATGAATCAAGCGACATATCAATTGGCAGTAGCGGCAGATAGTGAATGGAGATTACATATCATGCAACTGCACGAGCGGCAATTGGATTTATTGCGGCGGCAGGCGGTAGCGCTTGAACGGATTGTTAGATATATGGAAGAAGGGGAAGCATGAAAGGCAATTTGTACTTCTGGCTAGGGGCGGCGGTGTTGGTGGTAGGGGCGTTGTACCTGGGCGTTGACCTGAATGCCGTAGGGCGGGCGTTGTTGTGGTTGCTGGACTTCGTGAATCAAGCGACAAGTATGATGTGAGGTGAGGCATGACCTATAACGAGTATCAGAAGTATTTGGCCGATGGCGGATGGGAAGCCGTGGCGGGTCTGGAAGCCGAGACAAGGGTTTTGCGGGGCAAGATTGCCGACCTTATCGCCCAGTACGATGACATAGAGGAGCGCCTAGAGAAGTTGGAGCGTGATGAGTTTATCAGTGCGGGGGTGATTCGGCGTAGCGTGACGGTGCTAGGCTACTGCCTGATAGGGCTAATCATGTTGGGGTCTGTGTTTGGGGTGGCCAGTTGGTTGGCGGGGTTGTTGTGATGAATCCACTAGCTAAGTTATCGCAGGCGACAACGGCATTGGCCGAGGCGCGCACGCTGGAAGAGATTAAGGCGATTCGCGACATGGCCGAGCAAGCGCGGCTATACGCACAGGCAAACAAGCTTGGCTTAGACGCAATCAACGCAGGGACGGAGATACGGTTACGGGCTGACAGGAAAATGGGCGAGGTATTGATACTGGCGAAAGAGACAGGGGAGATTAAGCGGGGCAATCCTCAATTATCCGGTGATCGGATAATTAGGCTAAAGGATGTTGGGGTAAGTCTTAATCAATCCTCTACCGCCCAACAACTAGCGCGCTTACCCGACCAAGTATTCGAGCAGCGGATAGAAGCAACTAAGGTCACAAATCAGCGCTTGACCACAGCTAAGGTATTGGTACAGCCAGAGGTACGACAGGAGAAGATAGAGCGGATTAACCAGGGTAACGTGTCTCTTTCCACAGCTACACGTTACCCTGTGGTGTATGCCGATCCGCCGTGGCGTTACGAACATAGCAGAACCGACAACCGCCAAATAGAGAATCATTACCCAACTTTGTTACTAACGGAAATTTGCGATCTGCCTATTAGTCAATTGGCTGCTGATAATGCTGTGTTGTTTCTCTGGACGACTTCGCCCAAGTTGGCGGAATCAATGGAAGTTATACCGGCATGGGGGTTTACCTATCGCACTTGTATTGTATGGGACAAGGAGCGGGTAGGCATGGGATATTACGCGCGACAACAGCATGAACTTTTGTTGATTGCAGCGCGAGGAAACTTACCAGTACCAGAACCGGCCAACCGTCCGGCGTCTGTTGTGCGTTTGCGTCGTGACAATGAACATAGTAGCAAGCCATTAGAGTTTTACGATCTGATTGAGCGTATGTATCCAGAGTACAAAAAGGTAGAACTATTTGCCCGCCATAAGCGGGAGGGGTGGGTAGCGTGGGGCAATCAAGTATAGTGCATGACTTTCAAGAGCGATTGTCGTGGAGCGAAAAGGCGAGCGATGAGCCTTTTTGGGAAGCTGTCTATAATAAAGCGTTTCCGAATCTGGTTAGTCATGTTGCTTGCCCTGGGGATGTACTCAGTCAGCGAATGGGTATTGATCGGGTGCTTGTTTTAGCAAATGGCCGAACGCTTTACGTCGATGAGAAAAAGCGTTCTAAAGATTACGGCGATGTGATTTTAGAGTACATTTCTGTAGATACCAACAATACGCCGGGGTGGATGAATAAGGATTTAGCGATTGATTATTTAGCCTATGCGATCATACCTGAAATGCGCTGCTACCTTTTCCCGTGGCATTTGTTGCGGCGGGTATGGTTACATTTTGGGCGAGAGTGGATCGCGCTAGGCGAACGGGGAGCAGACGGGTTTAGGATTGTAAGGGCGCGCAATCGAAACTATAACACCTTAAGTGTAGCGGTTCCTACAGAGTTATTACAACGGCAATTAAGACGGGCTACAGTGATCGATGTATCGGCAGAGTTGGCAGGGTAACAATGTTTGACGAGCGGGAACAGGCGCGGCTATTGCGTCTCCTGTGGGCGGAAGCGGGCTACACGCCGACCGAAGGCTATTGGCCTATCGTGGATTTGGAAGGCCACACGCGCACGGTAAGCCGGGGGCAGCGGGAAATCCACGATTGCCCTAATCGCCTGGTCATGGTGACGGGTGGGGTACGCGCGGGAAAGTCTCAATTTCTGGCAATGGAACTATTGCGCTATGTGTTTAAGCGCGATGGGCTTATCTGGCTGGTGGGGCCGGACTACTGGCAAGCGCGCCAGGAGTTTGATTATATGTACGCTCCGCTCAAAGCCATGGACTTTATCGAGAAAGAGTCTATTCCAGAGAAGGGGGCCAGAACCTTTACGACCCTTTGGGGTTGCCGCGTAGAGACAAAGAGCGCGCAAGATTTGGCAACGGTGGCAAGCGCCGCTCCCCATGTGTTGGCAGGGGTGGAGATGGGCCAACAGTCCTACGCCAGTTTTGAAAAGTTGCAGGAGCGGGCGTTACAGCACCGGGCGCGGATCTTCATGACCGGCACCTTGGAGGATGCGCAACCGTGGTACGCGGACCTGTGGGAACGATGGCAGGGCGACAATCCAGAGGGCGGCAAGAGTTTTAGTCTACCGAGTTGGAGCAATGGCCGATGGTTTCCCAACGGGCGTGAGGATGCCGCCATTAAGGAATTGGAGGCGGGCATTAGTCCAGAGGTCTTTTTGCAGCGCGTGGCCGCCATTCCCTATAAGCCAAGTGGCTTGGTCTTCAAACTCTATGACCGCTCCCGTCACGTCAAAACATTGGACTATGATTCGGCGCTACCGATAGAGTTGGCGATAGACCCGGCGCAACATACGTATGCTGTGTTAGCCGTGCAGTGGCGAGTCATTCCCGGTCTATTCACCGCCAACGCCAAGGGCCACAGAATACCACTGACAGAGGTTCGGGTGATCGATGAAGTGTACGAGCATGATACAACCGCCTATGATGTGATTCCCCTGGTGCAGTCTCGCCCTTGGTTCAAGTTTGTGAGGGGTGGGGTGATTGACGTAGCAGGGAAGCAGCAGCACGCCAACAAAAGCCAAGTGCAAATCTGGCGGGAAGAGACGGGGCTGAACCTGCGCAGCCGCAAAGTTTTTATTACGGAGGGGATAGAGGTAGTGCGCAATCGGTTGCGGGTGCATCCTGACGCCAAACAGCCGTTACTCTATTTTGATTATCGCTTGCGCAGTGATCGGGATGTGCAGGGCAGGGCGAACGGGTTATTGGCGGAGTTCGGCCTATACAAATGGCCGCAGTGGACAGAGGGCATGAGTAGTGCAGCGCGCCCCATCGACGCCAACAATGATGCTTGCAAGGCGCTAGGGTACTGGCTCTATGACAAATTCGGCGGGGTGTTGGAACGGCGCAAGAGTGAGCGGCGTACAGAGATAAGGGGCTACCTGTGATAAGCGATCAGCTTTGGCTTGGGTTGTATCGGTTGGCGTCTCACCTATTGACGACAATGCCAAACTTTGATACACTGGAAGGAGAAGAGCGGCGGCAAGCTGTACTTCTCAAAGCGTCACTCGTGCAGTTCATTCGAGTGACGGAAGATAGATATAGGCTACCGCACACGATACAAACCAAGGCAGAGCGGCGGCACAAACAACTAGCCTAGCGGTGATTACCAGCGGGTGAGAGACTTGATCTCTCACCCGCTTTTTTTATTGGGCCAACTTATGAAACTAGACACCGACCAGATTTTACAGCGAGTCAGCAACACGGAAAGCAAACGCGCCAAATACGTAGAGATGGCAAATCAGTGGGAAAAGATGTGGTTGCTCGACCCTGGGTTTAGTAAGACCCTCTCCGATTCCATCAACAAAGATGGACGTGAGCAAGTCATCACCGCCGATCCGTACAACGTGGTCAACTTGGCGCAACGGCTGATTTCCACACAGCCACGAATTGACGTGCCACCCAAAGATTTGACTGATGAAGCAGCTAAAGCAGCGCAGAGCAAAGAGCGCTTTCTTACCGCCATGTGGCAGCGTATCGGCCACTTGCAGGGGCGCAACATTTTGTATGATGCGGCGTGGCTGAGTCTGGTACGCGGCCGGTGTGCCTTTGAAGTCAAGTGGGTTAAGGATGTCTTGCCGCCCAAGTTGGCCGAGCGGCGATTTCCGATTCTCATTCGTACCCTAGACCCGTTGAACATTGGCGTACACCGTGGCCCACTGTACACCGAGTACGCGTACCACAAGTACCGCGAAGCGCGTGTCAACGTCCGGCAACGCTACCCGAAGTTAAAAATCTTTACCGATGACGACACGCGCAGCTTAGGCCGTCGCTTCTCCGATGAGAATGACGAGCTATGCGTGATTGACTTCTGGTGGATGTCACCAACAACCGGCGACATTTGGAATGCGGTATTGGTGGAAGACGAATTCGCTAAGCCACCGCGCAAGACTGCCTATACATTTATTCCGATCATTGAAGTCTACGGCGACAGCGCTCCCACCAAGGACGAAAGCCATCGGGGGCTATCCATCCTCTACCCGCTTGATGGTCCTTGGCAATACAAGTGCAGACTACAGAGCAACCTTGGCACGGGTGTTCTGTGGGCGACATGGCCCTTCTTCGCGGTGGAAAATGAAGAGGGTATGGAGGTTCCAGACTTCAAAGTCAGACCGGGCGCAACGGAGCATGTACCGGCAGGCACGCGCATTAACCAAGTCTTGCCGCAGGTCAACATGAATGTCATTGAATCCATGCTTGCCAAGTTGGACGAGACGCTACAGCAAAGCGCTTTCCCCTCTGTGCTGTATGGCGACAGCGGCGGGATGCAGGCCGGCTATGGGGTGAGCTTACTTAGTGACAGCGCACGGGGCCGCATTAAATCGCCGTTGGAATATTTAGAGATGGCGGTAATGCAGGTCAATGAAGCGGTGATGTCACTCGCTGAATCCTTTGACGATGACGACGAGGGCATAGAGATCTGGGGCAAGAACACCAAAGACAACAAGCTATTTAAACTGTGTCTCTACGGGAAGGACATTGGCGGATACTATGAAAACATGGTGACACTGCGCCCGAATCTACCGCAGGATGACGCGCAGCGGATGGCCTTTGGTTTGCAGATGGTCAACAGTGGCAACCTATCAAAACAAACGTTTTGGGATAAGTGGGTATCGGTTGATATGCCCAATGATGAGGCAGATCGCATTTGGGCGCAGCGGGCGATAGAGAGCGAAGAGCTATCTAAAAATATGATGGTAGCGAAACTGATAGAGCTATACCCGCAGTCCTGGGAATTGATTATTGCAGGCTCCCCGCTGGAACAGATAGCTGAGCGCTTCAAGAAACCGCCAGCACCGCCACAACTGCCAGGGGCGATAGGGCCAGAGATACCACCCGGCATGATGCAGCCTGGTATGCCTCCGATGCCGCCAGGGATGGGGCCGCCCCCAGGTGGGCCGATGCCGCTCCAACCACCGGCAATCCCCATGCCCCAGGGCGGCGGGATTCCTCCGGCAATGCAGGGGCAGATTGAACCAGAGATGATGGGCCTACCGCCTGGGGGGGACCCGTCGCTATTCGCGCAGATGATGGGGCAGCCCTTACCGCCTGGGGAGGAATTGAATTTGCTCGCGGGTCTACCGCAGGAAGGATTATAGGATGGCAAAGGTAACAAAAAAGCCGAGAGTGATCGAAGCCTTTCAATTGGTGAGGGGCGAGCCGTGGCCGCAAGGGGTGCATGGGGAAAATGGGGAGATGTACGTAATCACTATTCAGGGCGTCAAAACCCCGATTACTTACGGAGAGTGGGTCATGCCCGAAGGCGACGGGGTACACTTTTACCCCTGCGCAAATGAGGTGTTTCTCAACACTTATCATTTTGTGGAGGAAGATTGATGGCAGCGAATCAGTATCCAACGAACAACGTAAGCAACGCGCTACGCAATGCGGCCAACAGCAGCACGAGCAGCAACAAGGCAGGGCCGACGTATCGCCAGCCGACCCAACGCACCTACGGCAACAGCCCGTTACAGTATAACCAGAACGTCGGCCAAGATATGTACAGCGCTATGTCACGCGCTAACAACCCCTACGGGAGCGACTACGGGCGCGGGGGCGCACCGGGCAGCACGCGCCCAACGAATCAATACCAGCCCGATCCTTTGCCTGGGGGGATGCCCAACAAGGACAGCCCGTCATACTACAACCCAAGTACGCCACAGTACCAGCCTTCGGGGATGGGGCAGCAGGCGCAGGCAAATCAGTTTTCATATTATCAGGGACTAGACCCGACCACGCTACAGAGTAACGCAGAGCGCGAAGCGGCGTTACAGTCGGTACAGGCGAACGTCCCTATCTGGCAATTGGGCCAGAACGCCTACCAGTACTCGCAGGATTTTAACGAGGCTCAACGCCGATGGAATGAGCAATTCAACTATCAGCAGGGCCTTGACCGCTACAACATGGATTTGTCAGGCCGCCAACAGACGATGGCGGAATGGCAGGCGTCACAAGCGGCCAACCAGTGGGCGCAAGATTTCAACCGGCAACAGTCTAACGATCAATGGCAGCAGCAATTCAGCCAACAGCAATTTGGCTTGCAGGACTATCAGACGCGCGAACAGTTGAACCAGTCGGCGCAGCAGATGGCCCAGCAAGCGCAGTATCAGCAGGGGCAATTGGGCATCGGCAACCGTGAGTTAGATATTAGGGACCAGTACCAACAGGGGCAACTAGCCCAGGGCAACCGACAGCTTGACATCCAACAGCAATTAGGCTTGGCGAATGTGGACGTACAGCGGCAACAGAACGTCATCAACGAAGCCTACAATCAAGGGCGCTTAACCAACGAGGCGCGGCAAATTGCTTTAGCGGAGTTGGCGCAGGGGCAGAATTACAGCGTGCAGCAGCAGGCCAACATGATTGACCAGATGTATAAGAGCGGGCAACTTGACTTGGGGCAGCGTAACGCAGCCTTGGCCGAACTGACGCAACAACAGACCTATGGCCTACAGATGGCGCAATTGGGGCAAGCGCAACAGGAGCAGGCGCGCCGTTTCCAACTAGACTTTTCTACGCAACGCGCCTTAGAAGCTTACCGTCAACAGGAGCTAGGCCAGCAGGCGCAACTAGCACGCGAACAGATGGCGGCGCAGCAGCAGCAGGCGTTGTTAGCGGCGACAGGGAGAAACCAGCGGGCCAACGTACGGTGGATGAGATCGACCTAAGCGACATGTTTCCATCCCTTGCCGATTAAGACACGGCTTATACAGCTTTGTGTAACGCCATATTCTTTGGCTAAGGATTGTTGAGATATATCGCCTTGGGCATAGCGTTTGCGAATATCTATCACATTGCTTTCGGTCAATTTACTGTATGGGTTTAATGCACCCGGTAGACACGGATTAGGATTGCGACCTTTGTCAAAAGATTCCTTGTTGTTGTCGCCGGCAGAGCCAAGCCGCAAGTGCTTAGGATTTACACAGGATGGATTGTCACATGAATGTAAGACCCACTGATCGCCAGGATCAACACCGTAATGAAGAAGGTAAGCAATACGTGGAGCACGCGCCATTCCTTTACCGCGTCCCCCCAAGCCGATACGACCATAGCCGTTTCTGTCTGGTTTGGCTGTCCAGTTCCAACACTCATCCTCATCGCGCTTGTCTACCTTTTCCCAAAATCGTGATTCGAGCGAACGAGGTTTTGGCCCTGTCTTCATAGATTTCTCCTTACCGTATGACATTGTACAACGCACTATGGTAAGTATAACATACAATGATTTGCTTGTAAAAGTACTGAGGAAATGCTGAGGGAATGCTGAGGGAATGCTGATGGCACTACCGGGTATGGGATGGCTCACTGATTTATTGGGATGGGATGAGGAAGAGCAGGCGGCTACTCCGCCTGTAGACATAGAGGCACTACGCGCCCAGAACGCGGCGCAGCGTTGGCGCCAGGCCGTCGCGCCTACAACCGCGCCAACCGTAGGGCCACAGCCACGCACAGACCCGTTACAAAGCGCCCTAGACCAGTGGCGGGCAGGTAGCGGGCAGACAGCACCCGCCCGCCCAATGCAGGGGCCATTACGTCCAGGCGAGACGCGGCCTATGGTTCCGTCTGTGGGGCCACAGATTGCACCCCTTGCCGCGCCTACGGACATAGCGCAGCAGCCCGCGCCGAATCCGTGGCTTGCCGCCGTGGACGCGTGGCGACAGGGTCCCCCACAGCAACCGGCGTACAATCCCCTGAGCAGTGCCAACACTGGCCAACCTAAACCGACAACCGACATTAGCAGTTTGATTACCTATGATGTCAAGCCGACCTTACCCACGATTCAAACGGGTTTTGAGTCACCAAGCGCGCCAGCCAGTTTCACCGCGCAGCAGGTCCAAGCGCCCACGGTGAGCAGCCAGGTAAAGCCGATGCAAGGGCCACAACCCTATAACCCTAGCGACTGGATTAGTCGTCAGATCGGCAATTGGCAGAAGCCCATAGGCGAAGCGGCCAACGAAGTAGGCGGATTCATCAATGACTATGCGCGTAACGTGGGGGAAGTGGGGCCAGTGGACGCCACATTGGGCTTGCTCGAAGGAACACCCGGCTATGACAAGCTTGTGCTAGGGGCCAAAGAGCGCAGCGAGACGGGCAGTAATCAGGGATGGGACAGGTTCAAAGATAACTTCTGGAACAGCCTTGACGCGCTCGACGCTATGACCGCGCGACCGATTATGACGGAACAGCTACCCGGCACCGGCGCATTGTTGGGCGGGGAGAATGTAAGCGCGGGCCAGTTGGCAAGCGCGGCGGGGGAGATGATTAACAAGACTCTCAACCCGCTTAACCCTAACCAAGTAGATATGTCCTATGCTGACCTTGCCAAAGATTTATTCGACGGCGGGCCAAACACAGCACGCCAGCTATTTTGGGATAACCTACGGCAGAGTCAGGCGGTAAGACTGGCAATTGATAGCTTGCCGGAAGAGATGCGGACACAAGCAAATGTGGCTATGGTTAATCTCATCAGTGGGCCGGATGCGGTGAAGGATACCGCCGATGCCATTCTGAATCAAGATAGCATGGTTGCTGACCTGGAACAGAAAGCACAGCAGGCGCAGGCGGCGGGGGATGCCCAGGCCGCGGCTGAGTTTGGCGCCCAGGCGAACGAATTAAAGAATAAAACCAAGACCGAACTGATAGACGAGCAGGCGAACGCATGGGCTGAGTTCATGGGCGGGGTGTTCCTCGACCCAACGAACCTAATCAGTGGCGGCGGCCAGGAAGCAATGCAGGCCGCCAAGTCAAGCGCGCTGATGAACCTATCGCCAGAGGACGCGCTGAAAGCCCTAGACGGCGTATTGGACAACGTGACGAAAGCGGCGACAGGTGGCAATGTAGCGGGGTGGTGGGCTAAGGTTAACCCCTTTGCGCGTACGGCTGACACCAAAGCGGCCATGTCTACGGATACGCTATGGCGCGCAGCGGCCAACATTATGGCGGATGTGACCAACAAAGAGCAGGCGAAGGCTGTATTGGATTTGTGGACAAATGACCCGCGCCAGTTGGTTGAAGGGGTGGTACTACCGGGCAGCACGGAAATAAGCAAGTGGGGCGGCGGGGTGGCGGCGAATCAGGAGCTACTACAGCAATACCCGCTACTTGTCAAGGCGCGCGAAGCCCTATTGAACATGCGCAGCATTGCGGGGGATCCGGCAACCTTTTCGCCTACTGAGTTTTTCGCAGAGTTGAACGACGTACTTTATAAGCAGTCTCGCGAGTTATACGGACTAAAGACCCTGGACGAATTGCCCGCGGGCGCGGTCAACTTTCGCACAACACGAACAGTCAACGGGACTAGCATCATTGAATATGTGGATAAGACGGGCAAAGTCTTAAAGCAAAGTGCGGAGATGTTGCCTTATGATGCGGAGTTATACGCCAAGAACTTAAAGAAGGCCATCAGCGCGGCGGGGCCAGGGGGCCAAAATCCGTTGGCGGCAACCTGGGGATTGCAAAAAGCAATCCTCAGCGATATGTACTTGGGCATGTCGCCGGGGTACTGGATTAAGAACGCGACCAGTGCAGCAGCAACTTTGCTCACTGATAACACCATGACGCTGCTACCAACCAAGGAAATTCTAAACGACTTCATGACCAAGTTTGGCGGGGTGGCACCAACAACCAGAAGCGCCGAAGCAGCGGGCAACGCGCTAGGGCAGGCGGCAGGGGAAGCGTTGGGCGGGTTACATTGGGCAGAACGGCTCTTTGGTTCCAACCCTATCGCCCGCGGTTACTCTGCCATGATGAAGCGCTTGTATCAGATCCCCTTTGGCGCTACTGACATAGCGGGCCGCATTCCCTTTGGCGAACAAAACTTTGCTTTGCGCGCGACCTACGTCCCATTCAAGCGCTATCTCACCAGTCAATGGGGGGACGCGGCGAAGGGCTTTGAACAGACATTGACAACCCTGGGCATTGATCCGAATCTCGCCAAGTCTCTGGCTTCCACCGTGGCCGACGTGGGCATTAACGGCAACAAGGCCCAGATGCAGGCGGCTATGAAGAAGCTGACTACAGCGCAGGTTGTGCCATTCTCGCTTAAAGAGTTGGGCGTACCAGATGAACTACTCAGCGCGCCAGGATGGGCGCAACTGAATACGCTACTGACAGAGAGTCTACCGAATCAGTTGGACGAGGCAGCCGCCAAGGTCAAAGAGATTTTTGGGCAGGAGTTTAAAGCGGCGGGGCAATTGTTAAACTCTGCACCGCCACAACCTGGGCGCTATGTGTGGACGGAATTTGAAGCGGTGCAGGATGGGGCCGATGTAGTGGACGGCATGGTACAGGCGGCCAAGCGCGCAGGGCTACCCGCTGACCAGATGCGCCAAGAGGCCCAGACGCTTATGAAAACCATTGCCGATACTGAGCAAGCGCTTTGGACAACCCTCCGCAGTGACTTGGCGGGGGCCACTGATGCGGGCAGTCTCAACGTGGCTATGGATCTGATGGCGAAGTGGTATGACTGGCGGCAGGCGGCTAGGGCGCAGGTTGACGATTTATCACGGGCGGCCATTGCAACCAATACCGCTGACGCCTGGGCCAAGAAGTTTGAAGGCACGCGCCAGATTTACGGGCAGTTTCCCGAATGGTTCCAAGGGGCCGTAGATGAAGCGCGCCAGAATCTAATCAAGTTAGAGCAAGGCGGCCAGGTAGAAGGCGGGTATGATTGGTGGAATGTCATTAAGCGCTATGCCGATTATGATGAGGCAGAAGTACGCACGGCGCGCACCGCAGGAATGGGCGTAGGCTCACCACAAGGCCAAGGCGACGTGTTTGCCAAAGCCCTGGACGCTAACCGCAAATACGTAGATAAAAGCGTCATAGAGCTTTACAGCGCTTTCAGACAATACCCTAGCCAAACGACATTGGATCTTGTGGCCGATGGGATGCGCAAGATGGAAGAGCTTGGGGCGAAGGCGGCAGGGTTCCTTGCTGAGAAGCGAACCGAGATGCTACCCAAGAACGCCGACGCCTATTACAAGTTGCGTAATCAGGTATGGGCGGAATTTTTCGACAACGCGGTCGTACATAACAACGTGGTCAAGCGG
>ERZ761591.161-NODE-161-length-12326-cov-5.475104_pt1 | contig 12326 bp, 25 predicted proteins | sample MGYA00512167_ERZ761591 | MGnify/ENA primary metagenome ERZ761591 (study PRJEB28899, sample SAMN03785559) | bioreactor sludge metagenome | biome: EBPR Sludge; feature: EBPR Bioreactor; material: 0.22µm filtered reactor supernatant | place: Saint Lucia: Queensland...
GGGCAGCCAAAGCCGGGCTGAATAGCTGGCGTGAAGTCTTCCTGTCGTGGCGTGCTCGCCCCGACAGGACGGATAGCTGGTACAAGGAGCAAGAGCGGGACAGCCTCGCCAACACGGGCGCACTTGACGACCTGTACCAAGAATACCCAGACACAGAGACGCAGGCGCTTGCACCCAGGGCGCTGGACAAGCGCATCCCTTCGGTGTGGCTGGAAGCGTGCTACGTCGAAGCTGCGCCGATTGCGCCGGTTGGTGCGCCGATGTTGCCGGGCTTGACGCTGTACGCCAAGCCGGAAGTGGGCAGGATGTACGTCATCGGCGCAGACCCTGCGGAGGGCAATCCGAACAGCGACGAATCGGCGGCGACCGTGCTGGAATTTGAGACAGGCGAGGAAGTTGCTTGCCTGTCGGGTCGCTACGAAATCGACGTGTTTGCGGCATACGTCGATCAGGTCGCCGCTTATTACAACTGGGCGGCGGTGTTGCCAGAGCGCAACAATCATGGTCATGCGTTCATTCTCTGGTTCCAGCAGAACAGCCGCATTCCGCTGTTGGACGGCAACGACAAGCCCGCAAAGAGCCGCCAACCCAAACCGGGCTGGCTGTCGAATCGACTGGGCAAGGCGTTGATGTACAGCCAGATTGCCGAGTCGATGCGTGACGGCAACATGCGGCTGCACAGCTTCGAGACCTACATGCAACTGGCAAGCATCGAAGGCGCTACACTCCGAGCGCCGGAAGGACAGCACGACGATAGAGCGACGAGCGCGGCGCTTGCAGACTGCGCACGGGTACAGTTGGTCAAATCCAGGAAAGTAGCAGGTGTGATATGAGTTACAGCAACGTGGCGGTTTTGTCGGCAATCAACAGCCTTCTCTCTGACAGGTATCAGGCGGCTGGCGCGCAGACATTCGACGGCAAGCGCGACGTGTACGCGTCGGCGGGCTATCCAGACGCGATTACGCTGACGGACTATCGACGCCAGCACGAACGGCAAGACATGGCAAAGCGCATTGTCGAAATCTTTGTGGACTACACGTGGAAGGGCGACACGTGGTTGCAGGACACGGAGGGCGTAGCTGACAGCCCCTTCGAGGCTGCTTGGCAGACGCTGGTTTCGGCACGCGCCGCCGACGATGGCGACACGGTGCCGGGTATCCTGCACTACCTGACGCGCGCCGACATCGTGGCGGGCATCGGGCGCTACGCCGTGATGCTCTTGGGCGTCAACGACGGCAAGGCGCTGTCCGAGCCGCTGGAAGCGGGCACGCTCAAGACGCCCGACGACCTGCTGTACCTGTCAATTTTTGCCGAGGATGCGGCGGGCATCGCTGCGTGGGATAGGGACACCGGGTCAAGGCGCTACGGCAAGCCGATGGCGTACAACTTGACTACGCTGTGCGGCGACGAAAAGAAGATCGAGCCGGTGCACTGGTCGCGCTGCATCCACATCGCTGACGGTGCGCTGACCAACGATACGTTTGGCACGCCGCGCTTACAGGCGGTGTACAACCGCCTGCTCGACATCGAGAAGGTGTTGGCGGCGACAGGTGAAGGCGGCTGGCGCATCATGAACCCAAGCGTCATCTTCTCGACGCGTGAGGGGTACGAGTTGCCGCGCCCTGACGCGCGTATGCCTGCGGACATGCGGCAGAAGATGGAGGACGCCCGCGACGAACAGCAAGCGCAGATTGACGAACTGGTGCACGGTCTGCGGCGGGCGCTGGCGCTGGAAGGGTTAGAACCGCACTGGCAGGACACGGAGATGCAAGACCCGTCAGGCGCGATCGACGTGTATCTCAAGATGATTTCGGCGGGGACGGGCATCCCGCTGCGCATCCTGACAGGCAGTGAGCGGGGAGAGTTGGGAAGCTCGCAGGACGAAGCGAACTGGGCAAGCGTCATCGAAGCACGGCGCACGAGGCACGCCGAACCGCTGATACTGCGTCCGCTGGTCAATCGCCTGTTGTGGGCGGGTGCGTTGCCGCAAGCGCATGGCGGCGTCTACGCTGCGAACTGGTCGGTCGTGCAGTTGCCGAATCCCAACGAAGCGGCGCAGCGTGCGGACACCTACGCCAGCGCCTTGCAGAAGGTCGGCGTGCAGGTTGACGGCAAGGCATTTGTCGAGACGTTCGTGCCGGACTTGCCCGAAAGCGCTGTGCTCGAAGCTGTGACGCCGGAAGTGCCGGAGACGCCGGACATGCCGGAAGGGGAGGAGGTGCAGGCGAAAGCCGACTTTTTTCGGCGCTGGCACGTTTACCCATAACGCGATGTTCTTGCAGCTTGACCCCGGCAACCCGGACGCCGAAGCGGACATCATCGCACGGCTGGCGGATGAGTACCAGGGCGACGTAGATGCGTCGTTGCGTCGGACGGCGCAGCAGGTGGTAGCAAGACTCGATCCGGTTGCGCTGGAGAACATCGAAGAATTGATCCCGACAGAGGCCGACGACTTGCGGGAGGCACTGGAGCGCCTGCTGTCGGCGTCGGCTGGAAGGGGCGTGCGTGCGGTGACTGACAAGCTGAACCAAATCGCCATCGGCGTTGACTGGCAGTTGGCGAACGAGGAGGCGCGGGCGTGGGCGGCGCAGTACAGCTACGACTTGGTGCGCCTGCTCGACGACAACAGCCGGGCGATGCTGCAACGGGCGGTGGCGCGGTGGGTGGAAAGTGGCGAACCGCTGGACGCGCTGATTGACGATGTGGCGCTCATCTTCGGCACGGAACGGGCAAAGCTGATCGCCGTGACAGAAGCGACCAGGGCATACGCCGAGGGGAGCTTCACGACTTATGAACAGGCGGGCTTCAATCGCCGCCCGCCCGAAGCGGACAGACCGCCCGCGCATCCTGGCTGCCGGTGTTGGGTGTCGCTGAGTGAAAGCGATCCGGGCGTCTGGGAGTACGTCTGGCTGACGGCGGTAGGCGAACGTGTGTGCCCGATTTGTGCGCCGCGCCACATGACATCGATAGGCTTTGCGGGGAGGCGGTAAGCATGGAACTGATTATTGAGACGGACGCCGACCAGGTAGCGGAGACGTTGGCGCGGCGCGGGCTGGACATCCTCCAAGTGTTGGGTGGGCCGCTGGATCGGGGTGCATTCCGCGTCGAAGGGGGCATGAAAGTATATCCGCCGCCGCCGTCCGGCTCCACGTATGTGCGCACGGGCACGCTTGGCAGGCGCTGGACGACGAAGCCGATTCGTGAAGCGAACACGGTAGGGCGGGAGATTGGGAACAATACCGACTATGGGCCGGTCGTGCAGAGCGAAGAACTTCAGGCGTACACGCATCGGGGGCGATGGCAGACGGACGCCGACGTGTTGCGGCGTGAGACGCCGGCCATTGTGCGCGATGTGGACGAGGCGCTGCGTGATGCGGTGGGAGGGTGGTGAAGGATGGGTCTGCGAGTTCCGCCTGTGCCTGTAGTGCAGGAAATCAAAATTACGTGTGCCTACTGTGGCCGGGTGCGTGCCGCCGATGACTCGGAGTGCCCAGGGTGTGGCGCTACCGTCGTCGTTTCCTCTTGCGTGGCCGCACGCCGAGCAGGTTGGCGGCCAGTCCGCCCAGTCCGCTGGCGCCTACCGGTGCGCCCCAGGTAGTGCGGGGTGCAACCGGCCTGGCGTTTGGTCCTTCGATGACAGCATAGCCTGCGCCGCGCAGTAGCGCAACCGCCCACTTTGCTTGTGCGGACGCACCATGCAGTAGCGGCGATCTGGATTGCTCGCCATGTCGTAACCCCACGTTTTGACGCCGTACTCCATGAGCAGCCGTGCGGCAGGAGAGCCTGCGCTTGCCAGCCAGCCGATGCGCACGCCGCCACCGTTGGTGATGGTGCATAGAATGTCATCGAGGAGGAGGATTGGGTTGAGTCTCATCGTGGTCAATTCAGCCTTTCAATTTCATCGCCGCTCACGCGGATAATCTGCTCTTGAGCATCGATCCAAATTGTTGCGGCGTCTTGCCCATTTCCAACTTGAGACCGGTAGCTCCACGATACCCCCGGCGACAATTTAATCAGCGTCGCCGCGTGGTGTTGGATAACGCTGTGGTACGAATCTTCCCACAGCGGGGCTTCGTACAGCGCCCTGGCCGTGCGCAATGGAAACTGCGAGATGTGAACGCGTGTTGGCTTCGGCGTCATGTCGAGCAGCGTCTCCTGCGCAATCACGCCGCGCATTGCCTCTGGCGCTTGCTCTCGCCATATCCACAGCGTCTTGATACCGTCGATCTGCCATTCCTTTAGCAGTGTGCGCCCATGTCGATTTTGCATGTCGGTCAATTCCCCAAAGAGACGACGACAGTAATCCAAAGACAGGCGCGCTTCTTGCCCCTCGAATAGCTCACGATTCACTGACGCCCAAGCCGCGCCCCCAGGCCGTAGGTTGGCGTTTGTCCAGGTCAGAAGCTCAGCGGTCAGCGGGTCGGTTTTCGCCCAGTATTTGGCCGTGCGGTCGTTGAAGACCAGCGGGCACGACCAACACCCGTAACGCAAATCGCCGTCCGGCCCGTAGATGGCGCGCAGCCGGCTGTTGTCTAGCCCGTAGGAGGGCGCAATCAGTTGCAGGAAGTCCCACACGGCGCAGGTGCGCCAGTTGACAACGGGCAGCATGGTCGGAAACTTGCTCTTGACGCGCGCCATCGCATCCGGCCCGCATTCGCCGCCCATCGTGCAGGACAGATACTCATCGCGCCGTGCGCTCTCGCCATACCGTGCGCCGACCATCAAGAGTGCGTCGTTCAGGTTGAGGGCGTTGCGCATCTTGCGCGCCGGCTGAATCTTGAGCTGGTCAGTACACCAACGCATCGCCTTCGTCGGAGGGGCGTAGCCGTACCCTAGTAGGCGCACCCAGAAGTCAGACTGCAACACCGGCGCTACTTTCACGTATCGCGCCTTGACGCCGAGCGACTCCCACGCCGCTACCAGCGTCTGCGCCTTGTCGTCTACTTCTTCAAGGAACTGGTGAAACTCCATCTGCGTATCGGCAAACAGAATCGTGGCCGTCGCCGGCGCCTGCACGCTCCCTTCCTTGACGCATACCCACGCCGACTGTACGGTGGCGTTGCTGTCTTTGCCACCGCTGAACATGAAGAACCAGTCCGGGTTATACGGTTCCTCGTTGATAATGCGCGCCGTGTCTTGCAGCGCGGCAAATGGGTCTTGTATGCCTTGCATCACAGCATCCTTATCTGTCGTGATCGTATGCCGGTCAGGTTGTCCCACTCCCAGGCCGGCGCGGGTAGCTTCCAGCACCAGCCGAACTTTCCAGACGATCCCGGTATCGGATTGCCGCTGGCGTCCCGGTACATCGGCGTGGCGTGACTGTGCTTGTAGATCGTGCCGCGATGGTACTGCGGGTCATGGTAGCTTATACCGAGAAGGATATGATACGGCTGCTCCAGGTAGACCGGAGGCCACAGGCGCACCCGATCCGCCTGCACGCGCTGTAGCACCTCGCTGATCGCCCACGTCGGCGTGGTTGGGCGAAACATGCCGCGGCGGTCGTAGAAGCCTGGTACAACGTCAGGCTTGCACCAGTAGTTGTCATGCTGGATGGCCGGCGCCAGCCAAATGCGACATAGATCGACCACCTGCCATTGCGTCGGCAAGCCAGGATAGCCCCACCACCCGCCGCACCGCGTCGCGTGCGGAATGCCGAGCATGACCAGACCAACCGGTATCGTGTGGTAGTCGAGGACGTACACCATCGGGCGTGCGCGTGGGTCTACGCGCTGATGCAGGTAGTGATCGCTTTCGACGGTGCGCTGCGCCCAGTCGAGATCGGCACGGTCGCCTAGCCGGATGGTGAGGGAGTGAGTCATTCGACAAGTCCGTACTTTTTGCGCAGGAAGTCCAGAAAATACTCTGGGTGCGCCGGCACTGGAGATGCGTTCCACGCGGCGATGATCTCCGCACGACGTTCTGCCGGCAACCGCCGCAAAAGCCGGCGTCCCTTCAGCCAGGATTCGGCTTCGTATTTGCGGTGCGCGTCGAATTGGCGCTTTGTCTGGCGCTCTGCCGCCGCTACCGATTCTTCAGGCGTCGGCTGGCTGGCGCGAATCTGATCGGCAAACAATGGTAGTGCCATTGCCTGCCGTTCCAGCCGGCGTCGCGCCGCGGCCAGGCGCCGGCTGGTGACGCTTGCTTTGAAACGAACGTGGCTGCGTGCGAATCTCATGGCGCGATACCGACATTCCACATGTACGTGTCCGGCCCGTCCTCCCCATCGCACGCCGCCTGAACGATTGCCGCGTAATCGCTTCCAGCAAGGATACGCAACAACTGATCGATCACCCACGTCTTGTGGTGATCGCCAGGAATTTGACCATACTGGACTGCAAAGGAAATGGCAGCCTTTATCTTACGCTCCTGGTCTGCCATCTTCGCTTCGTCTTCTTCACGACTGGGCAGCGCGGACTGCATCTTGTGCAGTTCCACCCACGCGTCAAGCTGCGCCTGCAACCGCTTCTCGGCTCTGCTCCCCTGATCCGCTGGTTGTGTTGTCACTTCGCCAATCCTCTGTTTTTTGTCTGCCATAATGCAAAATGCCTGTTGATTTTCTGCAACCAGGCTTTTACTTCAGCGGCATCCACTTCGCTCTTATACGTTACCATTGGCTCGATTCCGTACTGCCTGCACAACTGCGCAACTGGCACAGAGTCCAGTATTTTGCGCAACTCAGTGAGCTTTTCATCACGCCTTTCGACCTGCGCGCGCAAGTCCGCAACTTGCGCCTCTGCATCAAACATCCGTGTAACTATCCGATTGACAACCGCCATCTGTTCCGGCGTAAACGTCACGTCGGGGGAAATGATCATGTTTGTCGCTTCACTCATGGCGCGGCTCTTGTGTTGATGTGCGCACGCCGGTGCGCTGGCATCGCCAGCAAAACGGTCGCGACTCAGGCGTGCAGTCGCACGGTGTCTCGACAATCGTCCAGCCCATCGCCAGCAACACCTTGTCGGCTTGATGGCGGTCGCTTTCCTGCTCGCGCTCGGTCAAGTCGGCGTAGCCTGTTTCGGTCTGACGCGTCCAGCGGCCAACCAGATCGGCGGGGATGGTCACGCTGCCATCTGGATTGTGGCGCGCCATATTGAACAAGTAACGCATCCAGTGCGCCCATATTTCGTGTTGTACGCCGGCAACCGCTTCGCGTGTATCGTCGCTCATACTGTTCCCTCCTCAGTCCTCGTCAGGCGCCCAATCGACATCGACCCACTCGGTGCCGTTCCACTCGAAACCAAGCTCGCTTAGCCAGGCTTCCAACTCGTAGTCCTTGTACTTACGAATATCTTCTTCCGGCACCTCTGTTTCAGCCAACAGGATGTCGATTGCCAAAATGCGTTGATATTCCCCCACGTGTCACCTACTCCTTTCTATATGCCGGATTGTCACGAGGCGGCCAGGATCAAACGGGTCTTCGACCAATGGAGCATCATATTCGCCCACGTTGCGTATGTCGGCGTCAACCAGTACAGCGCCGGCATTTCGTAGTTCGGCCGCTCTTTGTAGTCTGGATCGATCATCGTTAGATAGTCGCTGATTCCAGAATTGCGCCGACAGCGTTTTGAGTTCTTCAACCATGATCTTGAACCACGCTTCCGCGTTCAAGTCGAGGACATCCTGTTTGGTGTAGCGAAGTTCGGTCATAGCGCCGCCACCACACGTTCGACCAGCATCTGCATGATCGGCGGCGTCACTGCATTTCCGTACTGACGCACCTGATCGCGATTGTTCCCGCGTACAATGTAGTCCGTCGGAAACGCCATCGCCGCCTTGATTTCATGCGGGCGCAACATCCTGAATCCGCAATCCTCGACAGATGGTACATCGCCTGGTTGCACCAGATAGTGACGCGGCTGCGTGCTCTGCGTAGGCATCGGTTCATCGATCCCGCTGATTGCGGCTTGGACGCCGGAGGCGCGCGTGTAGTAGCCAAGCAGGAAGGGCGGCACGATCAATGCGTGCCGGTCGGTCGTGGTTACGGTGGGAACCGGTTCGCTTGTCGGCTTGGCGACGCCAGTACTGTAGTAGGGCATAATCAACGCATGGTGATTGCCCGATGCGACCACCGTTGACAATGGAGAGTCAATGCTTTTAGGCGCATTCTCGCCACGCAAATCGACTACAAATGGATGTACGACTAGCGCCGTATCCTGCCTGGTCGTTTGCGTCGGCATCGGTTCGGACGCGCTTCGTGCTCTTTCCGAACCACCATACGACAGTTGCACGACCAATGCGTGATGGTCGTATGTGGTGATCGTGCCAAACGGTGAATCATTCGCTGGACGCGTCCAGCCCGGCGTGTAGTTGGCGACGATCAGGTCTTGCCGCCCGTACTTGTCCAGCCCTCTCTGGATACGCTCTAGCGTCTTGGCCTTGAGTGGCTTGTCACGGTCGCCAATGCGCGGGGCTGGCAATGACCAGTCGATAGCAGATGCAGCGGGGTTGTAGTAGGGCTTGACCTCGCCGGCGCAGGTTGGGCAGCGGTAGACATACTGCGCGCCGTAGCGCCCCCATCGCTGGCCGGGTCGCTTCCACGACTGGACTGATTCGACGGCCTTGCCGCATGTCTCGCAGTGCGCAGTCGGGTGGAAGTCGAGGTCAGGCCGAGCGTTGTCTTTACGCGAGAAGATCACATACATGCGATCCCGGCTCTGCGGCGTCGGCCATGCAAACATGCTATTGAAAAAGACGATCTGGTGCTCGTAGCCAAGCAACTGCATGGCGTGCAGCCAGGCGTCCCACGTCACCCAGTGCCGCGCATCGACTACGTTCTCCACGATGATGGCGTTGTAGCGGTGATACTCCGCAAAGCGCGGCACGTCCCACATGGTTGCCCGACTGCGCTCCTCTGCCGGGTCTGGCACGTTCGCTCCGAACAGATCGGGCTGGCTGAATCGGCGCTTACCTTTCGCCAGGCTGTGATTTGTGCATTCTGGCGACGTAATCAGGATGTCCGTCGAAGGATAGCGACGCGGATCGCACGCCGAGATGTCGGTGCAGTCGTGCATGGCGTTGGGGAAATTGCTGTTGTGCGTCTCAATGGCAAGTTGCCAGTGGTTGAGCGCCAGCCGAAGCTCTACGCCGGCCGCGGTCGCGCCGATACTGGAGCCGCCCGCGCCGCAAAACTGATCAGTTACAGTGAGATAGGATTTCTTGGTCATTGTGCTGCGCTCTTTCCTTTTTCATCTGCTCCACGCACTCGACACAGTACGCCTTGACCGCGCCATCTTCCCGGATCGCCATTTGGACAGCCGCCGCCCCGCACCATGCGCACACGGTCGAGGCCGGCAGCCGCACGCGCCCGATTTGACGCAGATAGCCGTCAGTCGCCATACGCCAGCGTACCTTGCACCGAATCAGCAGAGTCGGCCCGCTGAGCCTGCCGCCGCGCGTCGTCGGCTTGTGCCTCTCGCATGGCGTCTCGAATCCAACCTAAAAACAGGTGGTTGTCGATCTTCGGCATCTTGCTGTTGAACTCCAAGAACACAAACCACCGGCTGTAGAGCGACTTGATCGCGTCTATCACTTCCTTCTCATCGAAGCCGGCCAGACCGTAACCGAACACGCGCATGTAGTACCGCCAGACGGCGATAGGATCATCCGCGTAAGCCGGGTTGCCGCGCGGTGGGTTGGTGCGGATGGCCGATTCGTTGGCGGCGATGTAGTCGTCAAGTTGAGCGGAGTGCTTCATGGCTCCCTCTCGATCCACGCAACTAATGCCAGTATTCCGGCGCGAGTTCGCGCATCGTATGCGGCGCTCGCAAGGATTAGGCGTTGAACCCAGTTCGCCCGATTCCTGGTGCAGTCGCACCAGTCGAGGAGGCGTCGAAACTCGTAGATGGTCATGGCATCTCCTCGGCACTCTCGCGCAGGTTCCGTAATGCCCGCTCGCAGCCCTCTTGGATGCTTCCGTAGCTCGGTGTGCCAGGCACGAAACGGACGCGTCTTTCAAAATCGTGATAGCCGATCCAGTATTCTTTCGTGTCGGCAAAAGCGATACTGATTGTCACCTCGCTAAGGCGTGGCAGTGCATCCAGCAACTCCTGTAAAGCCCGCGCATCTGATTCAGTCATGTGTCATTGCCTCCGCTACTGCTTCCAAATCTTCCGCCACCTGATACCACAGCCTGGCGCGCGCCCGATAGCTGGACACGTCGCCGCGTGGCAGGCCGAGCGCGGTTTCGCTGTCAGCAAAGGCGGCGTGATCGTCAGCCATCCTGCGCCAGTGCGCAGCGGCGTCGAGCACCTGCTGCTCCGTAAACTGCGCCGGCTGCGCTATTGCCGGTCGTGGCTTTACATGTTGTGGTAGCATCAAGCCTCCGCTTTCTTTGTCGCCAGCGGACAGTTCGCCAACGTACACACTCCGTATGCCAAGATCGACCCGCCCGACAGCCACCAGCGCAGCCCCAGTCCGTCTGGCGATTGCAGCAGGCAGCGATTCAACGCAGCGCCTGACGCTTCGACGTTCAGGCCGTTGACGCGTCGGCGCTCTGGTTCCGGCGTGACGCGGCGCTGGCAATTGCGGCGGATTTCCTGCCAGTGACCGCTGATTTGGAAGCGCGCCGGAGCGCGCAGACTCTCCAAGAGAGCTTGCGCAGCGTCGGCGTTGCCTCGGTCGAATTCCTCAAGCGCAATGAAAGCTACTGTCGGCATTTTTCTGTTCCTCTGAGGATGACGGTTTCACCCTCCGTAATCGTGCGCTCTTGTAGATGCCGCTGCCGCCGCAGCGGTGGCAGGATGAGTGTCTTGAATCCCATGCCATCAGTCACGCGTTACCTCGACAGGCTCGTACATGCCGGTGATTTCCAGGCACTTGCCAAATGCCGTTTCCAGCGCATTTAGCACTTTCGCTGCCCGGTCGGAAGCACGATCGTTGAGGTATGCGCCTTGCGCCTCACCTATCAAATCCTGAATGTCGCCAACCAACACGATAATTTTTCGGGCATTACCTCTCGCCCGTTTTCGTGTCATCCTGCCCCCACGGCTCAGGCGTTCGTTTAGCGTGGCAATCTCTGCGTCACGTTCTTTGACCTGCGCTCGCAGATGCTCAATCTCCGCATTTGCTTCCGCCAAAGTGCGCTGCACGGCTGGCAGGTTCTCGACCTGCACGGTTACGGTTGCGTTCACCTCGTCACCGCCTCGATCTGCGCAACTGCGCGCTGCGCAATCCTGCGCATTTCCTCATTCGTCTCCATATCCCGGATGACCGTCAGTGCCTCGACCGCTATGCACTGCCGGTGCGCACGCACCAGCGCACCAGCAATCTGGTCTTCGACCTGCGCGCTGAGCCTTGCATTCTCTGCGAGCAGCGCGTTGAACTGCGCCCGACTTGCGCTGCGCACTTCTTCCGGCATGTCGTCAATCCAGCGCTGGATGGCGGCTTCGTTTGCCTCTGCGCGCTGTTTTGGCAGACCATGCTGCGCGCTATGCAGATAGTAGTCAATCAGCGCAACGGCTGGCGTTGACTGTAGCCATGTGGCCGTGTTCATCGGTGTCCCTTTCGCTTGCTTGCTTTGGTTGTGCAGACCTTCGCACCAGACAGCCGAAAGCTGGTGCGCCTTTACCGCTTGTCTCCACATTGACGGGTAAGGAGTGAAACCCGTTCGGCTTTGCGGCGGTCTGCCTTGATTGACTACTTTCTGGTGAGCCGGTCAAGCGCTTCGGCGTTGCGTTCCGCCTCAGACTGTCTGCCCGATGCGTTCATTGCGGGCATGACGACAAGAAAGAAGACGGCGGCGCTGACAAGGCAAAGGAGTTCCATCACATGCCACCTGCTGCGCCCGCAGCGACCACAAAAAAGCCAAGAACGCCAACGATGCCCATGATGAGCGCAACGTAGAACCATCCTGAGTAGCCTTCTTCATTCATCTCAACACCTCCAGTGCTACGAAAACCAGAATCATCGCCCCAACCATCACGACCGCCCAGGCGTCATGATTCATCCGCCACGTGTACCGGCGCTTGCGAATCAGCGGATACTTGGCATAGCGCCGGTATGGGAAATGCGACATAGACCCTCCTACGACAGCGACAGCGTGACCGGCTTCTGGAAACCGGCGTGCGACACGTAGACAGCCTCGATAATCTGCCCGACCTCGTTCATCGCCAGCTTGTAGCGCTGGAAGGTCAGCAGTTGCCCCTCCGGGTTCTTGAGCGTCAGGCGCTCATCCGGCACCTTTGCCAAGAATCCGGCATCTTGCAGGCTGCCAAATATCAAGCCTTTCTCGACTTCCGCCGTGATTTTGCGCGGCGTACCGACTACCTTGTACGTTCTCTGCATGGTATCCCCTTTCGCTAAAATTATCGCTTACAGCAATGAGTATA
>ERZ761591.167-NODE-167-length-11975-cov-9.375252_pt1 | contig 11975 bp, 22 predicted proteins | sample MGYA00512167_ERZ761591 | MGnify/ENA primary metagenome ERZ761591 (study PRJEB28899, sample SAMN03785559) | bioreactor sludge metagenome | biome: EBPR Sludge; feature: EBPR Bioreactor; material: 0.22µm filtered reactor supernatant | place: Saint Lucia: Queensland...
AGGGGGGGGTGTGGCAGATATGTCACAGGGGGAGGGGAGGGGGTACCCCACCCGACGAAAAAGCATATTTCTTGATTGGTTTTGCAATAGGATCAATGACTTAGCATATTTCCTGCTCTCGTTTTTAAATACTTTTGAGTAGGAATAAGCACTTAGCAAGGGTCACTTTTCGCTTGACACCAGCATTTTACCAAAATACGTTTAGGATTAAGGTTTTAGGAATTTATGTATAAATACAAATAGGTTCAACAGAAAATGAATATAAAAATAACATCAATTGACAGACGATTAGAGAAATTAAAACTTCGCTTGCGGCGGGATTTAACAGCCAAGGAAATAAGAAAAGAACATAAAATAGTAGAGCTATTAACATTACAGGCTAATAGATGTGCTATATGCAAAGATCAATTTAGCGAACGTAATGTTCCAGTCTGTGACCAGCCGAATTTAAAAGATGAACATATAAGAGGAATGGTTTGTAAATTCTGTGATAATGCTATACGATATGTTCGCGATGAAATTCTAGCTGAAAAGCTAATGATATATTTTAAAAATAATGGAATAAGAAAAGCTGTATATGAACAATTCGATACTGGCACCAATCAACCACCTGTCATCAGACAAGAGTACGAGGATAAACCAATTGTTGGTGACTGGTTTAGCGTCAAGAAAGAATTTGAATGAGAACAGTTAAAATATCAAATGATAGATACAATCAATTACTGTATCAATATTTTTGGATGGCATTTGGATTGAAACAATATCCTGTATGCTTGTATGTTTGTCAGCAGGACAATAAGCCATTTCACATGACAAACATAACACGAGACTACCCACATTTAATTTGTAGGTATGTTGAAGATGGAATTGAAGTCAAATGGCCAGAGTGTAAGAAATGAAAATAGTAAAAGATATAGACTATTCAAAACTTAGACGTGGCTCAACTGTATTTGAAATTGATAAAGAAAAATTTGACTGGCCTAACTGTGAAGTATCAGGATGTAATAATCAAATATGTATTGGAATGAGTAAGACGCTTTGTTATGTACATGGAATAGAATTTAAAGCGTTTACTGAAAAAGAATTTGAAGAAAGTAGGAGAAATAGAAAATGAAAATTTATAGAACAGACCACCCGTTAGTTGTCGCAAAGTTTACCGATGATGAAACATTTGCTATTGTTCCACCCGGTAATGAAGGTATGATTGTTCCTGACAATCTATGGGCCGCTTATCTGCAAAAAATTACAGAGTTACAGCAGTTGGAAAATGCTATAGAGGAATATTTTAAATGAAAAAGAAAATATTTAGATATAAATTTGCTGCTATATATTATTATACAGATGTAGAACCACCGTTTAATCATACAGTAATAGATATTCCATTCATTGTATGGCAAGACTATCTTGCTGTATGTCAGAGAAAAGAACAGATTGAAAAACAAATAGATGGATATGTAAAATGAGCACAACCCTTAAAAGATTAGTAGAAAAACGTGATGAATTGTATAATGAAATTGCTAAAATTACAAATAAAATTGCCGGTCTGGAATTAGCAATTTCTATTGTTCAAGACAATGAAAAAAGAGAAGATAAATTACCAGATAATTATATAAATGAATTAAATAAAATTGGTAAATAAAATGACAACATATGATCCAAAGAAAGCATTAACAGAAATTATTGAAGGTCTTGTTGCGACACTTCAATCAACCAATGCTGTTTTGAGAGACGCACAAGAGAACCTTTCCAAATATGAAAAGGTACAAAACGATATATTAAGAATACAAGGTTGGATTAAGATGGACTTAGCTGAAAAGCAGTCAATGCTTAGAACTGTCATTCAAATGGAAAAAGAAAATGGATGAAAAAGAAGATTTTATATTTAAATGTTTTGGATACAGACAACATAAAGAAGATGAACGTGACAAATGGGTAATATACAACAATTTTTTAATAGTTATCAATCCTGAATGTAAACCAAAAATATATAAATATGGTTGTCAAGGTCAGTATTATGAAATTGACCCTATTTAACCAATAACAGTTAAATCACTTAAAACAAATGCGCGTTGTGTTGAGCCAAATTTCTGTTGCATTTCATGGCGAGGCACTTCGCGCAATTTATCATTATCAATCATTACCTGAATAGAACGCTTGATTGCATTCGTTGCGCCAAGCTTGTCATTCTTAAATGCACCAGTCATCATCAATCGCTTGGTAACGTATGAATATGGAATAATGCGATTTGTATGCATGACCTGATGCGATGCAGGATTAATTCCTCCACCAATATATTTCTTAACAGCTTCAAAATCTTTATTTATATATTCTTGTATAATACGGATAACTTCAAGCTGTTGTTTGTTCTCACCTGTATTGTGTCCAACTTCACCAGTTTCAAATTTAATAGTTAGTTGTTTAATGTCTCGTTGAACCATATCAATTGCCCACAAAAGATTTTCATAGGTAATCACAGGTTCAATCATATTACAGCCAACTGCAATCAATGCAGCAAGCTTTAATGATTTAAGATGTGCTCTATTCCAAAGATTTAAAACAACTTCATTGTGCGTTTGATTAATCTTATCTGTAGAGAATTGGTCAAAGTGATCTGACAATCGTTGTGCATTTTCATCTAGCTTTACATTTATAACTTTTTGATTATGTGCAAGCTGCTTACACGTCGCACACAAGGTAGCCAATTGATCTACCAATTGTGGGTAAGGATAAGTTGAAGCGGCATTTTTATTTAATGATGGTCTGATACCATTGTATTCCATAATCATGAAACGAGGCAAAAGACCTTCAGCAATCATTTCTTCTGAAAGAGCATTATAGAATGAGCTAGGTACGCTTTCACCTAGAATTGAGAAAGCAGGACCAATTGTAGCTTCACTGTTCTTTTCAAAGTCTGCATAAATAGATGCTCTATAAACATCGGTAGCACCTGATTTATTATATAATTCTAAAAGAATTTGTTTAAGCATACGTTCATGACTAGATGCAGTTGTGCTTGACATATTTTGAATACGCAAGCCAAACTCACCTAAAATAGAAACAAAGCAATGATTTTTGTGAACGTATTTTACAAGAGCCTGACCAGAAGCAATCTGTGATGGTCCGATAAATTCATTTGCAGTTGGGACCTGATGCTTTACAGCATTCATTAATTTATCAATGCCAGCAGCCATACCTTCTTTACCCATGCCAGTCTTGGCAAGCAAAAGAATATATTGATTAAGTCCGGTATTGGAAACATTATATGCCTTTCCACAAATACCAGCCATTAATCCTAATGCACCCGCTAATGCTATTTCAGGTACAGGACGTGGTGCCGCAGAATAAATAAATTGTGCTAATGCTCCTACTAAGCCGGGGGGAACAGAAATGGCTTCCGGGGATGGATTTGAACCACCATAATCAGGACCAAAACCTGATGTCCTACCGTTAGACGACCCGGAATTATTATTGGTGGACGTGGTAGGACTTGAACCTACAACCAGACCGTTATGAGCGGTCGGCTCTAACCGTTGAGCTACACGTCCTTTAATTTCATCTAGTGCATTTTTAAAACCATCAAAGTCAATTGGTGGTAACATCTTGTCGAATGATTTTAATATCATTCGTTCTACATAGTCAACTCGCTTTGCTTTATCCCTTTGACCCAATGTTGAGTTTCTAAAAATACGTCCAATTTGATTTTTGTTTTTCGTATAAAAAGCGATAATATCAATAAAAGCAAAGTCTGCTTCGGATTGAGAATTATAGATACTTTGCCATTCTCCTGATCTAAGTTTATTGAATTTATCTCCATTTGACGCAGCAAGTGCCATTCGTATAATTTCTTCATCTGATACAGTCTCTTTTTCATTACCTGTATAAGAAATATTATTTACACTTCCTCCCATTTGATCCCAAAGTTGGGTTAACAACTCTTGACGATCACAAATAGGCTGATGATTATAAACATGACCAGTCATTGTAGCATATCGTTGTGAAGAATAAACTTCAACAAACGATCTGCGACGACCAACAGGAATTTTACCTTTTACAATTAAATGTAATCCTCTACCTGAAGGTGAGACTTCAGAATAAGTATCAAACTCTTTAAATATTTTCTTTTGACGTTCAAAGATTAGAGGATCACCTTCACAATCATCTAGGTCAATAAAAGAATAAGGATCACGGTCAGAAAACACAAAACCAATGCCACTACAATTTCCCAAATTATAATAATTAAATGCTTCTTCAAAGGAAGCCCATGTATCAGGATCATTGACATTTGCCATATTTCCATTTTTAGGATTGTAAGGAATTTTAGTTGGTTTCTTTGCTCCAATATCTTCATACTTCCAAACTACCCATGAATTAAGGGCGCGCATTTCGGCTGGAATGTTAGAGAACATTTCCACTGACATTATTTCAAACTTTAATTTCAGAATTAGTTAAATATGAATAAAGCGTTTCAACCCGTCCAACATCTGTGTGAATGAGTTGACCAGCTTTAAATGCAGATAACCAGCTTGTGCTTAAACCTGTATCATTCGATATTTTCTTTAATTCAATGTGGGTATTTTTTAAAAGGTGTTGTGTCTTTGATTTTAAATTTGATTTAAATATTGGAATATGCATAGGAAAATTGTCATAAGTGACAGAACGCTAATCGTTCCATACCTGTGAAAAATATTTTTGACAATCCCTAATTCGGGACTTGACGAAAAAATTATTCCGGTTACTGTATAATATTCTCTTTATGAATGGAAAAATGAAAATGGAAAATGTTATTGATCCTCATTTGGCTCACTTGCTTAATTCAGAAGGCTATACACCTGACCGTGATGGTGTGTTGCAGTTTTGGGAAAAGACAAAGAAGCGGCTTGAAAATATTAAGTCTCTTGAAATGGAGTTGCGTAAGGTAGCAGTCAAGTTGACTGTTACAGAACCGAAAGAAGGAATGAATACAGTTGAGTTGGGTAATGGCTATCAAGCCAAGGCTCAAATTAAATATAATTACAAGCTTGCATCTAATGATGTAGTAGAAACTTGTCTTGATGAAATTGCCAAGATTGGAAATGAAGGTGCTTTCATTGCAGATCGTCTTGTGAGTTGGACACCTAATTTTCTTTTTACTGAATATCGTCAATTGCAGGAAGAAGCCCAAAAGGGTAATGAGACTGCTAAACAGATTTTGAATAAATGTAATAAAATGCTTACGATTACTGAAGCTGCACCGACACTTGAAATTAAACAGCCGAAAGAAAAGAAATGAATTTAACCGATTTAAAACCAGCATCAGACTTTGCTCGCATATATGGCTGTAAAGTTTGTTGTTATGGTCCTCCCGGTTCCGGTAAGACACCTTTAATTAATACCGCACCACGTCCTTTGCTCTTGGCAACGGAACCGGGTTTACTTTCAATGCGTGGATCAACTGTACCCACATATTTAGCCGAAACACCGTCAAAGATTGACGGATTTTTTGATTGGTTTTTTAATTCAAAAGAAGCTACTCAATTCGATACACTTGGAGTTGATAGCGGTTCTGAAATGGCTGGAATATATCTCATTGACAGTTTAAATAAAAATAAGCATGGGATGAAGGCTTATGGAGAAATGGCTGAAGCTGTAGAAAAGCATCTACGCAAGCTTTATTTTCTTGCAAACAAGCATATTTACTTTATTGCCAAACAGGAAATTATTACAGAAAGCAATTACAAGCGTCCATACTTTCCCGGTAAATACCTTCCTGTACAAATTCCACATTTGTTTGATTTTATTTTAAATTTAGCTGTTCATCCTGTTCCCGGTCAAGGTCAAGTATCAGCTTTCAGATGTAAGGAAAGCTTTGATATGATGGCTAGAGCTAGAACAGGTAACTTGAATGAATTTGAGCCACCACATTTAGGTAATTTATTTAATAAGGCTATGTCATGAAATATGTTTTAATTTTTACATTAATTTCTTTTCCTGTTTATGCACAAGACATTGCAAAGATACAGAAAGAAAATCTTGTCATTTCTTGTTCTGCTATGACTGAAAAAGATATGAAGGATTTATTTAATCAAGCTGGAAAAGAAAAAGTCAAACATCAGGAACGAGTACCAGCACTTGTTCAAATTTATGATTATGTGAATTATATTGTGGACTTGTGCAAGGTGAGACGTTAACAAGGGGATAGAGCATGACCGATTTCATCATCATCACATTCGACCAGGAGGGGGATCGTGTGACATCCCCGATGCCCGCCGACGAGAGCATTGTCGATGTGCGTCTCGCGGACGGCAGCACGACCAAGGCTTGGTACTCCTGCGACATCATGGAGTCAGGGGATTGGGATTTTGTGCCCGTCAAAGGCGATGAGCCGGACATGGATGCCGACAGCATCGCAGATCAAGTCGTCGCGTGGAGGCCACTGCTGGCATTGCAGGAAAGGCCGATATGCGCCCGTGAGGGTCGGTGTAACCACTACAACGGCATCATGGGGCCGGGCATGAAGGATCACCCGACATGCGATGCCGGTGTGAACTATCGCGCCCTTGCCGGCACAAGCGAGCCGGGGTGGGTCCGCAAGCTACCCTGCTACAGCAAGACCGATGAATCGGTCGAGTGCGAGAAGCGCACTCTCCCGACGCCGGAACAGATCGCGGCATGGAATGCGTACTGCGATGAGCGGCTGTCGGCGACCGGCCAAGCCATGAAGGCGTGCAGGGACGATGCGGCAGGGCGCAAAGGCATTCGAGGCGAGATCGAGTGCCCGATCTGCAAAGGGCGGCTCGCCTATACCGTCGCGGCGTCCAACGGCCATCTGTGGGGCCGGTGCTCGACACCCGAATGCGTAAGCTGGATGCAGTAAGGAACGGATAGAGCATGACAAAACTCTCACTCGATACCGACACCCAGGTCTTTTTCTACGAGCAGGATTTCTATGTCCTGTCGAACTTCTCTGCGTTCACCGTTGAATGGAATGGACTGCGCTTCGACACGTCAGAGGCGCTGTATCACTGGATGAAGTTTCCCGGCGACGAGCGCGCCGGGCTCAGAGACGAGATATGGACCGCGCGATCCGCACATGATGCGTTCAAGATCGCCGAGCGCAACAAGCATTGGCGCAGGCCCGATTGGGACGCCGTCAAGGTCAACACCATGCGGCGCATTCTCGTCGCCAAGGCCGAACAGCACGAGTATGTCCGGCGCAAACTGTTGGCGACCGGCGACCGCGAACTGATCGAGAATAGCTGGCGCGACGACTTTTGGGGATGGGGGCCGAACCGCGACGGCAAGAACATGCTCGGCAAGCTTTGGATGGAAGTGCGCGCCGAGTTGCGGGCAAGCGCCGCCGCTTAACAAGGGGGGGGAATGACATGAACCAGCAGCTTGTGGCGCGCATCAAGCGAGGCAGCAAATACTACGGTCAGACCGAGCCGGGCGCGTGGTTCGATGTCCGAGTCGTGGCCGACACCTATTACCAGCTGCGTGGCAACAACAACAACTACCGCCTCGACGATGTTGCGCTCGGCGTGCGCATAGACGACCGAATTATCGAACTGGCGACCGGCAAAGCCGTGCGCGCATAACAAGGGGCGACCGAAAATGACTGACGATTTGCTGGTTGAACTCCGCCGCATAGCCAAGCGACTCTTGGCGCGCGATGAGCACAGGCGCGGGCCGTTCCACATTACCGACGAAGAACTGAGGCAGTTTCTCCGTCAGTCAAATCCTGAAATGGGGAATTAAATCATGAAAAAATTTAAATTTATTTTACCTTTAATTTTTCTTTATTCACCAGCTTTTTCAGCAGATTTAAAAATTTCAACATCACAAACTTACACGGTAATTAAAAAAGTCCGCAATGCCAAAGAGGCATTAATTTTATTCAATAATGAAAAAGCCCTTGCAAATGAAAAATTAAAGGCTTATGAATTGGATCATCAAACTTTCGTCCGTGAGTTAGAAAATGGATATGAAGTAAAGTTTGTATTCAAAAAGAAAGGAAAATAAAAATGGATGAAACAGAAAAAGATGAATTAAGAAGGCTTGAAGCATTAAGACTAGCTCATTGTGAATTTATGAGTGATAGACTTAATGCAAGTCAAGTAACGGAAAAAGCAAAAGTTTATTATAATTTTCTTAGAAATAAGGAGTAAATAAAATGGCAAAGAAGTCTAAGAAGAAGTCAACTGTTAAGAAGGGAATGGCTACATTTACCCTTCAAATGCCAAAGCAGTTACATACTCGTATCAAGGCACGTCGCGCTAAGACTGGTGAAAAGATGCGAGATTTTATGATTAATGCTGTTGAAAAAGCATTAAAGCGTGCAGCATAGGTGAATAATGCACCCGTCAACTTTTGAATATTTAAAGCCTACCGATGCTCAAATTGAGCAAATGAATAAAGTTAGACAAGCTGCAAAAGAATATTGTAATGTTCTAGAAGCTTGTTTACCTGATGGTCCTGATAAGACTTTTATTATTAGAAACCATCGTTCTAATGCTATGTGGGTGAATGTGTGTATTACACGTTTACCAGACGGTACACCTAGAGAATAAAGGAAATAAATAAATGGATAACTTTGTTCCACAAGGCAGTTTTGATGCAACCAATATTGAACCAAAGCAGGGTGGTCAAAAGCACCCTGTTGGTATGTTTCCTTTTGTTATCAAAACTACCGATATTGTTCCTTCTAAAGATAACAAATCTGGAATGTTTCGAGTAACATTTGAAACACCAGTTGGTACAATTGATCGCAACTATAATCTTTGGCATGAAAATACACAGACTGTTGAAATTGCACAGTCTCAACTTTCTGCATTGTGTCATGTTACAGGAATATTTAAATTAAATTGGCCTAATAAGGGACGCGAATTGGTTGGTAGTCGTGGTACTCTTGAAGTTGGTTGGCAAAAGGACAATGAACCCGGTACTGAAAAGGGTGGTCCTACTGGTGGTTATGTTGAAATAAAGAAGGTGTTTGATGCTAATGGTAATGAACCGGGTAAGGCACCATCTGCACCGCAACCGCAACAGTCTGGTTGGGGTGGTGGTCAGCAGCAGCCACAACAGCAACAGCCTGTAATGCAGCAGCAGCCAAATAATGGTGGTTGGGGTAATAATGCTCCACAACAGCAGCCGCAGCAACAGGCTCCAAGTTGGGGAACACAACCACAACAGCCACAAAATAATACTCCACCTTGGGGACAAAAGTAATAAAAATAATAAATTTAAATGTAAACTTGATAGGTGGAGCAATCCACCTATCAATTTAATTGGAAATGTAAATGACAAATCTTTCTAATAAAGATGAAAGAGAAAACCTAGAGCAAACCATTCTTAGAGAAATAGATGAATGGTGTGTCAATAAATATTCAGAAGGTCATAGAAAACATTTAGGAGCATCTATTATTGGTGATCCGTGTTCACGTCGCTTATGGTACACTTTTCGTTGGGTAAGACGTGAAACATTTTCTGGTAGAATGCATAGACTATTTCAAGTTGGTCATAATGCAGAACCACGTTTTATTGAATATTTAAAAGGTATTGGATTTGTTATTTTTGATAAGACTGAAGATGGTAAACAATTCCGAATATCAGGTTGTGAAGGTCACTATGGAGGCTCATTAGATAGTTGGGGTTACTTACCTGAAAGATATAATTATAAAAATAAAGTTTTGTTTGAATTTAAAACAAACAACACTGGTTCAGGATTTGTCAATGTTGGTAAGAATGGAGTACCGAAAGAAAAACCAAAACATTACGCACAAATGTGCCAATATGGTTTCAAGCATCAAATTGAATATTGTGTTTATGTAATCGAAAATAAAAATGATAGCGACCTTATAATCAAAATCGTTCCCCTTGACTGGAATTATGGAGCGGCACTTGAAAAGAAAGCTGAAGATATAATTTTATCAAATTTTCCACCAGCTAAAATCAGCGAACAACCATCTTATTTTGAATGTAAGTTTTGTGATTTTAGTAAAATTTGTCATGAAAATGAACCAGTTGAAATAAATTGTAGATCGTGCAAATTATCCAGTCCTATAGCCAACAAAGAATGGTTCTGTAATAGATTTAATTCTGTCATCCCACAAGAGTACATCGAAAAAGGTTGTGAGTATCACTTGTCGGTAAATTCATGATTACTCTTAGACCATACCAAATCGAGGGGTTAACTGCCATATGGAATTATTTTCAGAATGGAGGCAAAGGTAATCCTGTCATTGCATGGCCTACAGGAACAGGTAAATCTATTATCCCTGCTACATTCATTATGGAAATAATGAAAATATGGCCTAACCAAAGATTTTTAATTATAACGCACGTCAAAGAATTGATTAAGCAAAACTATGATTTAATGATGGAGCTATGGCCTAACGCACCAGCCGGTATTTATTCAGCAGGACTTAAACAGAAGGATATAGCCTTTCCAATCATCTTTGGTGGTATCCAAAGCATGATAAAAAATCCTGCTCAATTTGGTCATAGAGATATAATTATAATAGATGAAGCACACTTGGTTTCCAGCAATGAAAGCAGTCAATACCTGACCTTCATTGCGACAATGAAAATAATAAATCCATATTTAAAAGTCATTGGAATGTCTGCTACTCCCTTTCGTATGGGTATGGGGTACATTACTGAAAATGGAGTGTTCACAGATATTGTTCATGACATTACAGGACTGGATAAATTTAATCAGTTGATTGACGATGGTTATATTTGTCCTCTTGTACCCAAGCGAACAAAGACTGAATTAGATGTTTCTAATGTAGGTATTCAGAATAATGAATTTAAAGCTAATGAATTACAAGCAGCAGTTGACGTTGACCGGATTACAGAAGCGGCGTTAAAAGAAATTATCCATTACGGTGCCGATAGAAAGTCATGGCTTATATTTGCATCAGGTATAGAACACGCAGAACATATAGCTGATATGTTGGATACGTTTGGAGTGGAAGCAGCCGCTATCCATTCCAAAAAGCCAATGGAATTTAATGATAAAAGTATTGAAGAATTTAAAAATTTCGAGATACAAGCAATAGTTAATTATGGAAAACTAACAACAGGTTTTAATCATCCTGCAATTGATTTAATTGGAATGCTTAGACCTACATTAAGCGTTCCTTTATGGATACAAATGCTAGGACGTGGTACTAGACCTTATCCAAATAAAGAAAATTGCCTCGTATTAGATTTTGCGCGTAATACACCACGATTAGGACCAATTAATGATCCTATCATTCCTCGTAAGAAAGGTGAAAAAGGTGGTGACGCACCTGTTAAAATATGTGAAAATTGTGGTGCCTACAATCATGCTCGCGTTCGCTTCTGTTGTGATTGTGGTAATGAATTTGAATTTCAAACTAAAATAATTAAGAGTGCTGGCACAGAAGAATTAATTAAAATAGACAAACCAGTCTTTGAAACTTTTGATGTTCAATATGTAATTTATTCCAAGAAACAATCACGCAAAGATGGTAAACCATATATTCGAGTAACCTACTTTACAGGTATTCAAGCATTTAATGAAAATGTATTTCCAGAACACAAAGGACTTCCAAGGCATAATTTTAAAAATTGGTGGAAGCAAAGACATAAAACAGAACCACCTGACTTTACAGACGATGCTTTAAGATTTAATAGTGAATTACGTTGTCCTAGAAAGATCGTGGTTCACGTCAATAAAAAATATCCAGAAGTATTAAGTTGTGAGTGGTGATGATTAGAAAAGACGCAGAATTAATTTTAACTGATAAAATTAGATTGGAAGCAATGAAAAATTTATCTTCATTGCTTACTGATTATATGATGGATATAGGAATGTTTAGGACTTGTTTAAATTGTGCTTATTGGAATGAGAAAAATGAAACTTGTCAATATTATAAACAAAAACCACCAGCTAAAGTTATAGTGTGTGGTTGTGAAACTCATACAGCTGTCTCTTATACACATCTCCGAGCCCACGAGACTCCTGAGCA
>ERZ761591.170-NODE-170-length-11820-cov-11.463663_pt1 | contig 11820 bp, 12 predicted proteins | sample MGYA00512167_ERZ761591 | MGnify/ENA primary metagenome ERZ761591 (study PRJEB28899, sample SAMN03785559) | bioreactor sludge metagenome | biome: EBPR Sludge; feature: EBPR Bioreactor; material: 0.22µm filtered reactor supernatant | place: Saint Lucia: Queensland...
AGCTTGCCATGCTTCACCAGTCATTTGACCGTTTTGAAATTTATCAATAATATAAACTAATTGTTTTTTAAATTGTTCAAATTCATCTTTATTTAAAGTATCTTTAGCTGTAGAAAATGCATTTCTAATATCATTAAATAATCCTGTATCTGCTCGCACATTTGTATTTGCAGCTACAGTATCATAATCAACACCTAAATCTGTTTTACTTTGTCTTAATAATTGTGGGGATAATTCATCAGTATCTTTTCCGAATGTTCTAGAAATAGCTCTAGCAACTTGGGATAATTGTTTTTCATCTAATTTTTGTTGACCGGAAAATGGAAGCCAACCTGTAACTTGATCTAATTTTTTAAAAAACTTACTACCAGAAATTTGTGAAGGTTTTAAATCAATACCTAATGCTTCAGCACGTTTTGCTAAATCAGCAACACGTTCTGAAACACCACCAACTAATTTTTGACCAAGTTTAGTAGCACCAGCACCAGCAGCAGTAACTAAAGGACCACCTATAGCACCAGTAATAACACCTTCTTTAATATTTTCTCCTAATGATTTTTCATTAGAACCTGAAGTAGCAGTACCGTAAACAGCACCACCTACACCACCAGTACCAACAGCAGCACTAAGACGATTAATTAAAGGTGCTGCTACTTTTTCACCTGTAGCTAAAATAGTAGGAGTAGCTTTTGCAGCAATATTTATACCTTGAATAACTCTAGCTGGCATTAAAGGTGCTGTAGCCAATACTTGACCACCAACACGACCTATATTAGCTGCTAAATCTTCTCCATATTTTTCATCATATTCTTTTTGTTCTTTACTTATTCTTTCTTTAAATTTTTGTTCACGTTGAGAACCACCAGTACTACCATTTAAAAATTCATCAATTTTTTTATCTAAAAATCCAATACCACTAGCACCTGTATCTATAACGTCCATAACACCACGAACTAAACCTTTACCGAGTTTAGGTGTTACATTTGTATCAGGTTTATTTTTTACTTCCTCTTGTGCTTGTGTCGCTAATTGAGAAAGAAAATCATTATTAGAAATAGGTTTATTATTCGTTTGTTCTGGTGAACTAACGACATTATTATTTTTAGAAGCTTCTTTAGCTAATTCAGCTAAAAAATCAGACATTACATTAATCCAGCATCACGAGCTATATCTACAGAATTATTAAATTTTTCTCTAGCTTTACCTTTTAAACTTTTATCTAATTTAATAATAGCATCAGGACGCATAAATTGTAATCCAAATACTCTAAGATCAATGTCATTATCCCATTTTGCCGCCCATTTAGCATACTGACTATCAGGAAGATTTTGTTTTTCCCACATTTTAGTTTTTGCTAAATCGAGAGAACGCAGAGCATAAATGGAAGCTAAAACATCTTGTGTAGCAGCATTAGACATTTTGACATTAGGATTGCCTGCAAAAGATGCTGCTAATTGATCGTTTGTAGATGTGTTTCCTGTTGTTTTAGCAATTTGAACTAAATATTTTTGAAGTTTGTCAAAATCATTAATGTTTTTAAATTCAGGATCATTTTCTTGAACACCCGGTAAATTTGTAAGAATAAATGATTTTAAATAATTTACAGTCTCACTACCGGGACCAGAACCCTTAGTACCTAAATTTTTAGCAGCAGATAAAGCTTCAGTTACCGGAAACATATCTTGTGCAAAAGTAGATGCGCGTTGACGTGCCGCCGCTAATGCTTGTCCAGATTGTTGACCAGTAGCAACTTCAGCTTCAACTTCACCCGGTGCACGTTTTATTAAACCAAAACGATCATTAAATGAAGATGGAGGATATATACCTTTTTCAACACCTTCTCTATCACCCACAATTTTATTGGTAGATTGAATTTCAGGACGTGGTTTTGGTAATGGAGTATCTACAACATTATTTAATTTATTTGTAGGTCTATATTGACCGGGAACACCACCCGGTACTTGTTCTGCACCTTCAGGTATGACAGGAATAATAGGACCAACACGCCTAACCTGATTAGTTTTAGGATCAGTATATTCTGTTCCAATTTCAGGTTGTCTTTGAATTGGATCACCAGTTGGACGCATACCAAAACGAGGGGAAGTAGCAATAGGTGTATCAGTTTGACCACCTTGCATTATACCTTGTTGACCATACTGAAAATTAATTGCTTCCTGATTTGTCATCATTCGTGCTGCAATCATATCTCTATATTGACGTGCAGCAGCAGCATCCTTAACAGGATCACCTGTAGATGGAGGCATATTAGTAACAAATTCAGCAAATAATTTTGGGTTAACTCGTTTTAATCTTACCTGTTCCTGTCCCCATTTCTTCATATCATCTAAAGTAGCTTCAGGTGGTAAAGCATTTAAAGTTTGAATTAAATTTCCATAGTTTTGATTAACTAAATCAAGTTTAGATTTTTCAATGGCAATAGCATTGCTTTCAAGCGTTTGATACTGTTGAACTTGATCCAACAGAGATTTAGAAGGTCTTGGTTTTGGATAAGAGCTAGTATTAACTTCAGCCATGATTTAATCTTTCAAATATTTCGTGGCATTAAATCAACTGAATTTCTCCAATCACCACTTAATGTTCTTCTTAAAATTTCTCTAGGTTGCATATCCAAAACAGTATCATCACCATACATACCCTTATAAGCTGCATAGCCACCAATACTATTAGCAGTATCAGCAACAGCACCAGCCATTGCATTATAACCAGCAGCAGCAGCGTTACCACCACCTATAATAGCATTCGCGGCACCAGTAGCAGCAGATTGACCAGCAGAACCAGTAGCACCAGCAGCTTGTTGACCAGTATCTACTAATCCTTTTAAACGATTGTATGCATTAGTACGGTTAGTATTTTCTAATGCAAATTGATCTTTATATGTTGTTAAATTTAAATCTTTATTAAATTCAATTGCACCACGCAATGCTGCACCAGAAACACCAAGACCACGTTTAGCAGCAGCGTTTTGAACAGCCTTTTCACCAAGTCTCTTTTGAATTTTATAACCGGGAGTGGCTTCAATAGCTTCCTGTGTAAATTCAATTGGAGAAGTTAAGAACGGCATTCTTTCATCTAATTCTTTAGAATACTTTGTTCCTAATTCTCTATATGGTGCAAGGTCCGCTCTAGTACGTTCATACATTTGCATTTGTGTATCTTGTGCCCTAGCAGCCGCATCACGTTGAGCATCAGCAGCTTTCTTGGCACCATATGCTGTTGCAGCACCACCAACTACAGCAGCACCTAAAATTGCTACACCAGCTTTAGGTACATTATTTAATAAGCAGCGTTGCCATAAAAACATTTTTATAACCAACAAATGTAATGAGCATCAAAAGGTTCAAAATCATGTCGTTCTAATAATCGCTTCATGTGGGTAGAACGAGCAAACTTGAAATTGCAATCAAATGCAGAACATTCACGCATCTTAGCAATTTCTTTAGCTTTTTCAATTAATAAATCTGCACCAGTCCTATTATCTAACATTCGACCGCGAAAAGGACGATGGACATAAATTAGGTCAGTAGTTAATTGAGTACAGCGTTTATAATGTAATGACCTATTGACCACACCGTTGAAATAACCAACCAAATAACCATTAAAACGCAAAGCCAAAAACACCAAAGCATTATTATTTTCAAATTCTTCATACCGTTCCCAATCAGGGTCTAATGGTATATTTTGTTTAAAATGCCTTGATACTTCTTTATAATGAAATTCAAAAAGTATCTCCAAATGTGGTCTATTCTTAATAAAACTTTCTTGTTTTATTTCAAACATACCCACATTAATCCGGTAAAAATTGTAATGTTGGTTCTACAGAATAAGTAACTGTGACCATATCGTTAATGCGAATTGGAATTATAGTTTGTCCTGTTAAATCAATATCAACAGTACCACGAGTAAGAATTATATCTGATATGGTTCCACCAATTATAATTAAAGTACCGTGACCATTAGGAGTAATTGAAAAAGGTGAACCTGTTAAAGTTATAGGTAAAACATGGGGTGGTGCTTGAACAAACTGTTGTAAAAAACTATTCCAAGGCCAAACTATAAATGCTTCACCTTTTAATGGTTTACCATTGACGATAACTGTAACCTTTGCCAATGGAGAATTAATATTAGGTAAAGGTGTTGTCATGACCAATGTGGGGTACTGTCAACCCATGCACCGTTAAGAGCCGTTTTCATATTTGCGGACCATTCTAACTTAAAAACACGGTCCCTAGCCATTCCCAACCTATTCCAAGACGGTTGAGCTAAATATTCACCTTGACGACCTAATGTTTGCGGAACCTTATTACCAAATGTAACACCACGATTGTCAGACCAACTTAAATTAACAACTGGATCAGGGTCATCTTCACTAGTTTGAACACTAGTACCACATTCCATATCAGCAATAAATTGATCGTATGTAATTCTATGACCTTCTTCCAACATATGCATAAAGGTGCGAACACGAGTTATAGGACCGTCACCATCAGTATATAAATCAGCATCTAATTCTAATATTTTACCACTTTCCCAATCACCAATTAAATTTTTACCATAAGCAAACATACAACAATTAATTCTATGTCTATTTAAATCACCTGTGTCTGGATCAGTCCAAGCCCATTCTGTCCAAGTTTGTGTTTTTAAATCATACAACCAAGTTTTGTTAGCAGTTGGAAAAATCAAACAATAAAATGCATGACTTTCAATTTGGAAGCAGCAGCCTATTGCATCATCTACACGTTCATAGTTAGAAAATAAACTTGTCAATCTAGGAGTGGAAATTTCTTTAACTTCATATCCACCACCTTGAACAACAATACATTTACCTTGTTTATCCTGCATCAACCAGAATAAAAGAATGTCTTGATAGGCTAATGAATATTCAGCAGCACAACCATGATCTATGTATGCACCTTGCTGTTGCTGGAAATAAAAATCAGCAGCACCCGTACCAATCCAAATTTCAGCAGTTAATTCACCAATTAACCAAAGCTCTTTGTGAACAGCAGCCAAAGCGACAATAGGATCAGCAGAGCCACTTTTTGCAGCAATGTCCAATGGATCAAACGCGGTTTGCATTTCATCAACAGTAAATGTAAATCCTGCACCCGTACCTCCTATATCAGCAGCATTAGCTGATAACACGTCACCTACAGTATAGTTTTGACCACCTTCAAATATACTGACAACTGTAACTGTTCCACCACCACCAACAGTTATATCAGCAGTAGCATCTTCACCAGTACCACCAGTTAAAGGAACATCAGTATATGTACCGGGAGTGTAACCAGCACCAGCATTTGAAATAGTACCATCTACAATGCCGCTATTACTAAGCATTGCAAAATTGACCATAGAACCAGTTATATAAAATTGATTTGTTTCCGGTCTATTAAATATAAAGAACGTATCTAAAAATGTATTATAACTGGCACCATAAAAATTAGGATCAAGTATTTGTGCAAAGTCATTAGTTAACATATCGACTACATAACCATTAACACCATCGGTTAAAACAGTTACTAGTCCATTGTCAGACATTATTACTTGTGATGGTCTATCTGCAACAAATCCTATCAAAACTAAAGTTTGAATATCAGTTAAAAAATAAAAATTAGAACCTATTACAACATATCCAGTACCAATACTTGTCCTATATGCGGCTCTAGTTGGAAGCTCTAATAAAGAATTTACATATGTTGACCAACCGGGAGTAGGATAATAGGTAACTCTAACTGGTGCTTGCGGATCACCCGCATTGTTTTCAGCATACAAATTTATTGCTTCCTGACCAGAAGCAATAACACTTTTTCCAGTATAAGGTTTACCTAAAAGCTCTACACGCATTAATTAATATTACCACCATCAGGATTGTAAATATTAAACCCTTGTGGTCCTCTTAAAGCTGGAGGCATAAATAATGTGGGTATTTGAGTGTTAGCCTTTTTAATTGTATTTAAACCAACTTTAGCTATAGCAACAGTAGTAGGATTTGTTGGTTTATTATAACCAGCACACAATCTTATGACCAAATTACTGTGTATAGCTTCTTCATATTCTCCCGGCATATTAAATACACTGTCAAGACTACCTGTTGTATTAGTGATATTAAACGTGAAGCCTGTACCAGTACCACCAACATCAGCAGCATCAACAGATAAGTTATCATTAATATTATAACCATTCCCCCCGTCAACAATCGTAACATCGGTAACTTCTCCACCAGCAATTGTTATAGTTGCTGTAGCACCCGAAGCACCTTCACTACCACCTGTTAAATCAACAGCATCATATGTTCCGTTTGTATAAGCAGAACCAGCATCAGTTATTTCACCTTCAGCAATAGCTGTATTAAACCCAATTGGTAATTGAGTTACTAAATTTATTGTATATGCTGAAGATGGAATAGGCCATACATAAACATTTCCATATGGAAAAGCATTGTCATAGAAAAATGCTTGAGGCCAAGTATTTAATTGTTTTAATGCTAATCTAGAATAATCTTCATATGACCAAATTCTAACTAAATTAAAACTTACTTGGTTCTGATTACCCACATTATTTTGTGTGAACCAAGCTGCTTTAATTTCACTTGGACGAATAGCATTGTAGTATTGACCGGGACCAATTTTATTTGATCTTTCATTATTACCCGGCATTGAAATATGAGTAAGACCGGGTACTAACCATCGTCTCTTTTGCCATTGTAAAAGCATACGAGACAAATAAGTAAACCCATCATTTATATCTTCAGCTAATGGTGTTTGACCAACACCAGTAACACCAGCTTCTTTAAGAGCTAAAGTTATAAAATCACGGGCAGTAGTCATTAAGACCAACCATTTTCTTTCTTAACTTCAGGCTCTTTTTCTTTTTCTTTTGGCTTAACTTTAATCTCCAAACCCTTTTCCATCATTTCATGTTCAACATTAAAAACTCTAACACGTTGACCATCTTTATTAGTAATCAGTCTTGGATAGATTGGTAAACCATATTCATTTTTTGTTTGTTTATCTATTTTGTGTTCCATTTAAATTTCCTTTCATACAAATAAACCATAGGGGATTGCTCCCCTATGGTCTTATAGGCACCGTTATAGTTATATCTTATCTGCTATCGAACAAACCCATTGTGGTCTAACAGTGAGAGAACCAAACAATAAGTCAGTACGAGTAACCAATTGGTCAGTAGCAGGTAAGTAGTCAGTTAACACGCGCATAGAGATACCATCGTAGTTTGCGCGTGCAGCTTCTTCAACAGCCTTTCGCGGAATAACAAGGTCCGCTGTAGCCATTGTAATAGCCTTTTGAGCATATGCCAAAGAACGGCGATATGTTTCACCAGACTGTGTAACCAACTTAACTTGGGCACCATCATCAGGTGAAGAAACAACAGTCTGATACTGATTATCAGTACCATCAGCATTACCGGGAATTAAGCCGGGGAAAAGTGGAATGGTAGTAGCACCTGTTGCAACATCAGCAGTCACAACAAACTGGCGCAACTCACCAAGATTTTCCTTTGTAACATAGTTAACAGCATTAACACCTTCAATTGTAACAACATCACCTTGCTTCAATGTACCAGTAATTGCCGCAACAGTGATGTTACCACCCGATGGTGTAGTTTCTTGGTCAGCACCATTGATAGTACCACCAGCACTAAATGTACCAGTTGTATGCTTCACAACAGTTTGGTCACGGAACCACTTTTCGTAACCAAGACCATTCTTCATCATACCAGAAGTATATTGTGCAGAAATGGTAGTAGCTGGATTGAGCAAGCCTTGTAAGGAAGTAGTAGTACGAGCATCAGTAATAGGATCATTAACAACGCGACGTTGCATTGAAGGTTCAGAATTGTTATCTAAGATAGCATTAGCTAACAAGAATGTTTCAGAAGTTGGAGAAATAATAGCTCCATCAGCAGAAACAGCATTCAAAGCTGGATTACCATTCTTGTTAGAAATAAAGTTAGCTGCATTCTTTGCAGCCTTTGTCATAACACGTTGGGCACCTTTACCAGCAATGTTATTGATAATTGGAGCCATAACACGCTCCGAATAATCATCAATATCAAGAGTACGTTCAGCAGAAGTGAACGGCACACCAATTGTTAAATATGTATCAATTGTAAGTGTTGTGTACTGTTCATTGGTATTTTGCATCTGAAGGGCCGGACCTTCAGAGACAACATAATCGTTTGGCAAGCGAATGCGTAAAGAGCTACCAATCTTTGCACCGTCAATAGCAAATGCGCTATCATACTGTGTATCAATATTTTGAATAAAAAGATTGGAGTTTTTAAATAAACGCACAGCTTCGCGCGTAATCATATCAATGGTAAGTAATTGATTAGCCATATGGTTAATACCTATAAAAAAGATGCAATAATTAGGTTATGAAATAGGTGAAACCGTTGCTGAAGCGGCAAATACAGCTTTCAAAGCGTTTATAGTCCGCTAGACGACTTTAAACTTACGGAGCCTATTATGTACCGGGCTAAGGCGGCGAATACCATATTTAGTACATAGAAACTTTTAGATTGCAATAGGGTTTTAAAAATAATTCGGCCCCGGTTATTAGCCGGGGCCGATTAAAAGCTTTCTACAGGACCAACTATAGGTAAATTCTCATTGTTTTTCATCCCTAACAAAATCACCTACCTTTCTATCTAACACCACGTTTTCTAGCTATTTGTTCTTCTCTTTTTCTTACAAACTCTTTCATATCTTCTTTACCAGTTATAGTAATTACTCCATTTTCAGAACCACTACCTTGTTTAACTGGTTTAATTGGATCAGGAACCTTGGATATTTCTTTGACTGCTTTCTTAGGTTTTAATTGTTCGGAAATTTCAGTGAGTTTTGTAGCCATTCTACCGGGCTTCATAACTCGTATCTTTTCATATTCTTCTGGATTGTCACAAAGATAATTAAGAACAGCACCACCTGTTTTAATATCATCTAATATGTCAATCATAACCGGAGGAATTTTACCGTAATCTTCTCCTAGCTCTACAACCTTACTTGTAAAATTCTTGTCAATCTTTTCAGCTTCTTCAGCCAAACGATTACAAGCATTATCAAATTCTCTTTGAGCAACTATGGCTTCAGCTTCTTTTGCAGCACGAGTTTTAACATCTTCTTCAGTTAATGTACTCGCACCATCTTCTTCAATCTTTTTTAATTTAGATTGAATTTCAACCAACTGTTCTTTTAATTCTTTTTCAGAACTAGATTTAGTACTAATTCGACGCTTTAAGCGTTCAATTGTTTTCTTTAATTTTTCAGGATCATCTTCTTCTTTAACTTCATCTTCTTCATTATCTTCTTCAGATTTTTTATTATCTTCTTCTTTAATTTCTTCCTCAACTTTTTCTTCAGTTTCTTCTTCATTGTTTTCTTCAGTCTCATTTTCATTATCTTCTTCATCGGTAATTTTATTTTCCGATGCTGTAACTTCAATCTTTTCACGCTCTAATTGTGCTGGTGTTTTCTTATCTTCTTCAGCCATTTTCTCTTTCCTTTATTTCAGTTTCTATATTTTGTTTTAACTCTAACAACGCTGGATTAACATTAGGTGGTGGTTGATTTTTAAATTTTTGTTTGTAACGATGATCTTTTTTAGCTTCAGCTATTCTCTCATTCCATTTTTCAATAGAAGAATTTATAGCTGAAAGACCAGCTTTCAATTCATCTAATGTTTTTTCTTTGTAGTCTTTTAAATGATAAAACATTATTTCACTTTTTGTAAAGCTTTAATTTGGTCATTAGCACATTTCTTAGCATACTTCATACGTTCACGGTCTGCTTTAATTTCAGCAGCACGTTGTAATGTTCTCAAATCATCTTCAGCCTGCCATTTACGTTCACGATCTTTATAATCTTTATCAAGCTTAGGAGTATTAGCAGCCTCACTAACAATCTTGACCGGAACAGGCTTTGTAACAACAGCCGATAATTTATTTTTCATAGCCTTTCTTTCTGATTTTAAATGATGTGACATATCAATGTGCCTTTGGCTTGTCCAATAAATGGGGTAAATTCTTTTCAATAAAATCATCAGGTAAATTGAAATTGAGTGGTTTATCTGCTTCTGTGTTCGATGGAAACAAAGACCTTGCTTCAGGATCATTAACACGTCGCATCAATTCATCATAAATCATCATCTTTTGATCTTGTGGGGTATTCGGATTATTTAATATTTCAAAACAATGTTTAACTGCATATGGAATAAATTTTTCCAAATTCTTCTTAGCAAATCGTCTTGGATTTTTACCATACTTGTCATCTTTTAATCCAGATGATAATGCAGCTTCAAACCAGACTGCCGCAAGCTCACCAGCAATTTTTTCAATCATACCCTGTGAAGGTGTATATAATTCTGACTTGTATGGTTTTAATTTTAATTTGCTCATTTTATTTCTTCTTCAAATTCAGGTTCAAAATCTATAGGTGTGAGTGTTGGTGTTTGAGAGAAAAGAGGAAAACCTTTGCCCACAATAGATTGACGCATTGAAGGTGGAATGTCTATGTAAAAGATTGATTCACCTTTTAATTCTTTTTCTTTGCGTCTTAATGTATCTTCAACCATTTGTTCATGTATTTGATCTAAAGCTTTATTTATTTCATCCCAATCTTTTTTAACTATTTCATATTCAACATTATTTAATTCACGGTTACGATCATCTATTAAAGGTTGAAGCCTGCGACGTGCTTCAACCATTTCATCCCAATCTTTTTTATGTTCTTTAGTTGCTATTTCATCAGGTTTGGTATTTTCAAATTCTTTCCATAATTTTTCAATTTGTTTTTCATTAACAGGTAAGTTGTCTTTTTTTACCTTTACTCCAAACTCTTTAGCAATCTTCTCAACTGACTTAGGAATTATTTGGTCATAAAAACCTTTCATTCCTTCACCACCAATTTTTAAATCTTTATCTCTAACATCAACCCAACCTTCTTTATTGGGTTTACCTTCTGTAATTTTTTTAGCAACTTCTTTACCAACTAAATTTTCTAATTCTTCAACAGTTACAGATTTTTGACCATTATAACTAAAACCATTTTGATCGCTAAATAAAGGTCTACCATCTTTACCTTCTAAATAAATATTATATTTACCATTAGGTTCTTTCATACCAGATAACAAATTAATCTGTTTACTTAAATCATATCTAGCAGCCTGTGCCTCCCCCGGTGTCCAAGACAATCTTTCATAACCATTTTCAGCAGCTTCACGAATAGCTCGTTTTAAAGCTAATTCATGCCAAGTTTTCTTGAATGGTGCGTCTGGTACACCTTCTTTAGAACGTAATGTAATAGCCTCTTGTCTAACAACATCTTCAGGTCTATTACCACCATGACGACTAATCATATTACCTTGTTTATCAAAACTTTCCCAATAACCCGGATAATTTCTAGGATCAGCACCTTCAGGTGGATTACCTTTAATAAATTTTACTTCTATATCTTCAGGTTTTAATTTAGACTTATAACCCTTATCCCTCCCTTGCTGATGCCAGTCACTTTGTATTTCTTCCAAGTGTAATGACTTTTTACCATCAATGGTACGATCATTCATTCTCAAATGAGCAATAGGATTAGGTTCATCCCAATGACGGGAAGTATATTGATTAGGTTTATCATTACTAACTTGTTGAATTAAAGGTAATCTTTCTTTTAAAAGTTTATTTTTTTCTTTAGCTAATTCTAATAATTTAGCACTAATTTCTGGTGTATCTTTTTCTTTAGATAAATTATCAAATTCATTTTGAATTTGTTTAATTCTATTAGAT
>ERZ761591.171-NODE-171-length-11694-cov-4.890540_pt1 | contig 11694 bp, 12 predicted proteins | sample MGYA00512167_ERZ761591 | MGnify/ENA primary metagenome ERZ761591 (study PRJEB28899, sample SAMN03785559) | bioreactor sludge metagenome | biome: EBPR Sludge; feature: EBPR Bioreactor; material: 0.22µm filtered reactor supernatant | place: Saint Lucia: Queensland...
GCCTGGCGGGGCGGCTGGCGACGCTGGACGCGCCCGTGCTGGCGCAGGTGGAGGGGGGCGCGCTCGACCCGGCCATGGCCGCGGCCATCGCCGGCGCGTCCGGCGCGCCGGAGCGGCAGGCGGCGCTGGCCGCGCTGATCCTCGAACAGACGCCGCAGAGCGTGCTGGAAGCGCGCACGATGATCGCCGACGCGCAGGCCGCGGCCGCCGCGATCGAGACCGCGCAGGCGCGGACGGGCGCAGCGCGCCGCCCCGGCCGGCCGCAGAGCCTGTTGCAGTTCCTCGCCGGCGAGGGGCTGCGCGACGACCCGGAATTGCGGGCTCTGACCGACGGGCGCGGCCGCAACGCCTTCATTCCCGGCCGCGGCGCGCTGATCCGCAAGCAGGGCGGACGCTCGCTCGACCAGGCGCTGCGCGCGGCGATCGACGCCGGCTATCTCTACGATCCCGGCGAGCACGGCCGCGGGCCGCGCGAATTATCGCTCTCCGACCTGCTCAACGCCATCGACGACGAGCTGCGCGGGACGCGCCGCTACGCCATGGGCGACGACATCGCCTTGCAGGCCGAAGCCGAAGCGGCTTTCGTGCGCGAGGAGAACGCGCGGGCGCGGCGCGAAGACAAGGACCTCGCCCGCGCGCTGAAACCGATCCTTCGCGACCTGAAAAAGACGATCGGCGTCTCGGACGGGCAGGACCTCGTCGACGAGGCGATCTGGCGGCGCGCCGCTCGCCTCATCCATGACGGCGAGGAAACCGATCATCTGCGCGCCTTCGACCGCGCGGCCGGCGAAGTCGAGGCCGAGACGATCGCGGCGGGCGACGCCTTCGCCGGGCGCGCCGGGCTTGCGGAGACCCCGGAATGGCGACAGACTGCGCGCAGCGAGGCCGATGATGCAATCCCGTGGGACAGCCTTCCTGATGACGCCGGCGCAGCATCGCGCCCGGGCGAACCTGCTCGAGCGGGAAGCGCGGCGGATGGCGCCGGGCGACCGCGTGACGGCGGCGCGGCTGGCGACGCAGCACCGCAGCCTCGCGGTCGCGATCGAGGCGTCGAAGGCGGCGAAGGAGCGGCCGCGCGAGACCGGCCCGTCGCTGTAGAGGCTGACGATCTGCTCGACGCCGCCCCGGTCGACCCCGGCGACGGGACGATCCGGCATTTTTCACGTGAAACAGCCGAGGCTTTCGAGCCGCCCGAACAGGGGCTCGCCGATCTCGTGCGCGCCTGCAAGGACTGACGCCGATGAGCTTTGCGCAGTGCATCCGCTCCGCCGTCGCCCAGGGCGCGATCTCGCCCGAACAGGGCGACGATCTGACGCGGCGCTGGGAGGCGCTGCGCGAACAGGCGACGCGCGACGGCAAGGGGGCCGAGCCCGGCGGCGTCGACGCCGCGGCGCGCGAGGCGCTGGCGAAGGAATTCGACGACGCGGCGGCGCGGCGCAAGCAGCTCGCCGGCCTGTCGGCGCGAGTCACCGAAAATCTCGCCGAACACGCCCGCGGCTTCCGCGACGCGCAGGGCCGCCCCGACGTGCTCGCCGCCTTCATGGGCTGGCTCGACAATTCCAACAACGTGCTGGCGGGGACCGACGGCTTCGCGCAGCGGATCGCCGCCTATCAGGGCTATGCGCATGGCCGGCTCGAACAGATGCTGTTCGAGATGCGGCGCAGCGCCGGGCTCGGCGTCCGCCGCGGCAAGGCGACGCTGGACGCGATCATCGACGAGGCGCATGGCGTCGCGAGCGGCGACGAACAGGCGCGGCGGTTCCTGACCGCGTGGCGGGCGACCGTCGACGAGCTCGCCGACCGGTTCAACGCCGCGGGCGGGCAACTCCCCAAGATGCAGGCCTATTTCCCGCAGAATCACGACGCCCGCCGCCTCGCCGCGCAGGGCATGCAGGCCTGGGTCGATTTCATCGCGCCGCGCCTCTCCGACGCCGCGCGCGAGGAGGTCGGCGACCTGTTGCCGACGATCTACCGGCGGATCGTCACCGATTCGGCGATCGAGGCGGAACCGGCGATGAAGCGCGGCGGGCGCACGGCGCTCGCCAATCGCCGCCAGGAAGAGCGCGTGCTGGAATTCCGCGACGCGGCGGCGTGGCGGGAGTATCACGCGGCCTTCGGGCAGGGCTCGGCCTATGACGCGATGATGGGCCATGTGAAGGGCCTCGCCCGCGACGTGGCGGCGCTGGAGACGCTCGGGCCGAACCCCGACGCGACGGTCGAATGGATGCGGCAGGTGGTGCGCCAGCAGGCGGCGAAGGCGGCGCTCGGCGAGGACTCGCTGTATCGCGCCGGCGGCGCGGCGGCCGGCCTGCGCGAGGCGCTCGGCATGGGCGCGCGCGCCGAGGGAGCCGAGGTCGACCGCACCCGCATCGGCCGGATCGAGGCCGGCGACGACATTCTCGACCGTGTGTTCCGCACCATCGACGGCTCCTCGCCGACCGGCAACATGGCGGCGGCCGACGCGATGCAGGCGGTGCGCTCGACCTTGCAGGCGTCGTTGCTGTCCGGCGCGGCGCTGACCGCGCTGATCGGCGATCCGATGCAACAGGCGATCGCGCGGCGCTTCGCCGGCGTGTCGCAATTCCGGGCGCTGGTCGACATCCCGCGGCAGATCTTCTCGACCGCCGCGAAACGCGAGGTGATCCGCGCCGGCGTGGTGTTCGCCGACGCGACCGAACATCTGCAGACGCAGTTCCGCGACCTGTCGCTGACCGCGGCGTCGAACGAGCTGGCGAAATGGGCGCCCGATCGCGTGTTCCAGTGGTCCCTGTTGTCGCCCTGGACGAAAGCCAACCGGCGGGGACAGGCGACCTCCTTCATGTTCGAGGCGGGCGACCGGGCGGGCCAGACGCTGGCCGACATGCGCGCGGACGGCGCGCAGGGCCTGCGCTTCGCGCGGTGGCTCGAAGGCTTCGGCGTCGGCGAGGACGACTGGCGCCTGATCCGCTCGGCGCGCCCGCTGGAGCATGGCGAGGCGGGCGGGATGTTGCGGATGATCGACGTCATCGACGCGCATCGCGGCGACGAGCGCGCCTTTCAGGCGGCGCTGAAATATTCCGCCGCCGTGCACGGCTTCATGGAATCGGCGGTGCCGGAAGGCTCGGCGCGGGTGCGCGCGCGGATGCAGCGCGGCGCGCCGGCCGGCACGATCGCCGGCGAACTCAATCGCTCGGCGACGATGTTCCTGACCTATCCGGTCAACCAGTTGTTGAGCATGGTCCGCGCGACGGTGATCGAGACCGGCGATCTCGGCCTGGCGCGCGGCGTCGGCGGCTTCGCGATTCCGGCGCTGATCGGCCTGACGTTGTCCGGCGCGATGATGGTGCAGCTCGGCGAGCTGCGCAAAGGCCGCGACGCGCGCGACATCGCCGACGCGGAATTCTGGGCGATGGCTTTCGCGCGCGGCGGCGCGCTCGGCTTCTGGGGCGACTATCTGCTCGGCGACTACAAGCGGGGCTCGGCCGACGTGGCGGCGCGCATTCCCGGCCCTGTGGCGAATTTCGCCGCCGATACGATCGGCCTCGTCAATCCGCGCGCCGCGCTGACGCAGGACGAGACGAGCCGGGCGCGGCTGGCGACGCGCTTCGGCGCGCGATATCTGCCGGTGCAGAACATGTGGTGGCTGAAACCGGCGACCGACCGGCTGCTGTGGGACCGGCTGTATCGCCTCGCCGATCCCGACGCCGAGCGCGCCTGGCGGCGGGCCGAGCGCAAGCTGCGCTCCGAACACGGGCAGGGCGTGTGGTGGGGCCCGGCCGAATCGACGCCGCGGCGCGCGCCGGAAATCTTCTGACTCGCGCTTAACGCGCCCGCGCGGGCGCGATGGTGGGGGGCCTTCGAGGGTCCGCCATGTCGACCGGTCTGCCGATCACCCGCTCGACGCGCCGCGTCGAACTCGCCGCCGCCGTCGGCCAGACGCTGTTCGACTTCGGCGCGCCGCTGTTCGACCCGCTCGACATCGACGTCGACGTGTCGACCGGCGGCGGCGCTTTCACGCGGCTCGCCTGGCCGGCCGATTACGCCGTGTCGATCGCCGCCGGCTACGCCTATGCGCAGATCCAGTTGACGACGGCGCCGCGGCCGCTCGTCGGCTCGCCGACGGCGACGGTGCGGCTCGACGGGCGCCGCACGCACGAGCGTCAGACCGACGTGACGCGCGGCGGCGCGCAGCATGCGGCGTCGCTCGAGCTGGAGCTCGACAAGCAGACGGTCATCCTCCAGGAGCAGCGCCGCGACATCGACGACGCGCAGGCGGCCGACGCGGCGCTCGACGCGCGGGCGACGGCGCTGGAGGGCCGGGCGACCGCCGTCGAGGGCCGCGCCACGGCGCTGGAGGGCCGCGCGACGACGCTGGAGGGGCGCGCCGACGGGCACGACGCGACGCTCGCCGATCATGGCGGGCGCATCGGCGCGCTCGAGGTCCGCGCCGACGCCGTCGAGCCGCGCGTCACCGCGCTCGAAGGCCGGGCGAGCGCCGTCGAGGGGCGTGCGAGCGCGCTCGAGACGCGTGTCACTCAGAACGAATGGCGCGACGCGGCGCTGACCGGCCGCGTCGACGGTCACGATCAGGCGATCGCCATGCTGGCGGCCGACATCGCCGGCTCGCCGGCGCCGAGCGCGGCGCTTTACGATCTCATCGCCGCCGGCGTGAAGGCGCGGCTGCGCCATCCCTATGCCGGCCAGTGGTTCCCGGTCGGCCGGTCCACCGCTTTGTCGGGCTGGGCGGCGGGCCTCGTCTGGCTCGACGATGCGGACCAGCTCCTCGCGCTGATGGCGGTCGGCACGGGCCACACCACGGAGGCGGCGCAGATCGTCTGTCGCTCGTCCGAGGATGGCGGGTCGAGCTGGCGCAGGCTGCGCACGGTGTTTTCGCGCCGCACCAGCGGCGGCTACATCCGCTCGTCGGCCTTCGCCCGCATGGGCGGAACGCGCGCCGGCGGCCTCGTCACCACCGGCGTCGACGCGCGCCGGCAATGGTTCGTCTACTCCGACACTCCGTCGTCGCAGACCGCGACCTGGACGACGGTCGAGATCACCGCCAGCGTCCCGCTCGCCGATCACTTCGTCTTCGGCCAGATGATGCGCTGGCCGGCCGCCGCCGGCGGCCACGACACCGACGGCTGGATGGTCGCCTCTTATGGCGGCGACGACGATTTCAAGATCCTGCGCACCGCCGACAATGGCTCGACCTGGTCGGACGTGGCGGCGATCGACGGCTCGACGCTGCCCGGCGGCGCGGCGCAGGAGCCGGCCATCGTGCAGACGCCCGAGGGCTGGATCGTCTTCGTCCGCACACCGGCCAACGGCAATGTCTGGGCGGCGACGGCGCCGCCGGCGATGACGCCGTGGAGCGCCTGGGTCGACACCGGCGTCCCGCTCGGCGCCAACGTCATCGACGCCGTGGTCGATGGCGGCTTCGTGCATCTCTACACGCTGTTCCGCGAGGGCTTCCCCGGATCGGTCGACGACAACATGCTGCACAAGCGGTCCTTGCTGACCGCGCAGGCGCACGCCTCGCCGGCGGCGTTCGGCGGCGTCGCGACGGAGATCGTCGCAGCCCTGCCGGATCGCGCCACCGGCTATGTGCAGCGCTGTCAGGCGCCGAATGGCGATTGGTTCAGCGTCTGGAAAGTCCGCGAGGGCGGCTCGACGACGGATGGTTCCGGCGCCGAGTGGTGGGGGTGTCGGTCCCGGCAGGGGCCGATCGTCCAGCAGAACGCGCAGCAGCTCGCGCTCAACCCGGACTTCGCGTTGTGGACGCATGGCGAGACGTTCGCGGCGTCGTCGACCGACCGCCCGCTGGCCGATCGCTGGCGCGTGCAATGCTCGGGCTCGACGGTGACGGCGGCGCGCGTCGCCATCCCGGAAGAGGTCCGCAGGGCGACCTTCTCGCGCTCGCCCTGGGGCCTGCAATTTTCCGGAACGAGCGACAATTTCATCGGCGTCTATCAATGGCTGTTCGGCGACGCGGCGCGCCGCTTCGCCGCCCTGACCGACGATCGCCAGCGCCTCACCGTGCGCGCCGCCGGCTGGCGCGCGCCGCCGACGCTGCGCTTCACGATGGTCGCCAATTCGACGGCGCTGATCACCGAGCAGACCGTGCCCGCCCCGCAGGGGCTGGACGGCGACGCGCCGTGGGTGACCGAACTCGAACTGCGCTCGGGCCTGCTCGCCGCGGCCGGCCTGACGCCGGGTGACATCACGAGCCTGCGCTTCGGCTTCGGCAACGGCTCGACGGCGAGCGCGCCGGATTTCTATTTGTCCGAACTCACCTTCTGGCTCGGCGACGCGCCGCTCGAGGCGGCCTGGGTCGACACGGCCGAGGCCGTCGCCGCCGCCCGTCGCCATGCGCAGCGGCTCGGCCGCGGCGTCAACACGTTCCTCGGCCAAGGCGTCGCCGACAGCGTGACGCAGATCACCGTCGCGCTCGCCTTCGAGCAGATGGAGGCGGCCGCCTTCCTGTCGACGCCGGCGCCGGCCGGCGACTTCCGCCTGCGCGGCCTCACCTCCGCCGGCGTCGTCGCCGACCTGACGCCGACGGCGGTCAGCTTCAACACCGGCACCGACGGCTCGGCCAAGGCGGTCTTCACCGTGCCCGGCGCGCCCGCCGCGACGGCCGTGCTCGGTTATGGCTACGAGGCCTGGCTCGCCTCCGGCGCAACCTCGGCCACCGCCTATGTCCTCGCCGCCACCGGCTACTGACGGAGCGCCCCCATGGCTGCCGACGCCCGCAAATTCCGCCGCCTCGCGCCCCTGATGATGAGCGAGTTGATGCGCGAATTCTCCCTGCCCGACTGGCGCGCCGCGGCGATCGCCGGCAATGGCGGCCACGAGAGCGGCGGCTTCACGATCATGCAGGAGGGCAAGCCGACCGTGCCGGGCTCGCGCGGCGGCTATGGCTGGTTCCAGTGGACCGGGCCGCGCCGGCGCGCTTTCGAGGCATGGTGCGCCGACAAGGGCCTCGACGGCGCCAGCTACGAGGCAAATGTCGGCTTCCTGATCGCCGAACTGCGCGGGCAGGAGAAGGGCGCGCTCGCGGCGCTGCGCGCGGCGAAGACGTTCGAGGCGGCCGTCATCGCCTTCGAGCGCGCCTATGAGCGCGCCGGCGTCAAGCGCGACGACCGGCGCCTGCGCTGGGCGCGCATGGCGCTGGAGGAATTCCGGGCGCGGCAGCCCAACCCGAAGCCTTTGGCCACTTCGGGCACCGTTTCTGGCGCCGCGACCGCCGCCGCGGGCGGCGCCGCCGTCGTCGCCGAAGCCGTGGCGAAAGCCGAGGGCGAACTTTCGCGCGCCGCCGAAAGCTGGTCGGCCGGCACATGGATCGGCGTCGCTCTCGGCGTGGTCATCCTCGCCGCCGCCTTGGTCGCGCTCTATGCGCGGTGGGACGACGCGGGCCGCCCCGGCTGGCCGCGACGCTCGATCGCGACGGCGCCAGTCGATGGCGAGGAGACGGCGGGATGATCGTCCGCGCCGTCTTCCTCCTGCTCGCGCTCGCCGCGCCGGCGCGTGGCCATGACTGGTATCCGCCGCTCTGTTGCAGCGGCCGCGACTGCGCCCCGACCGGCGCAGCCGAGGGCGCGCGCGAGCCGGCGGCGACATGGACGCCCGAGGGCCTGCGCCTGCACGACGGCAAGCTCTTCTCGCCGAAGAGCCTGCGCGTCTCGCCCGACGGGCTCCTGCATGTCTGCCGCCGCAACGGCGATCCGCGCGGCGACGTGATCACCGTTGACGGCCGCCCCTGCATCTTCGCGCCGGGGCTCGGCTCGTGATCGCCGCGGCGCGCATCGTCTGGGCGCTCGTCCGCACGCCGTGGGGCGCGAGCGTCGTCGGCGCGGCCGCGCTGCTCGTCGGCCTCGCCCTGTGGGGCGCGCATCGCGAGCGGCAGGGCCGCGACGCCGAGCGGGCGACGATCGAACGTCAGAACACGGAGGCCCGCGATGCGACGTCGAACGCTTATCGCACTGTCGATGATTGCTATGACGCTGGCGGGGTGTGGTCCGTCCGGGACGGGCGCTGTCACCCCCGTGTGCCGTGACTGGGCCTTGCGGCTCGCCGGCGCGATGGGGGCGACGCCGCGCGACCAGCGCAAGATCGACGGCGTCGTCGAAGCCATGATCTCCGCGGGGTGCATCCGCCGCTCCGAGGCGGTCTGAGATGCCGGACAGCGGCAACGCCAGCCTGTGGCAACAGGTCAACGGGCTGCGCGACGATCTGCATCTTCTGTCCGAGCGTATAGCTCGCATGGAGGAGCAGCAGCGCGTTCGCGCCGAGGCGGCGCTCGCGACCCAGCGGAAGGTCGACGAGCTGCACACGCTGGCGATCGAGGCGCGCGGCGCCGGCCGCGCCGCGGCGATGTTCGGCAAATGGGGCTACGGCGTCGTCGCCGCCGCCGGCGCCCTGCTCGCCACCTACTGGCCGATCGTCAAGAAATGGCTGCCCTGATACACTCTGCGCCGCACCGCGCCGGCATGCGCCCGAAAATGTCTCAAATCCTTAGGCTACCTTGTAAATGCGCTTGACCGACAGGGCCGCGAAAATCTGACGGGCCACGGCTGCGGCCACGGGTGGCGGAAAGGCGTTGCCGATCTGGCGATAGGCTGCGGTCTTGCGCCCGGAAAACTGCCAGTCGTCGGGGAAGCCCTGAATGCGGGCGGTCATGCGCGTGGTAAGGCGAGGCATCCCCACGAAGTCACGGGCCGGGGCATCGTCCCATATGCCCATGCCATCAACGCCTAGAGCGGCCCAAGCGCGTTTTGCACGGGTGGGGCCAAGGTCTGGCCCGCCGTGCTTCTTGGAGCCGCCTACCAGCGTCGGGGCTATGGTGCTGGCCTGCTCGCGCCAGCGGGCAGCGCCGCGCCATTTGTTCGCGGCCATGAGATCGTGCAGCAGCTCGCCCACGGTGGCCGGCTCGTGTTGCTGTGGCTCTGGCCATGCAAAGCCGTCTGCAAGGTCGACGCGGATGCCGACGAACACCACGCGCGGGCGCAACTGCGACACGCCATAGTCCGAAGCGTTGAACAGTCGCCAGCCGGGGATATAGTTTAGTTTTTTGAGCTGCTTTTCTACCTTGTTGCGGTAGTCGTCAAAGACGGCATCCAGCAGGCCGCGCACGTTCTCCAGCATCACGGCGTGCGGGCGGCATTCATCGACAAGGCGGAGGGCGTCGGGGAATAGGTCGCGCTCGTCCTTCGCGCCTAGCTGCTTTCCTGCCTTGGAAAACGGCGGGCAGGGCACGCCGCCGGCCACCAGGTCAACGCCTTTGTATGGTGTGCCGTCGAAGCGCCGTAGATCGTCCTCGATGACGTTCCATGCGGGGCGGTTCAGGCGCAGCGTGGCGCACGCTGCCGGTTCCAGCTCGATCAGGGCGGAATGGTCGAAGCCCGCCATTTCTAGGCCAAGGGCCTGCCCGCCTGCGCCGGCGCACATCTCTAGGGAATTGAATTGGCTCATGTTGGTTCGCTTATGGGTTCTTGGCGATGTGCGCGCCGATGGTGGAATGGATGGCCGTTGCTTCTACTTCATCGGCGGGTGCTGTGGCCTGTGCCTGTTGCTGGACGTATGCGCGCATGAAGTCGCGCAGGAGCTGCGCGGCGGTGCGGTCGCAGGCTTTGGCAGCGGCTGCGAACTCGGTTTTTAGAGCTTCATCTACCCGAAGCGTGAAAGTTACATCGCCCATAATCCGATTTCAGGCTATGCGCCATCGCGCCCAAGCCGCATTTTTGACAGAATTGCTCGCCCCCGCGCCCGTCCGCGAAGTCTCGCCAGCCTGCAAACTCATGTTCGCATGGCCCGCCATCGGCGCAGGCGCAGTAGCAGCCGCCGCTCACATGGACGAGCATCGCCGCTCGGTCGAAGCCGCGCTCGGCGCACACGGCGTCGAGGAGTTTCGAGAGGGCGTCATCGCGCGTCGCGCGCAGCGCGTCGAAATCAGGCTTGTCCGTCATCGCTCACCCCTCCCGGTGTGTGGGAAGCATCGGATGTGTGCGGCATGTCGTCATGCGTGCGCCCGTCGAGGGTGCGGCCGGCGCGGGCCTTGCCGACGCGATGCATTGGCCATCCCTCAGGATCGCGGCGGCCCTCTTTCGTCAAACGCAGCATCGTGCGCTCATCGTGGGGCCACGTTCCGTCGCCCAGTTGAAGCGGCAGCCAGTCGCCCCACTGCTTCATGAAAAATGCCACGCCCGCCGCCTCGCACTGGTCGCGGATCGTGCGCGCCCAGTCCGGATGCATCGGCCGCGCTCCGGGACCGCTCTCGCCGCCGACGATGATCCAGTCGATGCGCGCCGTGCGCGTCTCTTGCGGCGCGATCATTCCGGCGTCCGGGTCGTCGCCATAGTCGCTGGACGCGCCTGTCATCGCGTTGAGGATGGCGCCTTCGTCGTTGATGCTGCGAAAATTGACCGGCCCGAGCAACGGCTCGGCGCTGACGAACCGCACCGCCGCCGGCGTCGCCAGCAGGTGCGGGATGCGCTCTGCCGCCCGCGTCTGATCCTCGACGCTGACGCCGAGCCAGACGTTCGGGAGTGGCCATCGCGGCTGAAATTCACCCTCCATGAAGAACGCCCGTGCAGCGATCCGCGACAGACGATCCGGTGCGCTCGCCCACTTCCGCATCCGCCTCGCCCGCTTCGTCAGCACCTGAAATGTGTGCTGCGGCGCGAGCGCCATGACGGCGAACACCTTGTCAATCCATTCGTCGGGCACGCCCTCGGCGAACAGGTCGCCATGCGCGCAGACGAAGATGCGGCGCGGGCGTTTCCAGCGCAGCGGCTGCGTCAACCACTCCTCGTTGAGCCGGACCTCGCCGGTCCAGACAGGCCCGGCCTTGCTGTCGCGGGTCAGTCCCGCGCGGCTCGGCAGATGCGCGAGGCGCGTGCCGGCGAGGCGCATCGCGTAGCAGTTCGTGCATCCGGGCGAGACGACGGAACAGCCGGTGACCGGGTTCCATGTCGCGTCGGTCCATTCGATGGCTGAATTGTCACCCATGTGGTGCCTCCTGTCCCCGGCCGGGGCGGTCAATAATCGTGGCCCCAGATGTCCGCCTCGCGCGCGCGCCGGCGCCGCCGCGCCTCGCGCAGGGCGTGGCGCAGCGCGAGAAGCGCGCCGCAGATCGCGGCGCCGCCGACCGCGCAGGCGAGGCAGGCGCCGCTCATCGGGCGCCTCGCATCTCGCGTTTCAGCAGGTCATCTGTCGCGCCGCAGCCTTCTCCTTGTCGTACCACGCCACGGCTTTGGCGATCGCCGCGTCGGCGAGGTGCTGGTGCATCGCCAGATAGTGTTTGAGGATGTGATGGGCGCTCTGCAACGTGTGGCCGGTGATCGCGCAGATCTCGGGGATGGTGCAGCCGGCGAGCGCCAGCCAGGTGACGGCGGTCGAGCGCAGATCCGTGTCGCGCATCGTCGCCAGCGCCGGCGTCGGCGGGACGAGCCAGCCGCCGGCCGCGTCCCTGACGCCGGCGACGGCGGCGGCGCGGACGGCGGCGAAGACGTGGCGGTAGTGATCGGCCCGGAACCGGCGGCGGGTCGCCTCGTCGACGACGATCTCGAGCGGCTGAACCGGCCACGCCGCGCGCCGCGCGCGCATGGCGGCGAGGCGGGCGGCGAGTTCGGGCGAATCCGGGATCGACACCGGCGCTCCGGTCTTGGACTGGCGCAGCACGCGGCGGCCGCGCTCGGCGCCGGCGTCGATCATCGC
>ERZ761591.180-NODE-180-length-11012-cov-11.194944_pt1 | contig 11012 bp, 18 predicted proteins | sample MGYA00512167_ERZ761591 | MGnify/ENA primary metagenome ERZ761591 (study PRJEB28899, sample SAMN03785559) | bioreactor sludge metagenome | biome: EBPR Sludge; feature: EBPR Bioreactor; material: 0.22µm filtered reactor supernatant | place: Saint Lucia: Queensland...
CCACCGCAGAACTGGCAGTAGCAATTCGTGTCACCCTCTTTGAACACTGGTTTCAGATCTGTGTCGGTGCCATTGTGATTGAGGGCTTCTTCATCACCGTTGTACTCAAAGCTGTACCCGCCGTCATACGTGTCCCAGTAGTGCGGCCCCTCCTCACAGTAGACAGTGCCGCGATCAAAGTCATACATTACGTAGTAATCGTTATAGCCCGTGGCTTGGAAGATGCGCGCGCGTGAGTACCCGCCCCGTGCATCACATCCATTATGCGACATGATGAAGATAAGGTATTCGTCATTGGTGCCGTATTTTTCGGACAGGTCGTAGCTCTTCACGATGTAAAACTGCATGCCCTGATCCAGCAAGTTTTGAGTGTTGTAAGTGTTGACGGCCTGCTCGACATTCCATTCTACAGGGCGCATTGCCTCTGGATTGCTCTCGTCCTGTATCGCTTCGCTACTTAGCCACGCCTCGATCTCCTCGAAGTAGCTAAGTTCCTCGGCATTTTTATCGGCCCAGTCCCAAAACTCGGTTGTCATTACATCGAGGTACTCAACCCGATTGCGCAGGAAGTGATACAGTGGCACCGTCATCTCTGTGTACCATTGCACCTCGCCGTCACGGTCGGTGTAGCTATATGCCGACAGCTTGCCGGACTCTTCCCCGGCCATATCTCGGGTAGCATTGCGCTGCCAGTGTCGGCCATACGCGCCGCCACTGTCCAGCATGTGCATACCGGTGTTGGCCCGGAGCATGTCGATGATAGCGATGTCGGTTTCATCAAGTTCCCGTGTGGTCATTATTCACCTTCCTTTTGTGATTCCTCTACAACAGTAAAGGAATCGTAATACGCATCAAAGTAGTCACTCGCGGCAATACGATCTGCGTTGCCGTAAAACATGTCATTGTATTCATCGAGGACTTCTTCGTATTGGTCCCATGCCTCTTTTTCTGTCGGGCTTTCTCTATCATAGCCACTCATATCGTCCTGCATCATCAGGCTGTAGGCATCGCGTAATTCTGATGCGGCACGCTCGGCCTCATCAATGAGTTCTGCGGCTATTTCTTCCGTCGCCGCTACCGATATTGCCATTCGTGTTATTTCACCTTCTTCGTCGTACAGAACAAAAACAACATGTACTTTCATTGTAATTCACCCCTATCAAATCCCATTCCTAAATTACCCTGAATAAAATCCCAGCCCGTTGAGCCGATACGATTCACGGTCTGGTCGAGGGCGAACCCTATCATCATTGGCATGGCGGCGATTGTGCGTCGTGCCTGTCCCATTGCGTAGTCAATATCCTTGCGCAACAGGCGACGATCCCATTCCATTTCCTTTGGCCCCGGCACGGGTGATACTACCCACTCGCCGATTGGAGCGCCGATGCCATACTCAGCCAGTTGATAGGCGATACGACGAATGTCTGTTTCCGATTTGTCCCATATGGCCGGTTCCTTTTTCTTATCTGATACCGCATCGGGTGCCACTGCCGTAACATTGACAGCAAGGTGTGGCCCCTTCCCTTCGTCATACTCAAAGGTACTGACTACGAAGTACGTTGTGATTGGGGTATCTTCATCGTCGATGTAGATTGTCGCCGTTGTATCGGCAACCCACGCGCCATCATTGCCGTCCTCGTACACTGTACGTAGTACGACACGGGGTGCCTTTGGATTTGATACTACATACGAATCGATTGTTTGCTTCACATTGTCACTCATTGTTCACCTCGCTATCATCATCTTGCTCATCCTCGGTTTCACCAACAGGCACGTACCCCCACAATACCTCGCCATTCTCATCAAACCACAGGTCGTTGGCATCGGCATGTTCCTGCGCGTGCTCATCGCTGTACCAGTATTTCACCTCGTCTTCGAGCCACTTGTATAACATCTGACCGAAGTCTTTCGCCGCATCCAGGATATCGGCGTGTAATTCTGCGACAGCATCTTCGCATTTCTTGTCGAACTCGGCCAATTCCTGCGCTTCGGCAGCATCACGCTCTCTTTCCCACGTGTCCATCTTATCGGCTATTGCCGATATTAATTCTTGCAACCTGCCGCCATCGTCATAGCGGTCGAGGGCAAGGCGCAACCCGGCCCGTTCTGGCAGGTTGAACAGGAACCCGTTACGATCCTCTTCGTATGTCTCTTCATATCGTTCCTCGATTGCGCTACGCAGGTCATATATTCTGTCCTCGATGTCCGAATCGACACTCATGCTATTACCATACCAATTGCTATCGGTGCGCTTGACATTGACCACCAGCGTTCCAACCTTACCGGTTTCGTGGCAATACCCGTCATGCCCAAGTAGCCAATCGTGCTTGACCAACATCTGATCACCCCATCTGCGCCACTCGGCACTATCAGGTACCCATTTGGGGGTCTTTAACAGACCATTGAAGAACTCCTTCACATAGAAATCGGCGGAGAACCACGCGCCATCACCACTGCGGTCGTACATCGAAAAGGTAATGTCAAGTTCATCACGCTTGCTATGCTTGTCACGACCAATCACAACGCCACCAATCTCATCTTCGAGGACGGTACGTAAGGAGTCGTACTCGAAGTCCCACCAATCGCCCCACTCCCAGTTGGATTGCGCCAGCGCATTGCGAAACGTTTCCTTCGCGCTGTAGCTCAAATTTTCATAGCGATACCCCTGTGTCTCTTTCACCAGTCTTACATTAGTCATCATTCACCTTCCTTGTAATTCTCAAGCATCCAGTTCATCAGTTCCCATTCCTCAGATGTGATTGGCAGCGAGTACGCCGCCACACTTTTCTGCACATTGAAGTGCGTACCGGCAATCTCGAACGCAAGGTGCGAAGAGATTGGGTTAATCCTGTTGATTACTGATTGCGATGACATATGCTCAAGCGGCGTCCAACCGTTGGCGCGTAACCAGTCGTAGCGATCCTGATCGGGCGTCACCCCGCCGCCATACGCTCGCGTTATCCAGTATTCATTGTGAACTTCAACATTGCGATACATTGTTGCAAGGCGGCTTATTAGATCGTTAAGCAGGGATTGCATATCTTCTTTGTACATCGGAGAAATGATAGGCAACTCTTCAACGAGTGCCTTGATAACACTAACGATTCGCTCGAATGTAAGCTCCGCCGTTACTCGCCACGGCCTATCACCAGATATCAGTGGCGAATCTTCCTCAACATTACCCTGATGGGGGTAACACGGGCTGCACCATTCAGTCCAACGTGCAATCTTGGAGTGCACAACTTGCATTGTGTTCTCGTTGCTGTTGTAGATTGCGGCGTAGCCGTACGTGCCATTTTCATCGATGCTATATTTGCCATCGTCATCCTTGACCCAATCGCCGTACAAATGTGTATGACCATTGCATTCCTGGATATCATCCCATTCCTCATCCCATTCTTCCATGTCACCCTTTTGGGCAAGCCATTCTTCATATGCTGCTTCACAATCAATGCACACATAGTTCCATGTATTGATGCTGTCCCACTCGACATCATTACCGGACATTACCCCGGTCACGATGCCATCACGCTCGCGCACATTACGGTACTCACTCAGGTACCGCCATCGTTCTACCTCTCGCTGTGCGTTTATCATTGTGTCACCTCATTTATACCCGTTACCTGATTGACAATTTCAAGGACTCGCCCGATTAATTCGTCGGCGGTCTGCACATCAGAACTGCGAACAGTGAACCAGTTCCACAACATCCGGCTCGCATTGGATATTGTCCCGGCTTCCATCTCGATTTCGTAAAAGAGCTTTGTGAATATATAGCTGGGCGAATCGTGTGCGCCACGTATATAGGCACGCTCTTCTTCTGTGAATTGAAACGATACCTCAATACTTTCTATTGCCGTTTTCATTGCGTCACCTCATTACTCTCATAACAAAAATTGGCACAGTTCTTGCCACGCCCAAACAGTGTGCCACAAAACTGCACCAAACACAAGGCCAGGATGTTGCGCGTTTATGTGTGATTCATAAACGCACAACACGATTCATTTGCTTTCAAACACGATTGCGAATTGCCCGCCCCATTCACGCTGGACGGCACGCATTCCGGCCATCAGGGGACCGACAATCAGCGACCATAAAATCATGTCAGCTTTCCATTCGGAGAGGAACTCGTCGTCAAAATGCAGTGATACCCACGGGCCAAACCCTTCATCGATGACTTCGATTTCGTTCCAGAGGTCCGTACCGAATGAGTCACGCGCACGGTCCTTCCATTCCAATTCATGATCGTCCCAGTAGTCTATTAACATTTCGCTATTGTCCGAATGACCGAATTCCTCATCGATGTAGTCGCCATAGAACCATTCATAAAAGTAATCAATCATTTCATCGATGGCATTATCGATCATCTCGGCCTCAAGCCGATAGTAAATGTCATCATTGAGAGTTGGGTAGTCGTACGCAAGATGTTCCAGGGTGTTACGTAACGCCATTCCTGTCTCAAGGCTGATAGGACTCAGGCTGTCCAGTGAGTACCGATTGCCATTGAGGTTGAAGAACCCATTGAGATCGGGGTAGTCATCGGGCCAGTTATTCTCGATGTGTTCGAAATTGGCACGGCTCGCCAACGAACGTCCGTTGGCATTTTCGATTACGGCGAACTCTTCATAGCCATACAACTCACCCGCCTTAGTCCACCACCCGATTTGATACTCTGGGCGCATTGCCGGTAACATGTTTACATTGCTCAGGCCGCGCAACCACCACGACAGCCCCATTGCACCGTCCGGCATTAGTACGCTGGCAATATCACGCAGGTCGATTCGATGCTCACCGTAGGGCGAATCGATTAGCAGTACCCCCGGTTCGTACATCGACTCAACCACCATCCTGAATTCGGTGACGCGCAATTCCATTACTCCGTCATATGATGGCGGTACATTAGGGGTAGTAGAGTCTCTGTACATGGTGCGTACCATGTACGCGTCTGTCTGCACCTTCATTACATCGAGAAGCTCTTGCCGCAGGAACTTGTGTGTGATTGACTGCGCATCATCGTCACGGATTTCGCACCACACAGGAAAGCTCAGTGGCACATCGCGAGCGTACTGATGTGTGACTCGCGCAAGCACCCACTCCGGCATTGCAATGTGCCAGTCGTACCAGAATATCATCACCAATCTGTCGTCAGGCTCATCGATTATGTTCCCGCACTGAATGTTTATCATTTGTCATTCTCCTTTTCGTACTAGATGCTCGTGAGAGCCGTTTCTACAGGGGTACACGGCTCTCCGGCATTACAACCAATGTCACAGTGCCTTTATCACCAAACTTACCAGCCCCGTTTGAATTTCAACGGCCAGCAGGAAGCCGACGAATGCCGTTACTACCACGAGCTTGCGTGCAATGAATGACCGCTTAATGCTGCCCCTTGTACCATCGGGCAGTTCTTGATTGGGTCGATTGCCCAGCGGGATGAACGCACCGTCCACCTCAATGCCATTGTGCCGCCCACGTTGCACGTCATGTACCTCGCCGGGTCGTGCGGCATGGGCATGATTGCGGAAGTCACGCGGAGTTTTGCATTGGTCGATTGGTTTAACTTTGGTCATGTTGCACCCCCTCTACCACATCGACCTCGATTACTGCGGGGTAGTACGAACCGAACACTTCATCACCACTGATGTAGGCACGTTCGCATATCGTGTCGAACATGACCGCCGCATCATCTTCGGTCATGTTGACCACATCATACAGGTACGATTCTTCGTTATCAGATTCCTTTTCCTGATTGTCGATCAAGATTGTGTAGTCAAAACGTATCACCAAAATCTTAACTTTCATTACTCACCTTCCTTGAACAAGCCGGGGTATTTGTTTTCCCAATACGTTAAGCGTATGGGTTGTCCCAACAGATCTCTCATACAGTACGGACATACACCGGGCGCTTCAAACATTTCGTATGCGCCAACATTAAACTCGACCGCCTCATTGTATATAGGCAATCCGCATTGGGAGAACAGCACCGTTGTTCCATCAGCATCAACGATGGACTCGATGCCAACGATATGGGCATACGTATCGCCATCTTCGTAGACGATTTGGATATCATCAGGATTCATTGCTCACCTCTCTATCCTGCATTGCATACACGATTCTTTTGCCGCCAGCAGCGGCCAGCCAACACAACGGGCAGATGCCCGGCGCATCGAAGAAGTCGAATTTCTCAGGGTCATACTCCGTCGCCTCATCACTAATGAGGCGGTCGAGTTTAATGTTGGCGCAGATGTAGGTACCGCAGTACGCCACCGTCCACACATCATCGGTGTCGGGGTCGAGCCGTTCGCCCTCAACAATGTGTGCATACACATCACCGTCGTCGTACACTACGTTCAACTCGTTGATATTCATCATTATTCTCCTTCGTAGATTTCACCGTAAGTTTCCCACAGACCGATGACAAATTGGATTCGCTCTATTTCTGCCTCGCTCAGGTACTCGTACATTGACACGGCGAGGCTGCCGTTGTCATCGTGAAGTTGCACGTTCATTGCGCGGTAGTTCTTGCGAATTGCAGCAACAAGGCGCGGCTCGGATAGTACCTTGTCGAGACTTATCGGCATGTTGTACACAACGCGCATCAAGGCCGCGTCCATTTCAAAACGCGGCCATTGCTCGGAGGGCATTGGATAGACGCTGAACCATTCGTCCCAATCAACATAGTAGCCCAGCGATAACAGCCATTGGGTAATGGGGTTGTCCCAATCGCGATGCTCTTCGAGTGACTCGCTCATCATATGCTCTCCCCTGTCACGATCAAACATTGCGATTTCAATGTAGGGATTGTGGGCCACCGATATATCCACATTGGTGGCGAGTCGGCGAGACCTGTCCCAACTCTCATACTCGATTGGCTCGGACAGTTTCACATATGCATTCGGGCCAAACAGTTTGGGCGGCTCGCGGAATTGTCCGTACTTGTTGGCCGTCGCTATGTGATGCTCGCGAGCATCCAGGGATCTTTCCAATCCTGATACTACATGCATTATCGTTGCTGTTTTCATTGTCACTCTCCTTTTCACACTGGTGTGAATTAGCTTAGTCCCAATCAATCTGCATATCGCGAATCACCAGCCAAGAGGCGAGGGCGAGGGCTGATTCAACGGTGGCAAACTTGGGTTTCACGATGCCCGAACCGTTGCTGTTGATTACATACCACATGCCGGTTGCGAAGTCGCGCTCAACACTGTATTGGCATTTCTCATATTCGTCACCCAACAGGTTAATATCAAGACTCATTTCGTTTCTCCCTGTTCGCTCCTCATTGCCAGAAGAGCATTGATGAACAGTTGAACCTGATCGCCCAACTCATCATCACGCGGTCCATCCCATGATACATCATCGACGAATACCATTGCCGGGACAATTCCCTGCACGTTCCATCCATCCATGAGCATTACCCCACGTGAATCACGCGGCCCGTTGTAATGCTCGAACCACTCGCATACGAGCGCGTCATTGATCTTTATCAGCGTGTCATTCGACATTGCCATGAGCGTGTCAACCATATCTCTCGTCACCAACCATGTGTCAGTCATTTTGATTCTCCTATAGTCATTGCACCTGTTCTCAAGGCGACCCATGATCCATACGTCATGACCCGCCCTGAGAACGGGGGCGTTTTAGCCAGCCCGTTCTCAATTCCAGGTATCTACATCACACACCATTCCCGATTTCGGACAGTCATGCCATTGTCACTGTCACGGGAGTTGAGGCGGTTCCTCAAACCCGCAATCAACAACGATGGGGTACTCATTGCGAATCCCGAGCAGCCACTCAATGTACTCATCGGCCTGTTCTGGGATTATCTGGGTGAATTCGTAGCCATTGCTCCCGTCATTGAGGAAGTCGGCGGTAGCGTTGGCCATGTCATGATACTCGGCCCCACTATCCTGTTCATTGACCCACGCTGAACAGCCATTGCCGAAGAACATCCGGCGCACACTGTATCCGCCATTGCCGCCCCGTTCACCCGTGTCTGCCCAGCCGCCCTCAACGTACACATTTACATTGCCGGGGTTGTACCAATCCACATCAAGGCCCCACCCGATGTAGAACTCGCGCATTACATGGAGACGAGCGAAGTATAACTGTTCCTTCAATGGGAACATTAACTCGGGCCTACCCCATAACGGCATTCCCGAAAAGTCCCCCGTATTGAGGGCGTTCTCGCCCCACATGGCGAGCGCGTCGTAGGGGTGATGCTGATTGGCGGTGTTGTACATGGCCACCCATGTACCATTGCGGGTACCACCCCGGTAGATGAACCGCACCACACCAGTCGGATTGACACCCCGTACCGTGATAGTACGGGCGGTCTTGGTGCGGCGGATTTGTGTTATGCAGAACGCATTCGGATCATCATCGCACACATCGGGCGACAACCCCGGCCCGTCCCACTGGGCATGAACCACATTGCCCGTATCGAGCATTGGTGCCACGATTAGCATGGCGAATACACTGAGCAGGCCAACGAGCATCTTCTTCATCAGTTTGCATCTCCATTATCAATATTGTTCTTCATCACGACGGGTTCGGGTTCGGCATCGCACATGGCATAGTAATCATCTAGCCCATGAATCATTTCCCATTGAGCCGCTTCATCAGCGCGTCTCATTGAGCGGCTGTGCTTGCGGCTCGACCGCACCAAAATCTCATTGTCCACATCGGACTCATTGATTACCACACTGACGCCACCCACATTCTTAGTCATTGTTCGCAGACTCATAGCGTTCACGGTTCTCCTTCATACAAATTCATACAGTAAATTGGCGCAGCTTTCGCCGCACTGTCAACACTTTACAACAGAACTGCACCGAACTCAACCCCAGCATGTGCGCGAGTAAGTACATTCTCATACTCGCGCACATACCCTGGACATTGCGCTTAGAAGTGCCGGTCTGACCAGCTTGCCAATGCCAGACACATCAGCAGCAGACCGCATAAGGACAGGCCGAGTAACCCCATCGGGATTGCGGCATATACTGTGGGTGCATACTGCACCATCATTGCCGAAGATACGGCGATTACCAGACCGACGATGAACATTGTGATTCGACCCTTCATATTCATATCATTCATTCTCCCTTTTGTCCGCGATTATATACATACCGGCCACCTGCAATTCGGCACCGGATAATTCATACGAGCGAGAGGCCGGCGCGATTCGCACCGCCTCATTATCGGGCACATTGAACACCATTCCGCGCAAGCTGATGCGCAGTATGTCATCGGGCACTCCATTGAGCGTGTACTCAATGCGTGCTACCGGATACGACGCAACCACATTCATGTCCATGTCAATCGCTCTCCTCATACAGTTTCATACACGATAATTGGTCTGGCTTTCGCCGACTCTCAAAAGCTTACAACAAGACTGCACCGAACTCAAGCCCAGCATGTGCGCGAGTATGTTCATTCTCGTACCGTGTACATCCTGGGTATATAACGTGATGACGCATACACAGAGGAGCGTATGCGTCATCACGAATCATCGAACTACTCATTGCCCCATGCGTCCCAATCAATCGCATCGAGAGTGTCGGCCACTTTCGATGAGGGAATCTGCGGGGTAGGCGCATGTTTCTTATTGACCCCACCTGCATAGTAGGCCTGAGCCTCTGGTGCTGGATTCCATTGGGCCGGATACTTCTTCGCATCGGCCATCGCAATGGCCTTCAATGCGTCATACGCCTCCTGCTCTTCTCGCCGCTTCATCGCAGCCCGTTTCATGATGCCTTCAAGCCGACGCGCTTTCTCAACTTCCATCATGTGTTGGTCATAGGGTGATGGGACTTTCACCGTGCCCAAATCCACATGGTAGATAAACCCCTTTGCGTCCCGGCCTTTCTCATCGGCGTATAAGAACATCGCCGATTTCTCATTCGATGCCCATTGCATTCGCCGATTACGGATTGCATCGGTGATTTGCGTTAGCCAGTCACCTTCATCCTTGCACACATACAACCCCTTGTTTGTGTGCACTGTCGTCCAGTTGTTCATAAAGTCCCACTGGACCAATACGGATCCATACTTGCGATCCTCAACCAAACCATCGACCAACATCAAACTGCTCATGTCGTTCTCCTATCAAAAACATAAAGTGTCACTCTGGGCCAGTCGCCAGAACTTGACCACAGTCTGCCAGAAAACTGCACCGAAGTCAAGGGCAGCATGTGACGGGGTATAAGGTTATGAAACATACGGGACGGGGTATGAAAACAGTATGCGTACATACGCGTACATACCATGTTTAATACTGGGACTGAGTAATAAAAACAATCCTGTTATGGAGTCATGCCGTCGCAGTATGCGCACATAGTGGGGAGTAATAGTGGAGAAACTGAACTGAAAGTCACATAAAAGTGTATGTTCAACCCTTTTATAGCACTAAATGTGACACCTAAGTGGGACGCCACGAAATATCCCACATAATGCGCACATACGAGGCAATGCTTCGGTATGACCATAGTTCCACCACCAGCAAGACCAATCAACACATACCACAGTATGCACATAGGGCCACGGTAGCACCAAAACATACCACGGTATGTCACATACGCGACCCAACAGTGTCCTCACTTCGCACATACCACGGTATGACCCACGCAAGACCAAAATGTTTCCCGGGAAACATACCACGGTATGACGCACATAGTGCTGGCCGAAGCTCCACCCCAACATACCACGGTATGACCAAAGTAAAGCCATGATCATGCCCCAAAACTTTGGCGACCCACTTTAACCGACAATATTAATAACATACCACGGTATGTACATACCGCGCGTACATACCGTGGTATGTACGCGCGACCCACCTCGGCCATATGGACAGAACCTGGACAATGACACAGTGCGTCATATATCGACACCAATCGATATATGGACAAGACCTGGACCATGACGCAATGCGTCACGTTCCGCCCGCTGGCACGAGTCTTGGCACGAGTCTTGGCACGAGTCTTGGCACGAGTCTTGGCACGAGTCTTGGCACG
>ERZ761591.182-NODE-182-length-10908-cov-4.417949_pt1 | contig 10908 bp, 12 predicted proteins | sample MGYA00512167_ERZ761591 | MGnify/ENA primary metagenome ERZ761591 (study PRJEB28899, sample SAMN03785559) | bioreactor sludge metagenome | biome: EBPR Sludge; feature: EBPR Bioreactor; material: 0.22µm filtered reactor supernatant | place: Saint Lucia: Queensland...
TACCAACCCCATCCCGCCATAGTTCACAACGAAGTCAGGGACTAACCCCCCCTTCGCCCGCCGACCGCCAAACATCATTGCTTGATACGTGAAGGGGATCTTCTTGTCGGTCAACCAACAGTAGATCACTAGCTCAGGTCTAGAGGCTGCGGGAAACTCCTGCTTCATGCTGAATACCCGTTTCGCCAACTTCACATCAGCACTGCGCCCGCCTAAGTCTCTGATGAACTCTTGCAGTGCGTCCGGCTGTCGGTCGGCAAGTTTCGGATCGGCCCCGGTCATGTCGGGCAACTTGCGCTTCTTGGCCCCCTTCATGCGCGGCATTCGCTTAAGCTTCGTAGGTGCCATTCCTGATCGCCTCGACCGTCATGTTGTAGATAGAGTTGAATACCATTTCGCCATTGTACCACTCTACATCATCGTTCTGAATGGCACACCCCATTACCTTGACCTCGTATTCTGTGCCGTCCATATCCCGAAAAATAAAGGGAGGGACTTGCGTAATCAGGGTGTCCAAGTGACTACGCTTTTGTCTGGCGTTGTAGGCAGATACCCCGCCGCCTAGCTCTTGTTGATTGTTGGAGCAAAGGATAGGGAATGACCACCGGAACCAATCGCTTACCATTGGATGATATTTCACCCTAACCGCCCGGACGACTGGCGACGCGGCCGCGCTGGTGGTGCGCAGGAGTAAGCCAAGCTTTAGCTGTCGGCTGGTGGGGCGCGTGGTGTAATTGCTCCATCGCAATTCCTCGCGGTTGCTGTCCACCCGTCCTAGATATTCCCAGGCGGTTGACGCGTCATCTTGCCAATACACGTCCACGTATTGACCGGCTGCGAAGTCCTCGCCGCTGATATAGACCGACTCAAAATCTTTACTGACTTCTTTCAACCCGCCGAAAAACCAATCGGTTTCCATCCAGCCGACCGGCGCGAACTCCGGTTCTGTCGTGCTGACTACTTGTGCAATGTCCGGTAGATACAGGCTAAATACGTGACCAGTGTCACAACCGATGTATAGCCGTTGGTTACTACGGCGGTAGTACATACTGCTGATACTCAGCCCTGGCGGTAGGTGTGCAATGTGGTGCCAGCCCTGCGTAGTCCAGGCCCAGACGGTTGCTCCGCGCGTGGCTGTGTTGCGCGCATTGACGCCCATTAACAACCAATTGTTTGTGGACGTGAGCGCGACTACATTGCCCTGTAAGTCAGCAGGAAGCCCTTCATTAAGGTCAATGCCTACGGGGAGCATTGCACTACCATCAAAGCGGATCAGGCTTTCCTGTAGCGGTATGAACAACTGACCCTGATAGTGGATCATGCCGCGCCCGTTGTTGGCGTTGGGGCTACCCCATACCGAAACGCCCTGTACTTCATCAGCAAACCCAACGTAAACAAGTTCTTTTTCTGTGGCGACATACATGTAATCATTTAGCCCTGCAAGCCCCGTCACAATTTCGCCACTGAACCCGATAACAATCGGCCCCGTCCAATCAGGCGAACCGTCCGCCCCTGGGACTGAAGTGTAAAATGCGTTCTGCCCATAGCCCGCCCATAGCAAGCCGCCAAAGTTTGCCAGGTGCGCTACTTCGCCACTCGCCCCGTCCGGTACAAAAAAGTTTGTAATCGTTTCGGACGTATCCATATAGGACGGAATGCCCGTCGATTCATCCAGCGCGATGTAGAGCAAGTCACCCAATGATAGAAGCTGCGTGCCTGTTACACTTCCTGCTGCCACTGCCCACCCTGGCGCGGTGTTGCTGCGCTTATAAATGGTAGCGTTGTCCTTGCCGATGACATAAAGTTCATCGTTGAACTCTATTACTTGCGCATTGTCCAATGGCACGGTGAGATCATCCCCATAGGCGGCAGAGTTTAGGAGAATGCCGAAATAATCAGTAGTCGTCTGCCACGCTGCCCCGTCATAGTATTTCACGGTTGGCGCGGCAGTGGCCCCGACCTTGGGCAATGTGCCACTGCTCGCCACTTCAATACTAATCCAATAGGCCGTGGACGTAATGGACTGGCTAATCCCATCCGCCAAGTACCACGCATAGCCGGGTGTAGTGGCGTCTGTCGTAATGGTGTCAGTCGCGATGCTCGTACCGGGTGCGCTTGTGGTTTCCCCGCTCAGGCGAACGGTAAATGTTTCGCCGTTGTTTTTCAGGAGCAGCCATATTTTATTGATGACGCGCCCGGTACCACCGCCGATCCTGATCGCCCACTTCTGTTTGGTCTGCGCGCTGCCTATTGTTTCCTCACCTGTCACGCTGCTACCATCACAGGCATACACATTAAGACTGTCTTTCATTTCTAAGCGCAGATGACGACTTAATAATATTTGCTCAGGGTAACGGGTTTCACACTCTCCATAAAGAAAGCCCCCCGCCTCAGCGTCTTTTTGAGTAGCCCCCATCTGCCAGTTGTCTTGTACCCAATATGACCAGTTTTGCAAGTCGTCATAGTCACCCGCGCCGGTTGCCAACTTTGCCGCAAACTGGTTGGCGGGTGCTTTGCTATATAAATCTGTGTTGGCGATCATGTACTCTCTAAGTGCGCCAACATTCCCCAATGCAATATGTCCAGGCATTATGCCGCCCCCAATGTGGTTACTGTGCCGCTACTGCCTTTGTATTTCAGCGCGCCGGACTCTACATAAAGAATGCCGCCGCCGCTGGGCGTGCCACTTGGAGCGGTGCTGTTGGCAATAAAAAGCACTTTAACACCACTGCCATAAGAGTTACCGCCAATTCCAATATTGCCATTCGCTTCTATGACAATCCCCTTTGTCACATCCGCACTAGGACGTAGGCTAATAACACTCCCATCGATCAGCAACGGAATATAAACCGCTCCGGTGTAATCGTATGCGTAAATTGCCGCTTGCCCTGATAGTGGCTGCACACCTATGCTGTATCGTTCGTTCGTGGGATAGCGTGTTTCCACAACACCGACCACCTCTAGCGTCTGACTCGTTGGCGTTCGTCCAATCCCTAGCCGATTGTTAACCTCGTCATAGGTCGAGTTGCCAAAAAAGATATTGCCCCTGGTCGCGTTGGCCGTTGATTGCAATGTGAGGTCGTCGCCGCTGGCAGTTCCCCCCCTCAGCGTTTGCCCCCCTGCCCGCCCCGTCAAGAGTGCATACTGTGTGTGATCGTCATCCGTTAGGCCGGTTAGCGCCGCGCCGTGGTCAATCTGCCCACCGCTGGCCGCCGCCTGGTGTGTGTGGTTGGCGTTGGTAAAGTCGCCAATCGTCGGAGCGGTTAGGGTTTTATTAGTCAATGTTTGGCTGTTGGTTGTACCAACTACCGCGCCCGTTGCGCCATGCGCCGCCGTCAGTGCAGCATGGGCGGTAAGGGCATCGTCACCCACTTGCACCCGTTGATCGACCTCGCGCTTGGTGTAGTAGAGCGAACGCACCCAAGCTTTAATCTGTTCTATCAATTTTGCCCCCAGGTTCTAGCGTAGTATTGATAGCCGGATTCATCCAACGTCCCTACCGCCTCGCGGCCAAGGCGTAATTTAGGCTTGCGGTTTGGTACATACGTTCGCCAGAAGCCGCGCGCCACATCCGCGTAGTACATCGCTTGCCGCTCGTGGTGCGTGCGCTCTGCGTCGGCGGCATCCGTCAAGAAGAGCGCATGGAGGAAGGAGCGCGTTGCATTGTAGAGTTGCCCGTAGAGATCCGACCGATGACACCCAATGCCCCAATAGACAGCAGTGCTGCTATTGTGAGTAGCGGCAGTGGTAGAGTTAACCCCGCGTAGAAGATTGCTAAGTGTAGTAGTGCTGGCCCCATACGTCACCCCCGCATAGTGTAGCCATTCCGAATCAATCTTAATGTAGCCGGCTTGATCAATGTCCGTGACTGCCGACGAAAGCACCAGGCTCGTATCATCAGCGTCAATCTGCGCATTCAGAGCAGGGGCGGTCAGGGGAACCGGCCCGTTGTGACTCCACCAAATGATACGGCCATCATCCGTTGATGGCGCAAACTCAAAGCGAAGTTTCTGCCCGCCGCTCCCATCCGGTTCAATGGTGAATGCCTGCACGTCTACCCACGTTTCAGCCTCTAGCCCAATGCCCGATACATTCGGATAGTAGGAGGAGTAGCGTTTTACCTGTGGGTCGATGTGGCCCCGCATATAGCCAGGTAGCGTGTACTCAACTGTACCTGCTACCCACCCGCCGCTTACCGTGTACAGATGAGGAATGGTCACGCGGTTTTGCCAAGTCAAGAGTGTATCATTAATGCCGGTGTAAACTTCATAGTCAGGCCACCGCGCGCCGTCAGGGTCACGCATTCGCCGCCGCATATCCTGTAGTAGTTCTACCTGTGTCCGTAAAAATGGAATGGTAATCATGCTGCCCTACACAGTATCTTAAAGTTCGCTTCCCACACGTTTAGCCCGCTGTCAGTGAATAGCACGTCAGCGCGGTAGTCATGGCCCAAGGTCAGACTACCAATGCGCTTGGTCGTGATAACATCACCTGACGCGCTGTTACTTCCCGCCACCACGGTATTCGTAACGTCCGTCTCTACACCGGGAACCGTCACATCGTACACAGTGAGCGTGATGCTACTTGGCGTACTACCCCAAGGTGTCGTGGTGATAGAGTAGCTAATACTCTCCTGTGGGCTTTGGCGTTTGGGTGATTCGTTGACGTACATTATCCACCCCGCTTGTTTAGCGTTTTCATTTTTTCGACATACTCCTTTTGCCAGGATAAATCAGCCTTCAGTGTCGGATCGCTTAGCTGAGCATGAGCGGTAATTGCTAAATCTGCCTGTTCAGTCTTGACTCTGAGATATGGTCTAACTTGCTGCAACAATGTAAGTGCTGCCTCTGCATTGCAGACATAATGATAACTTTGCCGAGCATTGTTGTTTTTTGATGGCTTTGCTACCACTGCCCCAACTTCCGTTACGTTGACGAGCCAATCAAGGATCGAGCGCACACAGTTGGTAACTGTAACTCTGACATTAATAGACCTTGCGCGCGGTAGAATCATGATTGAACCTTCGCCATCCAAAAAGCCTGCGATGTAGGCTGCATCAGTTATTGATAACTCTTTGCATCGTTTCCCCCTGCGGTATCTGCCAAACATCGTGCAACTTCGTGAGCAAAAAACCACGTCATCCTTACCCGCTCGTCCGCCTGTTTCAAATTCATTGCCGCAAACTGGACAAGTTTTCATGTGCCTTTTGCGTAGGTCTGGTCTTGTCGTACCTTTCCGCGATTCGTGAAAACATTCAGATGTACAGTATGTTTTTCGCTTCCAGGGTGCGACCTCAAATTCCTTACCACACCCCTTGCACTGGCGAGTTTCCGTTACCTTCATGCTTTCATCGCGGCATGCATGAGAACAAAATCGGTTCTGACCCTTACTCAATTCCTTATTGCATCGTTCACAAACTCGTGGCATATATCCCCCTATAGTACAATTTAACAACCTATAGTGATATTGTACCATGAGTTCATCTATAATGCAACATCATCCACCGGAGGATATTGTTAAGGTGTACGTAAACTCAACGGCATCCCCGCTGACCACGTTGACCGCGCTAAACACCGTCCGATCCATCAGCGTACCCGCGCTTGCGTCATTGAATAGACCATGTTCGGTTACGGCCTTCGTGCTGGTGTAGGAGATTGTGCCGACCGAGCGATAGGCATTGCTCGCGCTTTCGGTCTGCGTGCCAGTGGCGCGGCTCTCGCCGTCTGTCGTTTCCATTGCGGTGTCTGCTGCGTTCTCTGCGGTCGTACCCCCCCCCGCATCGTGGTATTTGAAATCACCGAATACGCTTGTCTCTGTCTGTAGTTGGTCAGTCACGAAATTGACAAACGCCGTTGTCACCACCCGATAGCCGACCACGCCGTAATCAATCGTCCAGCCATCAGGCCGGCGTAGTTTTAACGATAACTGCCCGGTTAATGTCGGAATACCTGTGAGCCAAGACAACGCAATGGCGGCCCGGGTGTACAGCCAGCCGAGCCAATAGGAACGCCGCAAGCCGTTGCGCAGTCGCCAAGCCCAAGGCGCTTTCTTATAGAGTTTGCGAACGGTCACACCGCCCGCCATGTTTAAGTTGCTGATCATTTGTCCCTCAGTGTCAAGGCGCGTCGCGCCTGTAATGTCATTGCCCGTATACGTTCGCTCAGGGTCAGCGCTAGCCGCCGAGTGGCCAGGGTCAGCGCTACCGCTGCCGCCGGCAGCCCCGCCACCAAGGCCCCGCCACTGGTCAGCGTGCCCGCCAGCACCTTTTTGGCCTTGCGCACTAGCCCCCCGCCGCTGGTCAGCGTGCCCGCTAAGACTTTCTTGCCCTTGCGCGCCAGGGTGCCCGCTGTGGTAAGCGTGCCGCCGCATGCCTGGTAGAAGATTTGTAGGATCTGGCTAGTCAGGGCGCCGGCAGGGGTGAGCGTGCCCGCCAAGGGCTTAAAGGTCTTTCTGACAAGTGCGCCGGCTGTCGTCAACGTGCCCGCTAGGCTCTTTTTCCCTTTGCGCACCAATGCCCCGCTACTGGTCAGCGTACCGGCTAGGGTCTTGACGAATTTACGGAAGGCTGTTACCGCGCCGCTACTGGTCAGCGTGCCGACCAAAGGTTTCTTGGCCTTGCGGATAATGGCCCCGGCGGTCGTCAACGTGCCCGCTGTTATCTTCTTGGCCTTGCGCACCAATGCCCCGCTACTGGTCAGCGTGCCGCTGTTGCTCTGTGTAAAGGTTGTGCCAGTTGATGGCTTTATGGCTACCGCCGCCGCCGCCCATGTGCCCGTAGAGCCTAGCGACCCATTAGCGCCGAGTGTCACACTCCCGGTGCTCGTTGTCGTTTTGTACACGACACTCGCTTGCAACCGTCCGCCGCCACTGCCAGCGGTTAGATTGGTAGTACCTACTGCATTCTCGTTTGCTTGTAGGGTATAGGTGTCGTTACTGTGCGCACCCAAGCCCATCACCCAGGCATTAGCGGTTAGGGTTGTGACAGATACTTGGAAATTTGTATCTGCGCTTGCTGGGGTGTTGGTGTTACTGGCCTCGCAAGCGGCACTCCCATTCGTGCCTCCTGTATCCACACCAGATAGGCGCACCGCAATAGCGCTGGCGACATCGACATTACCCGTCAACGTGACGGTAATCGCCCCGGTAGACGGACTAGCCCCCATCGCCCGGAAGATCGTTGTTCGGCCATCGCTCAATGCTGTACTGGTTTGCGCCACCTGTACGAAGGTTAGCCCGTTGCCGCTAACAGACGGGCTAAGGGTTTTGGTACGCGTCATCACGAATACCAAAACCAGTTCGTTACTCCCCGGTGTCCACGAGGCTAACGTTATATTGCCCGTAGTAACCGTGGCTTCAATGGGGCTGCCGGAAATTGCGATTGCCACATTACACCGCCGTTAACACACCTGTTACGGTAATTGTACCCGCGCCGTAGGTGGAGATACGCGCCCGAAACTGTACCAAGCCCGTCACGTCCACCCGATACAGGCCGTCAGCAGTGGCGGTAAGGGCTGCTGTGCCGGTGGACAACGGCGTGACAAGCAAACCCTTCCAGTTCGACCCGTCAATCGTGGCCTCCCAAGTGATTGTATCGCCACTGATACCCTGCACTTGCATCGTTAGCTGCTTGTGCGCGCCGCCGCTGGCTTCAGTGCATTCCATCGCGGTACCGTTGCCGGTGCCGGTTGCTGCGCTATGCATGAGTACCGTCTTATACTGCCCGCCTGACTCTAACATAGCGCCCCCTTAGTTGTCGCTCTCTGGCGCGATCTGAATCCAGTTAGTACCATCTGCTAATAGTTGGATAGCGTCGTACTGGCCTAGCGCCGCATTGCCGGACAGCTTTAGCGTACCCGTATCGGTAAGTGTGATCGTGTTGCTGCCAATGTTAATTAAAGTCAATCGGCGGCCCTCGGTCGGACCGGTAATACTACTTGTCCCGGCATTGCGTGTACTGGTAATGCGTTGATACGTTCCCGTTGGCGTAATGGTCGTGGACTCGTCAACGGTAATCGCGCTACGTTCAGAAGTCGCGATCCACGTTTGACTAATAGTATCGCTCACGGTCAGGTCATCATCAATCACAAGGTCATTAAGAATTTTTACCTGACCGTGTAGCCGTACATCCGTCACAAAATCAAACCAGCCCGCCCCACCGCCCTGCGCTAAGGCTGTTCCCCCCATTGCCAGGAGAATGAAGCAGATAGAGATTGCAAGTAAAAACTTCTTCATGGTTCCCCCTAGACAATGTAGACAATGATAATCGTCAGACTGCCTGCCGTCACTGCACCCCAATCGCTGTTGCTCGTGGCGGTAAGGGTAACAGTTTTGGCCGCTGTATGGATCTGCGTGCCGGACGGTGCGCCCATATCGATAGCTGTGGCGGTCGTGAAAATAGACGGGGTGCCGGTGTTGTAGCGGTCGGTGTCTGTCCCGTCGCCCACAATCAGCGTTGCGCTAGTGTCGCCGGTGAAGCCGGTCACATCTTGTAGAATGGTGCGTAATACCCAAGCGCCTTCTGGGATTTGAGTTTTTAGCGCATACGTACCCGCTGTGCTACCGCCGTCCGTGAAGTCGGCCACGGTCACGGTTTCGCACAGCATTTGTACGCCGTGCCAGTCGTTATCATGCCCGTCATTCTTGAGTTTGGTAAGCGGCAGGTTGGCGAGGTCGTTGGTCAGATCGCGTTGGGTGTATTCACTCCCCGGCCCTACCATGATCCAATCGCCATAGTCGCCGTCCACCGCATCCACACCAAACCAGGATGTAGGATTCGGCCCTGCAACGCCACTCTCCATATACTCAGGGTAGTTTGTAATGAACATGACTCCCCCTTATTTACTCGTGCTGAAAGTGTGGATGCGGGCGTGCGCTTCCTCATTCACCAACACAAAAGAGAACTCGCCCAAAACTTCCTTAACATCATAATCGCCCGTTGAAGCACGATCGTGAATGTCAAAGGAACGGAAGGTAATCCACCCCATCTTGGCCGGGTCAATGATGTACAGTTCATTCGACGGACACCACTTGTCATACATCACTTCCAGTTCGCCAAAGTCGGTAGTAATGGTGGTGATGGTCGAGCCGCCGCGCTCTTCGCTACGTTCGGTGCGGATAGCCCCTTTGAAGAAATTGCTAATCTTGCGACGGCCCCAAGCGCCACAGACAATCGTGTCAGGACTGCCGCCCGCCTCATAGCAAAGCTGCATGTTGTCTTCGATCATCTTCAAAGTCAGCGAAGCAGACGCGGCGTTGGTGACGTTGGTCGTCACGTACTGGTTAAAGCCGCCCATGGCGCGGGCGGTCGAGGCGGTCCCGGCTGCGCGCTTGCCATGGTAGAAAGACTTGCAAAGCAGAATAGCGAGCTTACCCGCCTTGCCCTTGCTGCCGATGCCATCCCCGCCGCCGATGAGCTTTGACAGGTTGTAGGCCATGGTGTCGCTAATGCCGTATTTCGGGTTGACCTTCTCGCTACCCGTAATCACAACCGCTTCGCTGAGAATCTGGGTGTGATTGTAGGGAATAGAAACGGTGGTCGTGTGGCCGGTGTCGTAATCGGCGCCCTCTAACCGCGCCTTGGTGACGATGTTGATCGTAGCACCATCGGCATGACTGGCCGCCGTGCTGCCACCAAACCCGCGCACAATGGTCAGGGTGTCAGTACTGCGGGCAGAGACATAGATTAACTCGCTGTCAATCTTGATAATGTCGCCCTCGGTGAAGTACTGGCCCTGTCCTGCCGCCACCCCCATCGATAGATCACTATCGCTAATGCCGCCGCTGTCGCTGATCGTGGAGGCGGTCGGGCTCATCTCGTCTTCAATCCATTCGACCTTGGTGTTAGGCCAATTGATGAGCCGAAATTTGTTGGCGTTGTCCGTTCCCAATCGATTGAGCAGAGGGGCCTCTGTCCAATCAATCATATGAATTAAGTCACCAATACCACGCTTAATGTTTGAGGTATCGGTATATGTACCTCGCGGTCCTGTTGCCACTGTCGTTACTCCTTATACTTGCGTTTCAAAATGTGGCGGGCGTATCCTACAGAATCCTTGCGCTTGAGTAACCGCTTGGCCTCGGCCTCCCAATCATCATCGGGTGTTACTGCTGCCCCGCCGCCCAAATCCACGGCGTTCGCTTCCCGTTTGGCTGCCCGCTCCGCTGCTGTAGTTGACAACCCCTTTCGGAGTTGTGCTATCGCATAGCGTTTGGCTAGAAAATGGGCTTCGTCTGCATTGTTCGCCGGTGCCATTACATCGACAGGAATTTCGATACCATCTGTTTCCTGCCATTCCTTGCGGATCTCATCGTAGATTCGTTGGCGCGCTTCCGTCATCTGGTCTTTTTGGTTGAGCGCTGAAATAATCCGTTCGAGCTTTTGGATTTTGTAATCCTTCTGCTTGTCTGGATCAAGGTCGCGCAACTGCAACTGCTCTAATTGCTGTTCATACCAAGCGAGGCGTTGCTTCTCCTCTTGGCGTTCACGTTCGGCCCGGTCAAGCGCCGCCTGTAATGCTGCGGCTTTCTTGTCCTGCTCACTCTTCCACTTACGAAAGGCCGGGTCATCATCGAGGTTTGGTTTCTTCCCCGGCGTTGGTGCGCTGTCTCTCTGCTGTCGTCCTGGCTCGTCAACGACTGTCGATTCATCTGCCGCTTCTGGTGCAGCTATGGAATCAACTTCGTCAACGTCGGACAACTCGTCGATAAGCTTTGCCACTGGTCATTGCTCCTTAGAAAATGGGCAAAAAAAAGCGGGCGATCCGATTGGATCGCCCGCCAGTTTTACCCGTCAGACATGCGCCACGGTTGGCGCTATTCACTTATGCCCCTAGTATATGCAATATATTGCGCACTGTCAAGAATGAGATTTAATCTCAGTTACCACCCTGGCCGCCATCCCCTAAGCCC
>ERZ761591.183-NODE-183-length-10904-cov-7.418748_pt1 | contig 10904 bp, 18 predicted proteins | sample MGYA00512167_ERZ761591 | MGnify/ENA primary metagenome ERZ761591 (study PRJEB28899, sample SAMN03785559) | bioreactor sludge metagenome | biome: EBPR Sludge; feature: EBPR Bioreactor; material: 0.22µm filtered reactor supernatant | place: Saint Lucia: Queensland...
GAGATGCTCAGGAGTCTCGTGGGCTCGGAGATGTGTATAAGAGACAGGAACTACAAGACGTATAGATGGTATGCTAAGCTGTATCGAGAACCGGATGGCAGGACACTGTTTGAAGTACATAAAAAAGTTTCTTTTGATCCGGAGCGGATGAGGAACATCAGAAAGAAAAAAAGTGATAAATCTTATTCTTGTAACAAAGGTTATAAAGAAAAGCTCGAAGACATTCTTGCAGGGAAACACCAGGGATATTCACCAAGGAAGTTACGTAAAAGAATTTTACTGTCTGGGTGGATTGAACCAATCTGTGCAAACTGTGCATGGAATGAATCGAGAGTGACGGATGGAAATTATCCGTTGCTCATCAATTTTAAGGATACAAATTGGAGAAACTGTCACCAAGACAACATCGAGCTGTTGTGCTTTAACTGTTATTTTCTGTTGGTGCGGTCACCGTCACGTTCATTCCAGGGATGGAGCTATGGTAAGTTCAGGAAGCAAGTACGTGCTGATGGGAAACCAAAAGGTTATGGTTCACGGAGATGGAATAAAGAGCACGGGGTCACTGAGAGTTACCGCGTACGTCGGTATAAGCAGCTTCTGGAGCTGAATGAGGAATACCGAATTAAGTACGGTGAGGACGCGGTGATAAAGGATATTCGAGTACCGTGGGAAATCAGTGGGTATCCAGAAGGTAAAGAGAAGGATACCAATGTTGATGGTACGCCGATATAATAAAAAACGGTAAGGCTACAGGTTACCCTACCGTTTTTCGGAGAAGATAACTGATGGATGTACCAGTTACCAATACTAATTGCCAAATTTATAGAAATGTTCCACGTGAAACATTTTTAGTTTCCCGATGAAGGGGGCAAACTACACTAGGCGGATGAGTTTCTGTTTTACTACTGTATAGGTGTTACCCTATATTCCGCCTAGTGCTTGCTTGCCGTTTTGCCGATCATCAAGCGAGAGGTCAACAGGAGGATATAAGCGAACTCTCTCGTTCAATAACCGTTCAATGACCATGTAACAAATATACGGAGTTCCTACGAGAAATCCAAATTAATTTTTGTTCATTAACAGCTACCGTCAAACTTATCATCAAAGAGCCAGTCTAAAATAGTGTCCTCTATGATGTTTTTATTCCAAAAATCGTTTAGAGTGAAGAAAACATCACGTTCAGCATCTTCAAATCGTTTGCCCATACAGCCTACAACTACACTCGTGTAGTCTGCAATCAAAGAGTCAAGTTCGCTCTCGTACATATCAATAAATTCTTTTCGTACTGCCTCGCGATACTTGTTTATAATATCAAAGGTTAGTGTATGATACCTCATACCGCCATCTTCATCTTTTTTAGGATAGATTAACTTCGGTATGAACCAACTTGGGATACCAAGAACCATAGACTTGTTCTCATGAAACAGCGGATATTCATGGCCATCAAGCATGATGGATGCGGGAAGATCAATAGCTACCTCAAAGTTTTCAGAGCTTGATCGAAACCTAGACAGTTGACCATTGAACTGTTCGCTATATCTATGCAAAAACTCCTGCCATGTTGGGAGATTGAGGTGTCCGTTTCTGTCAGTGCTGTAAAAGAGTAAATCATCAATTTGTTTATCAAGTGGCGTAAAGTCATTAAACTCTTTTATGTATCCATAGAATATATCTCGGAATGACGGTGGAAACCCTTGGGTACCGAAAACAAACTCCGTCTCAGCGGCGGTTACTGGAACTATAGGCATCAAGCAGGAATAACCTATAACACCTTGAACGCTTGGTATACGCATGTAATTCGGCAGGACGCGGTATCCTTTACCAAAGATACTATCGTTGACAAAGTCACTTTTAAATGCACTACGCCTCTTAAACTCGTATGCTATCTCTAGTGCAATATCACCCATCCAACCGTCTGTTGTTTCTACGGTTGATTCTTTCAACATCGTATAACCATACAATGCCTTAACAGACTTCAGTATACGATCTAAAGAATTATAGTAACCACGACCATACTCGTTATAAATAGTTGACCCACCAATCGCACCCAACGTACACTCAATTCTCAGTATGGTAGTGTAAATAAACTCAAGTCTACTAAGATGTAAAAATTTACTAGCTACCCGAGAGATTTGTTGTACGTCATCAACTGAGAATACAAACTCTGTTGTGTGAGGTATGGATAGCTCAATACGACGTACATCCAGCTCTTTGATCTGCCTTCTAACGAACTTACGGTTGGATGAGTCCTTTGTTAGTAGGACGTCACCGTGCTCATCAGTTGCATAGGCATCTGCAAGACTATCCATTATTGAATAGAATGAAGGTGCAGGGGGTGAGTCCAATACCTCAAAATATTCATGGAAAAGGTGATCTTCATCAAGTGTTGTAAAGAGTTCATCAATCCTCGTAGAAGATATGAACGTATGCAACTTTTCACGGCGTGGATACCGTGTGATGTCATCTGCACTGAACGGTGGTAGTGCTACTGTTGATTTATTCTGATAGAAGTCAGAAGGCAGTCCTGGGTGAAATCGTTTCATGGTGATTGTGGTGATTATTGTAAAATTATTTTTGTTAGTGCCGAATGTACCGTGTCAGACTCATACCACCGAGACGTCCATACGACTCGCAAGGTCATAGTGTCACCCACCATGTCTAAGGTAGGTGCTATTACACCCGAGAAGTTACCGTCGTCGTCTGTGTACGATGCACCATTTACAGTGGGTACCATCATTGAGTCTGGTGTGACGAAGTGTAGCGTGTCAACGTTTACCCAGAAACCAGAATCGTTTACATTTCTACGTACGATGGTAACCGCAGTGTCACCTGGCTCAAACCACCAGAACAACGAACTCTCCCAGATCACACGCTGGGGATACTTTGCCTTGTTATCCGATAGTGGTATAAGTTTACCTTCCAAGCGATGGATCGTCTGGTATCGATTCCTGTCGAGTGTAAGGTAGTAAAAATCTCCAACCTTCGGTAACCTACCGTCCAGGTCAATAGTGTACTTCCCTTCCTCGTACGTTGAAGCAGGATCCGTACAAGAGCACAAAAATGCTACCATAGCGATGATGATCGCGTGTAAGCTAGTTCTCATGGCTTTCATGTGTTTTGGTGGTAAGGTGGTGCATCATCACGTCTTCCGTGTATCTCTGAAGATGTAACGATGACGTTAGGTTGTCGCCTATCCCTAGCGTTAAAACTACAGCTATAGTAAAAGACGGAGGCACTAGAGCATCATACCCCAGTGCCAACGCCGTAATGCAGATAATAACATCCACAGCTATCAACCACGATAATAACTTTTTTTTCATTTTCTGTTCTCTGCCATGAAGAAGAACCACAGCAGCCCAATGAAGGCGACTAGAGCAATTCCAAATCCCATAGTCGGTTCCCTATGTTGATGAAGGTAAAATTGTTTTATACATCTCGGATCGTGCCGAGAAATTCACCAGTAGTCTTGTGGTGAATCAGACAGCGATCATTCTCGCGTCGTACGTGAATGTACGCATTGTGCCATGGTTGACCATACTTCCGTGCGAGTGTCCTTGCAGCTCCTGTGATGGAGTCGGATGTTGACTTCCCGACGAGTGTCATTCCGCTCGGGAGCGTCAAGACGTATGTTTTGGTTGGTTTCATGGTAGGATGTAAAAGTTTTTTAGTTTATTGCCGTTTGGTTGACGAGTGTAGCATCTGCCGGACGAAGGACACCAGCTTCAATGAAGTCGTGCGCCGCGCGTCCATACCATCCCTGAAGAAACCAAACAACTCCAGTATCAATAAGATACTGCCAAGCCCCGAGGTACTGATCTTCCGTCGTATCGTCGGGTGGGTTTTCAATGAGCAAGACAGCGGCAAGGATTTCTTGAGTTGCTAGCATGACAGCATTCCACTACTAGTTTACGAAAAAATTTTGAGATTTCCAAATGCTCATTTAGTGAGCAGCGATCCGGAAGGGAGCAGCATCGAACAACCGACGTGCAGTCTTCTCAACGTTTTGAGCCTGTGGGGACGTCTGACGAAAGATAGTATAGAAGTCTACAGTTCCTTCGTTGACGTTGTCAATTGCTACCTGAAGTACACCGTTCATCATGGTAGCGTGAGAGACAATCGTGTCCTGATCAATTTCCTCAGCGATGTCGTTGAGGTCGCTTGATGAGGCGTTAGCGATTGAGTTCTTAAGCGTGGAGATAACGTTCTCGGTGCTGTATGGGGAGCGCATGGGTGTGTTGGTTTGTGGTTGAAAGAAAGGTAAAAAACTTTAAGCTCGTTGCGCGACCATGCGCATCTTGGTACCGTTGTCTGTCTGCTCACAGAGCCAGACGGCTCCGTAATGAGTTGCAATCATGTGAGGAAAGTAAACTTCCTCTTCAATTGGGTCATCGAGGTTAACCCACCTTACTTCAGCACCAGCGCAATGTATCGCTGTAGCTAACAGCTCATCACGGGTAAGGTCGTTGCCGAGGCTTGGATCGTGTGCTCCACCGAAAAGATGTAAGCCATCGATCGTGAGGTTAAAGCGTTCTTCCATGACAGTAATCCTTGGGGATGTGGTTGTTGGTTTAGATGCAATATACGGAAGTGTTCTGAAAAGGTTTCACCACGTTTGAAACCAGCCACCATATTTTGATGCTAGGGTCTCCATCTTACCGAGTGAAGGCCATCGGAAGGTTTCACCAATGTCAGCGACAACGGCATACAGCTCGTTAAACGCTTGTATCACTTGAACAGGTGCCATCTTCTCTGGAAAATTTATAGTTGCACCCGAGTCACCAGTCGATTTAATCAAGAATGCCACTGCTACGACACCGATGGCGGGCTGAAACCATAACTTCGCTTCGGCATAAAGGAAGTGATCACCGTTGTCGTTAACGAACTTGCAATTTGCAGTTGGAAACGTACCACCAATCTTTACGATTTGTTCATCCTCCGTAGCCTCAATGTGAGGCGGATACGTTGGCCTTTTCTCCTCCACCTCGGCTCTACAGAGCTTTCTTAGTTCGGCAAGGGTGGTCTCTAGTGAGTTCATGACGACGTCTCCAAGTGTTGTGTTGGTTTAGATGCAATATACGAAAATCCTAATACCAGGTTACACTTTTCCAAAGAAAAATAACAAGTCTTTATGTATCAATGACTTACCAAGCCAAAACGCACGGAAACGATCGTGTACTAGCTATAACTCTTTGTCGCTGATGTACTAGAAACGTTGACCCACCGCCATCAAAATTCAGTGCATCTCTACAGCCAATCTCGTACATACGTGCTTGAAGCTCTCGGATAGATGCTCGGTTGGTAACAAAAATTATAATTGATCCATCTCGGTGGATGCCGATCGCAGTACGTGGACATTGACGACGATAGAACCTACGTCGTAGTAGTGGTTGCGGCTCACCGTCGCACAATAGTAACGGGTATCCAGACGCGACGTAATCAAAGCTATCAAACATCGATGGCGTTATGTATCCTATGTATGCTGAGGTCTGTGATATACCTAGAGAGTACCAGCCCTTTGGGTTATGGTGTCGTTCCATGCGATCATCTTTATAGAGTCCAACCATGGAGCGTTTGGAAAAGTAAGAAAGATTTATTATGTTTGTTACGTTGTACCGCCACATGAACCAGCTAGTACGATGGAACTGTGGCTCAGAGCTAAACATCTTTACTGCTGACGGCGGCATCTTGAAGATGTACTCTCGATATGATGCTGAGACGCTAGCGAACGTTGTTAGGAACACGAGCAGTATGTATATGATGGAGTTACGCATAGTAGTTCACCTGAGTTGTTAACGATTGTAATTTAATCAAAACAAGTAGTGTACGAAATTACTTCCACTCTACCAAATGAATTTTTGTTCATTCACTATTTGGAATTTACGTCACCTATACTTATATTAGAGCCTTGGTTTTCACGCCACTCTTCAAAAGGACTCGCATGAAACTGTAACAATTTTTATGAGGTTCACATGCCATGATTCGGACTCGCCGACTACGGAAATTTGCACGGGATTGGAAATATGTCCCCAACCGAGACGTACCAATTTACTCCGTTACAGAGCGCGTAGTCAACGAGGAAATTATAAACGAATTTCTAGATTATTGTGTGGCATGGTGTTACAAGAAGTTTGGTGAGAAACCTAAGGTTGAACTTCCGTTCATCGAATGGGACTTTAATAACCGATCATACCAACGCGACGGTACTCTCGGCGAGTACGACACCATACAGAACACCATATATCTCCGAATCACTGGTCACCGGAACTTCTACAATCTTGCACGTACACTCATTCACGAGTACGTTCACTACCTTCAGACTGAATACTCTGATCAACTGTACACAGAGTATATGAAAATCTACGGATATGAAGACAATCCGTATGAAGTTGAAGCTGTGTACATATCAGAACTGTACATGGTTGAATGCACCAAATGGGTTCTCACTCAGATGATGGACTCAATTAAAAAACAACAAAGAAAGTTACGATCCTATGACAAGCACAAGCGTAAGACGTCCAGTCGCATTTGATTGGTCTCGCACTTCGGCAAATGGTCATAAAGTTTTTATTGCAGACAAAGATGCGTATGCTACACTTGGTGTGGACATCACCCCCAACGAGCTAGCACACTCACTGCACATTCACAATAAGGTTGTTGAACTTCACGTTAAGAAACAAATCATCAGGAACGGGCTATTCTTATCGATAGCGTTGATTCCAGTAGTAGTATTCTTTATTAACATATTAGGGTTGTTATGATAGCTAATAAGCATCTAAACCAGATCATCATCTCACCGACGCTATATCGAGAGCAGTTGGTAAATAAACTATGTTCTCTCTTGGAGAAGCAGCCGAAGCGTACGTATAAGCTCCCACAGCCAGTGGAAGTTCTACGACAAGGCAGAGACTATGATCTTCCTACCATCCCCGAGGCACGGTCAATTACTGCCGTCTCATCAAAGAATCTCAAGATCACGTGTTCGGTAGACGCTGGTGCCGGCACCAAGCAGACACGGGAGATTACAACGAACGACTCTACAGTTACCATCGAGGAACTGTTTAGTATCTACGAAGTGTGTGGTGAACTCTATCCTGAGAAGTTTGAGGACTATACGGCAATCCCACAAGAGTAAAAAACTTTTTTATAGTACACATAATCCACGAGGAACACATGAACATCTACAAGGTCAAGGTCAAGTTTGAAGTGACCAACGACAATGGTAAGGTTAAGTACACCACTGAGACATACCTAACCACAGCAGTCAATCCAACAGACGCCGAGGCATCGGTGTATAGATGGCTTGAGAAGAATGGTGAAGGTGGCGGCGGTGCACCATTCTTTATTACTGAAGCCGTAGAAACAAAGTTTGTTAGATTCATTGAAAACGAGTAACATGTCGTATTCGTACTTCAACGAGTTACACCCGAAAGGTATAACCGTACCAAAGCATGGCGTATCGATTCAATCATTCAAGACGTTACTTGACACCTACAAGAAGTCTGTAGAGATTAATGACGTCTTCCTGGAAATCAATAAGATTGTTGAGGATAGTACTTCCGTAGAAACTACGGACATGCAAGAACGTTTTGAGTTGCGCGAGAGTGCAGTTGCAAGTGTCCTTGTCTTCTTGAACCTTCTTATTCATCGATACCAAACTAGTATATTTCCTATCGAGGCAGACTTCTGTCGTGAATATGAAAAGTTATTCATAAAGGAAAGTAATACTGGTAAGGTGAACTTTAGCGCATCAATCCGCAAGAACGGTGAGCAGATTAAAAACTTCGTTGAGATGTTGCCAGAGGTACGGTATCTTCGTCTGTCTATGTTTTGGGCAGTAGCCGAGAAGATAGATCGACTTGTTAGGAACTATGACGTGTGGTGGACTCCGACTATAAATGGACTCGTACGCATAAGCGAGAACCCTAACCTTTATGCTGATGAGTCTGTACCAAGTCGGTATACGACACAGAACTTGTTTGTAGAACATGAGTCGTACTTTTCTCGCTTTGGTATCCTTCCGTGGCAGTTTGATGCCGAGTGGCAGCGTAACCCATACACCATCATGTCAAACGCACACACCACACACAATTGGCACAATACAACGTTCCCTCTTGATATGTCACTCATTAGTAATATTTTAGATACTTGCATTATTGCGTATCCCCAGGCAGGGACGCCATTTGATCAGATGGTGTCTGACCTTGCTGATGAGCTTCGCGGACATAGCTATGAGAATCGTTCAGTATACAACCAGTATATCGGATGCAATGGTATCTCCAACGAGTTCTTAATGTCCATGCACCTACATTATAAGGAACTAGCGGATGAACTTAATAGTGTAACTCCCGAAGCACAAAACTTACTTGTTGCTCATAGCAATCGGTCAATACTTATGCAGTACGGACATGTTTTCAATCCCATGTTGCCGGACGTTCTTGTGATTAAGCGTCCTGACTACATCATGGCAAACGTTTAAAAGTTATATAAGGGGCAGTATGAAGCCGACGGTAATGCGGTTGGAAGATGGTGAATTTTACGAAGTGTTGCGTACGATACGAGAAAATTCTTTTGTATCGGATGCAACAAGTAGCTCTGAAGAGAAAGCAAAAGAGTTAGCAGAGAGGATAGCATCTAACAATGACGCTAACTGCTTGTATATGTACAGTTCATCTGGACATATATGGTGTATCTGCAAGCGTATAGTTACTGCTAATTTCCGTGACATTATCCCTGGCGATGGGGTTGCCTTAAGTGCACAGAAGCAATGGGGTTACGAGATTGTAGAGTCTTCGTAACCTCTTGCTCTGTATGTAGTTCTACGTATCTTCGGCACTCACTAAAAAAGTTCTTGCTTTTTCCCCGCTATTGTTGTAAGTTCGGAAATGAAAACCAACAGCAGTAACTACGAGCATACTCGCGTTAAGTTTGAAATACACAACGCGCAAGTTGAATACGATTTGTTTGATGAGTCTAACGCGGTAGCTGTGGAATTGCCTCTACCCGAGATATTTGAGCAACTTGAGGAAGAATTTGACTATGACATTGTTGAGCTTGGGGTTGCTCTCATTGATCACCTATCACATAAAAAACTTACAGCGTTTGTCTGTGCTGAAATCATGGCACGGTTCGCTGAACGTGGCTCAGACTCAATAGTCTTAACCCCGAGAACTCTTGAAGAGGTTACAGTCTTACAAGAGGCACTAGAGCCTGTACTTGAAAGGTTTCCATTGCTGAGGACAGTGTAACATGGACATTCATCCCAAACCTAGCGTAGTTGATCGGGTAACCGCTTCAATGTCACCAACGGAAGATTTATACTACCGTTGGTTATTTTCGTTAGCATGGCACGTCGCATCGCACATCGAGGACAATCAGATACCAATCTCGGAGTTTGCTGAGAAGACTGGACTGAGCGTCTACACGATAACGAACGTCATGCGAGGCAATGGCGGAGATTTAACCTTGTTTGACATTGCTCGGATCGCGGCAGCTTTGCCTTTTCCGTTGCTTTCGTTCACACCAACAGCGGGTGGAAACTAACAATGTATATGGATTTTATGGACAATCACCGTACGTTCTTCTTCATAGTAGCTATCGCTATCTATGTGGGGGCGACAGCTTTTGCTTTATGGCGTAGCTATCAAGACGACGGCAACTAAAAAAGATTTACTGTATATGAGCGCAAAAGTATTAGTCGCTTGTGAAGAGTCACAGGCAGTTACCATCGAGTTCCGTAAACTCGGCATTGAAGCATATTCATGTGACATTGAAGAGTGTTCAGGAGGGCATCCCGAATGGCATATTCAGCAGGACGTGACACCGTTACTTCAAGAACCTCATTGGGACCTTGTGATAGCATTCCCACCGTGTACGCATCTAGCGTCAAGCGGTGCAGCGTGGTTTGAGAAGAAACGTCAAGATGGACGACAACAGCAAGGCATAGACTTCTTTATGCTGTTTGCTAACTGTCCGGCACCTCGTGTCGCAATCGAGAACCCAGTTGGTATCATGTCGTCGCACTACCGAAAGCCTGATCAGATCATTCAGCCTTGGCAGTTCGGTGACTCGGTAACAAAGAAAACTTGTCTATGGTTAAAAAATTTACCATTACTTACACCGACAGATATTGTTGGTAAAGGTGAGTTTGTTACCTTTGCAAGTGGTAGGAAAATGAATAAGTGGTATGCTGACGCATGGAAGTTATCACCGTACGAACGAGCTAAACAACGAAGTAAAACTTTTCCAGGTATTGCCAAAGCTATGGCAACCCAATGGGGAGCAGTCTTGCTTAATAACGAAAGTTATAATAACGATGAAGGTAATGATATGTAGTAAGTTCCTTTACATATTGACCTTAATATAGTTTATGACCTTGTATACCCTAACCTAGTTTAAGGGGGGTGGGGGTCAAACTAAGGGGGTCCTAGGTGTAGACTAGGGGGGAGGGGCATAATTTCCCGTATACCCCCCTGGTAGGGGGACTTGTCTATAGGGGTCCCCCCTGCGTTTTTCTATCGGGGTCAATTTTTTTCTAGGATTTTTGAATACGTAGAACTACTTAATGGGTAACCCATTAAAGAGCACAAACACCAAAAATCGGGTCATACGTCGGGCCATCATAGCCCAAAGCCAAAGAAACAATAACAAAAAAAGAAATACTAAACGGGTATACATTCTCCATGGCAACAGTCAACCTTAAATTTAATATTCACTCAACGGAACTCATAGACATATTCCTCGATGAACATCCATACTTCGAGTGGAGGGGTACTGATGCTGACCTAAGGACCATAAACACTGGGTTCTCGTTGGTAGTTGCCAAAGACCTCCAATACACCTACCCACACCTATCGGTAGTAGTAGCAACAGACTATATACCCGATTCAAAAGACGATCCGTTACTC
>ERZ761591.209-NODE-209-length-9726-cov-12.598594_pt1 | contig 9726 bp, 31 predicted proteins | sample MGYA00512167_ERZ761591 | MGnify/ENA primary metagenome ERZ761591 (study PRJEB28899, sample SAMN03785559) | bioreactor sludge metagenome | biome: EBPR Sludge; feature: EBPR Bioreactor; material: 0.22µm filtered reactor supernatant | place: Saint Lucia: Queensland...
TGTAATGCTCTATCAATTCTTAAAACTAATGAATCTGTCCCTAAATTATAATCAACCAAATAACGTGTATTGTAAATATCAACAAATTTAACAGGCATAATGCTTTCAACTCTTACAATAGCAGGAGCTACCATAAGAGAAGTCAAACCTGTTATGAAACCACGTCTTGAAGGTTCAATAATTTTGTTCATTTATAATTTACATTTCTTTTGCATCGTTTACATTTAAAATATTCTATTTCTTCACCTACATAAATAAAATTATATTTGTGACCGATAAAGAAACAGACAATATGTTTAAATAATTTGTGCATGATGATTACTTTATTGATCCCGAAACGCCTCATAACCCAAAACGATCAATTTAATCAATTAAGACAAGTAATCTCTTTCTATTTTCCTTTTAGTGACCCATGCACTAGCCATTATAGGGAGGTGTTTTGGGTTATCTCACAAAATCTTTAACCATCTTTCTCATAGCAGGACTATAGGACAATGGCAAGTGACCTAAAGATAAATGTTTATTGGTTCCACCAATTACCTTTCCAGCAACAGGCCATGTACCATAAATATTTAAATGTTTAACACCTTTGATTGCTTGTCGATTATAAGGCACGTCAATTGTAACAATCATTCGAGGCTTCTTAGCCTGACTTCTCACCATAACAAAATGACCACCTTGGCTATTACCAATAAGAACATCATAGCTATGATAATCAAATAAAGAAGCTACAGGTGACGATACTGTTACTCTATGACCCTTAGCAGCTAATTCCTCACCTAACTTATCCATTCCTCTAAAGATTACTTGATCCAGACCACGAATTAATAAAATATCAGCGGCATATGTGGGTAGAGTTGTAGTTAACAATAAATAAATTCCTAAAATAATTTTTTTCATAAAGGTTTCCTGAATACAAAAAAGACCATACATAATGCAAACAAAACAAAGAATGCATAGGTAAGATGTTCATATAAAATTAAAGTTTCATTAAAATCATGCATCTTGACCACTTTCTATTTCACCTTCCCCGCCACAAGTTTCACAAACAAATCCACCTTCATCGTCACAATCATCACAACCTACACCTTCACACTCTTGGCACTCATAAGCACCTTCCCCATGACAATCAGGACAAGTAACTTTCATTTCTTTTTCCTTTTCATGAATGTATCAAATTTCTTTTTTCTATCACGCTGTAACCATCTTAGTCTTTGACGTGATGGTGTTTCAATTTTAAAATGCTCAACACCTTCAACCAATTTCATTTCATTGTCAATGATAGCTGATTTGGCTCTAGGAGATATATTCAGTTTTTTCATTTTTTAAATTCAATCAACTGACCTGTATTTTTGGACAAGCAAACTGTACCAATATGTTTAGATGAATTTTCAATAAAAGTACGAGCAGCTTTTTCACAAGCTAGTTGATTATTCATTTCATAATTATAAATTTTAGTATCTTCTCCAAAAACTAAACCGCATGTTATTTGGACGATTATAAGATACCACATTTTTATTTATTCCTTTAAAGCTGCATCAATCATATCTTGATAAACAAAACCAATTCTCATTTCAGTAATTTCACCACCTAAATATTTTGAACCAGCTTCTCGCATTTCATTTGTAGGTTCTCGCATAGCTTCAATAGCTGTACGAGCATTTGATAACCAATAATGTTTATGTGGTGTATCTTTAAATTCAAGTTGTTTTGTAACATATAAATCTTTTTGTTTATCGTATAAAGCCTTAGCAACTCTTTCAATCATTTCATTCGACATTTCTCATTCTCCTATTTCTAAAACTCAATCCATTGCGTCTGATTACAGCACGCACATAAGCAGGATTACAAGGGACTAATTTAGCTAATTGATAAGAATTGAAGGAAGAATATTCAAAGAATAATTTTAAAATTAATTTAGCTCTTGTCATAATACACCTTAAATTCAGGATACAAACAAACTAATCCTTCTTTATGATACTTATGCTGATACCAAATTTTAAATAAAGGATCAGCTTGGAATATAGCAATCATCCATTCATGGCTAACATGACCATAGCGAAAAGCATCTGCATAAGCTTGGTAATGATGATTGAGGATCATTTAAGCCTCACATGAATGCGATAAACTGTTTTACGTTCCATTTTCATTTTTTCACTATATGTCTTATCACTATAAAATATAGCTCTTTCTTTAGAAGGTATATTATGAGAATACATATAATTTTTTAATTTAGGATAAGAATATACATTTATCCAATATTCTTTCATTTAAATTTTCCTAATTCTGGTGCTGGCTAGGTACGGGTCTATGACCTACTTACGAGCATCTTGGAAGGGGGTGCAACCAAGACACTACCAGCATAAAGATTTATTTAAGCCTCAATGCTCCACCCTGACTAACCGGACGACCATTTTTCAAATATTCAATAGCTCTTTCAAAACCTTCTACATTATCTCCAAAACGACCAAAAGCAGTATTGCATTTATCACACAACCATCCTCTAAATCTACCTGTTTCATGACAATGATCTAAACAAAGACGACGTTTACCGGGAGGATTTCCACAAAAATCACAAAGACCATCTTCATGTGGTATTTTAACAGTATCAGGATCAACCGGGCAATGTCCCATTTTCTTAGCATATATTCTTGATTCTATTATTGATCTTTTTATTTTTCCTTCTAACGTAGCTCTAATTCTTTTAGTACTTTCGTGTTTTTGCAAACGTCTTTTATCAGATTTTTTATATCTTTCATTATCATATTTACGAATTTTTTCTCTTACTTCTGGTTTAGATAAATAATTTTTACGATATTTCTTTTCTCTTTCTTTTACTTCTGGGCGCAATCTATTCAACCGTCTTTGTAAATTTTTAAAATCTTTGTCCATAATTATTTATTTTCAATTAACAACACTGAATTATTACCAGAAACAGGTTTTCCAAAACTAGCACGATCACCAGCCGCACGACCAGCACCATATGCATTAGGTTCAACTTTAGTACCGCGCTTACGACCACTACGCAATTCCAACCCCAATTCCTTCATCTTACGTTCAATCAATTCATTCTTGACTACCACAAGAGCATTACCATTGTCAGTCTTATGAACCTTCCCTCGCTCCATCAATTCCTTCAAACGCTGATTAATGCGACCAACACAACCATGCACAAACCCATTGATCACTCTACGCTTCATTGACGGTTCAAGAGCCGTATAACCATTTGACCAAATATAATTCTTCAACTCACGCTGCACGAACATAGTAAGAGTTTCAGCCAACCACATTGCAAAGTCAACATCCGACTGCAAACCCACAAAATTGTATTTAAACTTTTGACTACGATATTCAGAACGCCAAGTTTTAGTATTGGTAAACTCGGAAATGCGAACAACCAAATGCGACCTGATATGGTGTGGATCACGCATATCCTTCATTTCAGCGCGAATAGCACTTTCCTGCTTGGTCTGATTAACTTCATCTTCGGTAATTTCGTGCGCGTCCATCATAGCTTGCGCCATTGATAGAGCCGTCATAGCTTCAGCTTCCGTACAACCATTCTCAACGGTCTTGGAAAGCAAAGCTTTGATCTTGTCGAGAAGCTTTTGACGATTATCAGTCATTTACATTTCTCCCCTAGTAGTTTTTAACAGATATGTGAGAATATCCACTAAACAATTTAGCCATTAATCTATGATGGCCGTCTATTATTAAATAACAACCGTTATCTAATACATCTGCGGTTATAGCTTTACATTTAGATTTATATTTATAGTAAACTATTCTTTCTATTTCCACATATCTTTGATATACTATAATTTTAGACTTATCAAGTTTTATTTTATAAGGAATTAATATATCGACAACTGAATTTTTTCCTTCATACAATTTAAATCCATATTGGATTAAATCAAGCGTTCCATCACCACCATGAATCAAACGCTCAATCATTTCTCCATCTCCATCTGATACAGCAACCATAGACGGATTTAAAACACCTGTCAATAGGTACAAAAACCTATGGCGACTACACTAGGACTTGAACCTAGAACCTATATCTTAGAAGGATATTGCTCTATCCAGTTGAGCTATGTAGTCTTAATCACTCCTATTCAAAACATCACAAATTCCTTGTGCAGTATCTTTGTCATGACAACCACAAATAAACTGTGGTCTGTTATCACCTTTGTACCGTCTATATTTTACACAATATTTATAAAAATATTTATCTCTTTTACCAACATAATAATGGTTAAAGAATTTCATTTCTCAATCATCCTATTTGTTTTCTGCATTTCTCTAGCAACCATATACTCCTGTTGAACAGCAGTAATAAATGCAGCCGCATAAGTCAACCAAGGATTATCTCTTAGGTATCCTCCTACAGCCTTATGAGCATTCGACATAATAACAGAATGATTGAACCTGTTATTAGGTTTAAGAAGTGAAATTGCGTTTATTGTCAAGTTGAGTTGCATAATAAAACACCATTAAAAGAATAGGACCAACAGTTAAAAATATAAATAATTCACCAATTAGAGCTATTATATCCCACCACCAATCTTCAGCAGGAACAAAATTTTTAATATTCCATTTTACATTCATAAACCATAACCACCAACCAAACATCAGCCAACAGACAATAAGAATATTCATTTGTCACCTAATGTTTATATAAACTAAAACAAATACAATAATCATTCCTAAAAACATATAAACAACATTTTTAGGATGAATATTAAAAATCATAGCAACTAGAGCAAATGTACCAGCAAACATTAAACTACACAATAAAGATAAAACAATTTCGCCCATTTCTATATCCTTTTCCCACATTATAAAAATCACTGGCTTGCCTCGACAAGTTACCAATAGTCTAGGGCTTCTTATTACCGCGAGCGAGGACGGTACAGGACTATTACCAGTGACATTCTATCCGGCTTGTCCATCGGATAGAATTACTCATTCTCCAATGTAACAGTTTCACCGGGCTTTAATGGTTCAAACATATATTCAGAACAACCATTTTGATTATCCCAATTATCACCAGCTACCCAATAACAGGGAACCTGATTTAAAACCATAATATTATATATACCAACTAAAACAAAAATTTCAGGACAATCTTTTTTTTCTAGCTAGATATGGATAAGTCTTTTCTTTTGGCTTCTTTGCTTCACCACTAATTGTAATTTTCATTTCATTCTCCTATTTAAATTAAAATCCCGGCTATCCTAAGCTTATAACTATGTAACAGTTATTGCTTATTGCTATTTAAGGCACGATAAGGCCACCGGGCTTTAATACCATTCGGCGCAATGGTATTAATCTATATTGTTAGCTTCACTAACTAAAGTCCAAATTTCAATCATAGTTTCTTTTGTATAAATATAATAACCACTTACACATTGAATATAACCACCTTCACTATCATTATTTCTAATGGCGGTAATGTGGTCAATGTTAATCATAATTTCTCTATTAGAATTATATTGATGTACATTAATAAGTTTCATTTCCATTCCTCCTATATTGGTCTGGTTCGCGAGAAAGCCTTTATAATTCTCTCTCCAACCAGTCTAGTGATTGTCTCACACCAGCACCATTAATTACCGGATCAATACGCTAGACGGTATTGGTTCAAGACTTCCCGCTGAAGCCTCCGGTAATCAAACTTATTCTTTTGTCTTTTCAATTCTAAAATAATCACCTACATCTAAACTAGTTTCTCTTAACATTTTTATAAAATCTTCTTTAATATCAGTCAAACAGTCATCTTCATTATTACCTGAAACTTCACATCTGTTTAATTCACCATCATGACTACCATACATTACAATAGCAATTATCATGTTCATTTCTCCTATTCAGCTTCTAGGACCGTATTTCATAGCCTTTTCAACACACTTAGGAACAGCTTTATCACCTTTTATATTTAAATGTCTTAGTGTATTTCTAAATCCATAAGTAGGACCATGACGCTTACCACAAACAGCACATACTCTATAAACTTGTGGCTTCGCTATTTTAATCATGATCTAGGACCACCCCTTACAAAACCACGACCTTCATATAGGCTTTGTTCGCTAGGGTCAATACGTTTCTTCTCACCAGTTGACTTATTCACCATCCAAACCTTTCCAGCAAAATGCATACCTCTAGTATCAGGCTTGGACCAACCATCACTATCACCCCAACCATCATTAGATACAGGATCATTAGACTTAATGGAAGGGTCAATACGTTCTGCACGCTTTCGTTCATTCTCATACCAATTCCTTGCACGCTTTTCAGCAGCTTCTTTTGTAGGACCAAAGAACGACATATAAATGTCAGAACCAAGGTTTATGTGAGCAAGCCACCTGTTACTTCCCCATTCGTCTTGACCTTCATAGCAGCGGATTACATATGACATTCATCACCCCTTTCATTCGATACAATAACCATATACGGCTACAAATCACTTGTCAACTGGTATATTTCGTTCCAACTCGAATGCAGCAGCATTCCAAACCAACAATCTTTCACCATATCTATCACGTTGATTTTTGTCAATAGAACGGTTCATTAGATTTTCAACAACCTTAGCATTTTGTCTAAATTCAGCAGCCAATTCTTTAATTGTTTTCATCACTCATATCCATTTCACGTTCAATATACTTCTTCTCACCACGCCTAGCTTTACGATGCTCCAAACGCTTCAACACCTTGGCAATCGGCGCGCAACAAGAACAATAGCGTCCACCGGGACCAATACTAACACATTTGTATTCAGCGGTTTCAGTTTTCATTAATCCCCTCTCGTATCAATTTCCATTCGATAGTGCAGCTTACCATTAATCATACTGCACTTGCTAAAGATCAACCTAGCAGTACCATAAGCAGTCTTTAGCTCTTTGACAAAAGCTTGCTTATAGCTCATACCCCGATCTTCAACCAGAAACCTAGCATTCTGGTGAGCAAGCTTCGTGATATACGAATGATTAAACTTACCTTGATCCGTGATATAATCCATTTTAATTTCCCCTAATTGTCCGGCGAACGTCTGTTCGCACTGTGTTTATAGCCCGTGTATTACTAATTGTCAACACCTTATTTGAACCATTAATTAACAACTGATGATGATTTTTCTTTCGTTTAATATGATAACCAACACCAGCTTTCTCACATTCATCAATAGCAGCTTCTAATGCCTCATTCCGACACATAATATGCTCCTATTTAAAACTATATCCCGCATTTGCGCGGGATATATAAACATCACTTCATCCAAACAATATTACCGAACATCATCACAGTATTAGAACCAAACTCCCGGCTTTCAATACCAATCTTAGCATTGGGAAACATCAGTTTAACATTCCTCCAAACATCACCAGCCTTTTCAGTAGCAACACCAACAGACTTGAAAAGCTTGTGACCATCATCAGCAATCCACCAACCATTGTGACGCTTCAAAACAATCTGCATATCCATTTCTCCTATTTGTTACATTAACTCTACACGAGTTAGGTAATAGTGTCAACTGTTGTTTATTTCCTTCCAAGACTTTCCAATCAAACCATGCTGCTCACGATACATGCGACAAGCATCAGCAGCCGCACGCCAAGCCAATTCATTCTTTCCTTCCTGACCGTAAATGGTGCAAGCGTCAACATCAGAACCGTTCATCTTAGCATTCCAAGCCTTACGTTCAACAGCTTCCAGAACCTTTAGTGCTTGGTGTTTCATATTCATCCCCTTTGTTTGTATTTTAAATATAACAGCTTTAATCCATACTGTCAACTGTTATTTTTAAAATACATTTAAAATAATACAGTGTGGCATTTGCGCCACACTGTAAATCAATCATGCAGTAACCTGTTCCCGCTTCTCATACTTGCGAACAGGTCGCTGCATCGCGGAACCGACAACCCAACCAAGGCCACCACGCTTTTCCAGCGCACGCTGGCGCATATAGAACGTGATATACTTCAAATTGGGATTACGCTTCTTTGCAGCCTGATAAGCAGCCTTCAGAGACTTAAACTTGATTGCTCCAGCCTTCACAGTAACCATTTTCATTTCTCCATTTCTCTCTTGAGGATCATTCCTCAGTCATTCAGTACTTGTAGTATAGAAACCTTTCTTTAGAATGTCAACTATTATTTTCAACCACTCTTAAATTTTCTTTTTTACTCCAACTGGCATAACCTAGCCATTTTGATCATACCACATACCACAACCGGGGCATGAAACGTCATTCGGACCAATTCCATTATTCCAAGGTCTAAAGCGGCTCATGATTGCACCATAGGAATAGCTGTATCAAATCGACCAGCTAAATCACGAATTTGATTAACTGCCAATTGCTCATATCGTCTTTCTTGTGCTTCACCAACAAAATGATACAAAGCAGTCTTAATAATTTCTAATTCCCATGGAGTAAAAGGCAACTTTTCCATCTTCATTTCTCCCATCTGATGTTTGTATCATACAGGCTTTTAAAATAAAGTCAACTCATTTATAATAATTATTTGATTTTCTTTTAAAACGGCTAACATCGTATTGAGCAGCATTTTCCATTTCTTTTTTAGAAGCAATACGACCGATTGAATAAAAACCACGTTCCCATTCCAAACCTTCTTCAGAAAGCTTGGGATTACCAAGCTTAGTATAACCAATAATATAAGGATTATCTTTAGCAAACTTACCTTCAAGCTTTGCTTTCTTTCCAGCTTCAAAAGTCATTTCCTATCTCCTATTTAATACAAAAACTATACACGTCTTTTTAAATAATGCAAGAACTTTTATACATTTATTGATCACGAAATGTTACAGGACTATAATCATACAAGAAAAATGGAGGGGTTTTCACCCCTCCATCATTTATTTGACTTTTATACAATAGCTGCTGGCACTTTAAATGTCAACAGCTATTTTAAGTTTTTTATTAAATTCTAACATTATGTGAATAAGCTCTAATGGTTATTCCTTTTGTATAAGCACCATTATCTTCAGAAATAACTTCTAAATTATATCCCATATCACCAAGCTGCATTTGAAAACCATATTCTATTACACGAGCAACACCTGTACGATAAACCTGTTTCCATACACCATCAATTAAATCTGAAACTTGAACACGATACTTAACTTCAGTGTTGACAGTATATGCCATTTCCCTATCTCCTATCTAATGATCATAATATAGCAACTATACAATAACTTGTCAATACTAAAATTTTAAATATCTTATCCTTTATACTTTTTCAAATATTTAATAGCATTTTCAAGATATTCTACATTATCCTCAAACATTCCCAATCCACTATTACAATTATTACACAATATAGCTCTGAATTTACCTGTTTCATGACAATGATCAATACACTTTCTTTTAAATTGGTCAAATTCTTCTTCACACACTGCACATTTATTTTGTTGTAAAAATGCAACAAATTCTCTAATGTTTTCCTTTTCTTCTTTTAATAATTCATGTTTATTTTTCTCTAATTTTGGATACAACATTCGTTTTACTTCTTTCATTTCAGCTTCATATCTTACCCGACTTCTTTTTAAATATTTCTCTATTCTTTTATAATTCATCTGAATGTCTCCATACTATAACCCTCTCAATACACCATTTTGCCCACAATATCAATAGCATCCAGCCGTCCAAAGTTTCTCACCCTCTAGACTTTTTCAACCTAAGTCTTTGATCTTATTATTAAATAATATAAT
>ERZ761591.212-NODE-212-length-9623-cov-5.676944_pt1 | contig 9623 bp, 14 predicted proteins | sample MGYA00512167_ERZ761591 | MGnify/ENA primary metagenome ERZ761591 (study PRJEB28899, sample SAMN03785559) | bioreactor sludge metagenome | biome: EBPR Sludge; feature: EBPR Bioreactor; material: 0.22µm filtered reactor supernatant | place: Saint Lucia: Queensland...
TCGGGCTATGACAAACGGCGAAATTTTGCAGCAGCTGCTGCACCTGGTAGACAACCACACCCAGCAGGGCGGGGCGGCCGTCCTGGGGCATTGTGGGCATTGTGGCGAGCCGCTACGGCGCAAGTCAAAAAACGGCCGTTTTCCTAAGTTTTGCAGCAGCGGCTGCCGGGTAGCAAATTGGCGAGCAAAAAAAAAGGGCAGGGGGCAAATAGTTCCCATAAGGCCTAATTATCAGTACCAGAAAAAGGAAAACAAAAATGCAAAACCGAAATGAGATAAAAATAGAACAGCATAAAGTGGGGGACTATGTGCCCTATATGGTCCAGACACAAGCCGGGCCGCTTTACAAGCTGGGGATTGTTTGTTACGCCAGACCCAACAAACCAGGCGCGTTAAAGCTGGTTGATCTGCCTGTAGCATCGATGGATCAAACTGAGATAGTCAACCTGGCAGCCATGCGCGCCTTAGAGTGGGGCGGGGCGTAAGTAGACCGGCATACGGCCGAAACTAGCCTAAAATCGGCCGTATGCCGGGGCAATTGCTTGTAAATTTTTCACCTTATGGTAAACTTGACCTCGTATCAAAAACTGAATAGCTGCACCTTGCCACCCATGCAAGGGAGTAGCACCTAGAAACCGTAAGAAACAAGGCGCTCGCGTTCCAAAGGGTAACAAACACCCTGGTACGCAGCGCCTTTTTTTATTCCCCAAACGGCCGTTGATTTTTTAGGGCAGGGGGGTATAGTAATAAGTGGACATAATGCGGTATATTACAACAATACCCAAATAGAATAAAAAAAGCCTGATACGGACAAGGTATCAGGCGGGGCGGGATATAAAACAATGGGCGGCAAACCTAAGTTTTTATCCTAACAGCTATCTTAGTAAGGTTACTTAGAAAAAGCAAGTAACGCTCATATTTTAGCAAAATCCTCGCCAACTGTCATCCGTTATCAGGCCGAAAGGCAGATAACATGATCACAGAAACCCTAAACGATGTTAAACAAAAATACCCAATCGGCACGCTGCTTTACCCTGTTATACAAGATACAGCATTCCCACCCGGAAAAGTAACGGCCGTTGATTTTTATCAAGGCGAGGTTTTTTATAAACTAGACGACGGTTCAACCACCTACTATCCCGAAACATCACTAAAAACCCAACAAGAGTATGACGCTTTTATTGCCCCAGACCATGCCCCAGAGGGTATAACACCTGTTACGCCACCTGTTACCCATGACCAGCCAAATAAACCCCTCTCAACAGCTGCCAAAGCGCTGGCCTATGCGTGGGTAGCTCCAGAATTAAACAGACACCAGGCCACAATCGAACGGCTCGACGATCCGGTTATTAATGCAGCGTATGCTGCCATACAGGGGGGTGACAATGCCCTGGCGGCCGTAAAGCCTGGCCCAGTAATGGATATTCTCAACATGGCAGCCGCTGCCATTGATACCATCCCCAAATACATAATTCAGAACTATAAGAAGCAAACCGACCAGCCACCGGCGCGCCTGGCTGATGACATTTTCAGCAGCACCGGCAAAACGGCCGTTTTAACCATTGCCGTTAATGAGCATTTTTCTGGCCAATATCCCCCAGAATGGCAAGCAGATAAAACCTGCATGAGCGGGGCGCGTGTTACCGAATCTTCAGACGGCATAACCATCTGCAAACATACGGCCAAACTTTGGCGGCCGCGACAAATTGACGGCCTATATATCCCAGCTTGCCCACATTGCCAGCACAATCGAGCCTGGCGCATTTGCCAGCAAATCGAGCAAGAGGGGGGCGAGTATCGGCAGGGGCAGCTGGGGCTGCGTGTTTTGGAAGTGGGGAAGGGCGGCCGTGCTAAGTTTGCCAATAAGGCCAGAAAACACCAGCAACGAACGGGCGAGGATATTAGATACCTGGCCATGCCACAAACCGGCGGCGGCGCGATCATCCTTCACAATATGCCCAGCTGGGGAGGGGAGGAGCTACCAGGTACACGGCCGGGGCTGTTTGCTCTTATTTTGGGCGCAGTAAAAAACCATGACCTAACACTCAGCAGCAGCAGCAGCAACGGCTGGGGCGGCCATTTCAAGGGCACACAGGGCAATAGCAAGCCAGCCACCGAACAAGGGCAGGGCGAGCAAGCAACGGCCGTTTCAGACGATGCCACCGGCGCGCCTGATGAACAAATAAAACTGCACGTCAAAAGCTGGGGCAAGCTGGCCATGCTGCTGGATGCCACCCAGGATCACCACCTAAAGGCTAAAGACGGGCTAAAACTGCCCATAGTGGATTTTGTAGCCCTGTTGGATGCGGCCGGGCTGGAATATGGCATAGTGGCAGGTGCCGCACGTCTGAAGGCTTTACAGGGGAATGTCACGCATTCTATACATATCCCAGATGACCCAAAAAACATATGTACAGAATGCGTGACAAGCGAGCAAAACAGCCACCCAAAACAGCAGCCTTTGCCAGAATTTAACCTAAAACCAGCGCCAATTTATCTAAATGGGGAGTGGGTAGAATGAAAATTTCAATCAATCGTTCACACGTAAACAAGATGCCCCAGGATGCTGGCCCAGAATGGTGGCGAGCCTACAACGGCGCTTTTGAGAATGAAGAAATTGACGCGGCCGACGTGCTTATGTTTGCCTGTTTGGGCTGGGCATATTGTGCCCAGGTTGACGGCTATCGCAAGGTCGCAAACTTCACAGCTGCCCAGCATCTTGACCTGGATTTTGACGATGGCAGCCGCAATATTTACCAGCTGGCTGGGGATCCATTTATCGCCCGCTATGCCTCATTCCTTTACGAAACGGCCAGCAGCACGGCCGACCATCCTAAAGTTAGAGTGTTTTTTGAGTTAGACCAGCCCATTACCGACGCTGCAAAATACAAGCTGCTGCGCGATAGCCTGCTGGCCAGATTCCCAACAGCAGACCGGGCACATAGGGACGTTTGCCGTTTAGCTTTTGGCAGCAAAGATTGCTTGTATGGATGGCTGGGCAACGTTTTAACGCTTGAAACGGCCGTTAATGAGCTTGTAAAGCCTTACCAGGCAGCCCAGCAGCAAACGGCCGTCAAAAGCCAAGAAACGGCCGTTTCAGGGGCAATAAGCCAGCCTAGCGATAATCTGCTGGGGGCATTTTTGCGGGGCAAACTAGACTACCTGTTAGACCAGGTACGCAGCGCTCCAGACGGCCAAAAATACTACACTTTGCAGCGGGTAGCCTTCACCCTGGGCGGTTACGTGGCCACCGGCTATTACAGCGCTCCAGACATTGCCAACCATCTGTATAACGCAATCCGGGCCAATCCTAACAACGTTAAGAGCCTGGCAGCTGCTGAAACCTGCATTAATGCGGCATTGGCTGCTGGGCAAGGGCGGCCGCTTTACGTTGACTTGTCAGGTATTGAAACCTCACAAACGGCCGTTTCTGCTGCCCAGGTCGATGATACCTGGCAAACGGCCGTATCTGGCGGCGCTTATTCTAATTGGGTAACAAGCAAACGGGCAGCCGTTTGGGCAGGTGTGGAATGAAAAATGAGATTTTTGCATACGGGCTAGAACCAAAGTTTTGGCGGCGCACAATGGAGAGCCTAAAAAACAACAGAACCAGGCCAAATAAAAAAGAGATAGAGATTTGTAAACAGTGGATTTTGAAGTATTGCAAACCTAAGCCAGCCACAAAAAACGGCCGTGCTTACTCCTCTTATTTTCTGAAGCATCGAGTTGAGTCAAGCGGCGGTTTAACCTGCTATGTTAGCAATGGCGCATTCATTGCCGCTGCCATCGAGCTGGGTTTTGAGTGGGTGCGTGATGACCCGGCGTCGATTAATTGCTATTTCTTCATGCGGTTAGACAAAGAGGTTTTGAAACCGACAAACCTATACAGGGCTGCCCAGACAATCCCCTAGCAAATAACCGATAATCTTAAATTATCAGAACCATGTTGACTACATATGTTACAATGTTATTGATACAAAATATCAAAAAGGACGGATTAAACGATGAGTGATAATCAATTTATAGAACAGAAAATTGACGGCATGACAACGCTACAGCTTAAGCACTTGCTTACCAGTTACAGCGACGATGCCAAAGCATGGCGGGCGGCGCAAAGTACCAGCCACCTGGCAAACCTGCAACGGGAGCTGCCTAAAGTTGAAGCTGCTAACCGTGTAGGGAAAAAAGAGTTTGAAGCGACCCGCCAACGCAACGAACGGCTACAGCAGGCCGCTAGAGTGTCATTTCTGGCAAACGGCGGCACAGCGGCCGAATTTGAGCAGCAGTGGCCAACGATGCGCCAAAATTTGCTTAATGACCCGGCACAGGCGCAGCAGCTTGTTAACGATGTTCGCAGCGTAGCAAAACGGACGTGGTGATAAGATGAAAGATAATCAAGCAGCTTTACGCCTTGCCCTGGCAAAACAGAAAGTCGCCCGGCACATTGCAGAACAATACGGTTTTGATTATGAAAACGAGGTTGCACCACAGCCCGGTAAATATCATGATTTGTTTTTCTTTGAAGCCTGGGCACGTGCCATCGAAAAAGACAATACAGAATAATCCTTTACCCTAGCATGGGGATAGGTGCAGGCTATGGGCACTTATCCCCAGAGGTATCAAAATGTCCGAAATTGACCCGAATATAGGCAAATTAAACTCACATCAAACCAAAGTGCTGGATTGTCTGGCCACCGGCGCAACAAAAGACCAGGCAGCCACAATTGCAGGCGTGGCCGTTCGGACTATAAACCGCTGGATTGCCCAGGATGATGCTTTTAAGGCTGCATTAGATGAACTAACCCAAACGGCCGTCAATGAATCTGCATTCAACCTGGCTGCTTTACTCAAGAAAGCCAACACAGCCATACAAGGCATTTTGGATGATTCCAAAGCGAAAGACGGCGATAAGCTGCGGGCCGCTTCACTGGTCTATGATACGTTTATCAAAATCAAGGAATTTAACGAGCTAGACGGCCGTATAAAGGCACTAGAGGAGGCCCAAAATGGTGGCGCTTAATTCCAGAGTGGCGAGATTGGAACGGCGACAAGAAGAAGGGCGGCCGCCTGCACCATCTTCTCCCTTTGCTGAATGGTTCCAAATGCTGCACCGTGGCGTTAACCAAGTAGAAGATTGGAATAATCCGCCGTTAAGTTGCATGGGCATGAAGGACGGCCGTTGTTATAAGTGGGTAATTTCCGTCAACATGTGGATTTATTGGTGCAAAAAAATTAACGAGGTAAACGGCCGTGAGATTTTGCAAACCGAATATGATAGCCCAGAGGCAGCAGCTGCTGCTTTTCAGCTGGGGGCGAGCCTGGTCAACCAGGCATATGATAATGTCATTTCAGGGAGGGAATAAAATGTTATCTGCTATCAAACAGCCTTCAGTATTGCGGCCAAACTTGCCGCCACGTCCTGCCAACATGACAGGCCCAGCTGGATTGTTAGCGGCCGTTATTCACCAGGCGCTGCTGGATTATCACAAGGGCGATTTAACGGCCGTAAAATACTTTGAAGGGCAAACATACAAGCAGCACTTGCAGCTGCTGGGATTGCCTGATAACTGGCTGCCCGAAACAATCAAAACCTGATAAAAACAAAAAAGGCCGTTTTTGGCTGAATGTCTCCAATTGGAGACACAAACGGCCGTTTTTGTGCCCTTGCCCTATCTGGCCGAAATTGCCCTAAAGTCACCCAAAACACCCCTTGCATATTGGCCATTTATCGGTTATTATTGGTTCTGATAATTTAATGTTATCAGTTCTTACCAACCAAAAAGGGCCAACCAGGTGCAAGCTGGCCAGCCCTAGCCATAGTCAAAACGAGGTTGACCATGACAAGCCAAATTATACCAGCTCCCCAAAAATCCCCCCTCACCCAGCAGCAGCAGGCGCTGGCCCACGTGGGCCAAATTGCCAATAAACACGCAGAAACGGCCGTTTTTGCTGATTACCTGGTACGTAAGTCCGAAAATACAAAACGTGCCCACCTGGCCGGGCTAGGCGTCTTTGCTGACTTTCTAGCGGCTGCCAACATTCCCGGCGTTGACGCGAATTGCCTTCAGAATGACCCGGCCTGTTGGCATGGTATCACCTGGGGCATGGTGGAAGCGTTCAAAAAGTGGATGTTGCAGCAGGGTTACAGTGTGGCCACCGTTAACCACCGGTTAAGCGTGATTAAAGTTTACGCAAAGCTGGCCAGCAAAGCCGGGGCAATTGACAAGCTAGAATACCTTCAGATTAAAGACGTAAACGGGTACAGCGGCAAAGAGGGCAAGCGGATAGACAAGCAACGGGAAACAACGCGCATAGGAAGCAAAAAAGCGGACCATACCAGCCTAACTACCAGCCAGGCCAAAACCCTAAAGGATTGGATGGTACACGAGGGCGAACAAGGCAGCCGCGATTGCCTGTTAATGTGCCTGCTGTTAGATCATGGGTTACGATGCGGGGAAGTTGCTATTTTGAAGGCTGGTGATTTTGACCTGGCGGCCGGGGAATTGCGGTTCTATCGGCCAAAGGTAGACAAGCAGCAAACCCACCGGCTAACGGCCGATACCTTGCGAGCTTTACGGGCATATTTGAACATACGGCCGTCTGGCGTGGCAGATGATCGGCTGCTGGTTGGCAGCAAAAAGGGCGGCCAGCTCACCAGCTCGCCAATGAGTGACCGAGCCATCACCAAACGCGTTAACTACCTGGGGCAGCAGCTGCTGGGGATTGACACCCTATCGGCGCATGACTGCCGTCACTATTGGGCAACGGCGGCCGCCAGGGAAGGGACCGACCCGTTTAGACTACAAGAGGCAGGCGGCTGGAATAGCCTAACAATGCCGCGTCATTACGTGGAAGATGCAAAGATAGCCAATGAGGGCGTAATTTTGCCGCGATAAGACCCAATGAAACCCAAATGAAACCCAAATAAAAAACGGCCTGAAAACGGCCGTTTTTTTGTCTTTTTTTATAGTGTCAACTAATGTAAGCGGCCGTTTACTCCCCTCTCACCCGTTGCCAGAATGAGCGGCGCGGCTGTTTTTCTTTCCTTTGCTGTTGGAGTATCTCTAGTTTTGCTTCTGCTGCTGCGGCTCGCTTTTCGGCGTCTGTTAGCCGTTCGTAAAGCTCCCCTATTTGCGCCTGCTGCTTGTCTATCCTGTTTTCATAGGTGGCCAGCGTCTGCTGGAAGGCAGCGATTGTAACGGCCGTTTCCTGGCCTGGCTTAACGTCGATGGGCGGCGCGTCAATCTCTACCCGTTCACCGGCCGCCAGGCGCTGGCCAATGTCATCATAGGAAAGATTTTGACGGCGTAAAGCTGCCACCGTTTCTAAGATGGTTAGATCATCCTGGGTGAACGTCCGAACCTCACCCGGCGCGGCCGTCTGGCTGCCTGGTGATAGATAGGCGGCAAATTCACTAGACCAGTTTCTAATCGTGGCGTCTGATACGCCTAAATGCTTGCCTATTTGCACAGAACCATACATGAGGGCTGATTGTACCTGTTTGGGCAATACTGCGGCATACGGGCGAAATTTGGCGAAATTCACCCTAAAACGGCCGTTGCTTTTTTGGCTGGGTTACGTTACCCTATAGGGCAACAATTAAAAACGGCCGTTGCGAGTGTGTCACCACTTACAACGGCCTAACCTAATCACCAGTAGGAGCTGGCGAAAGGCTGCAACGAATAATACCAAATGCCGCCTCCTACTGCACAACCGCAAATAGGAGGCGGTTTTATATGTCCCACAAAAAGACAGCAGCAAGATTTTTGGCAGCGGCGTTTGCTATCACCCTACTGGTGATTAGCGCGTCAACCTCATTCGGTTTTTTCTACAACCATTTTTACCTCATTCCCCCTTCCCTGTTAGGCGAGACTGTAGGGCAATTGATTAGCGGCATTGTGGGCGTTTTGCTTTTCGACGCTGCCACGTCCATCTGGCTGATCATCTACCTAAACGATGCTAAGACGCCAGAACAGCGGGCAATTAGCCTACTGCTGGCCGGGGCCACCTTCCTGGGCGCAGCGGCCGCCAGCGTGGCCCACCTTGCCCTAAGTGCCACCGGCTCGATGGCGCTTGACGTGGCCACCCTGGACACAATCAGCATGATTGCCCTTGTTTGTGTCATCCTGGGCGTTATCGCCAATTTTGGCGGCTCGCTGATGTATTCTCGCTTCAGCTATGACAACAAAATAGCCGTTCGTGAAAGTGACCGGGCCGACAGCATCCAAGAGGCAGAGGACGAACAGGCGCGGCTGTTAGATGGTCTAATTGCCCAGGGCGTAAAAGAGCAGATAACGGCCGTTGCGCCAGCGCTGGCCAAAGAGCAAGCGTCAAGGCTTGTTGAGGCGTTCCGGGCGCGTGAAATGGCAAAATATGCGGGTACAGGCCCAGCAGCTCCCCCCACCCAACCCACCGGCACGGCCGTGCCTCACCAGCCAGCCCAGGCTGCCCCACAAACGGCCGTATCCCAGGGCAACGGCGTAAACCCTACGCAGCGTTACAACGGGGCACAGGGGGACTAAATGAGCAGCAAAACCAAAAGCACATTTATGACCTTGTTTGCGCCTATTGTGGCGTTGATTTCACAGCCACCCACCCGGCGCGATATTGCAGCACAGCCTGCAAAAACAGCCAGGCCCAGCTGCGCGGCAGTTCAAACGATTCACCGGCCGTCTGTGCCGTTTGTGGTGACAAGCTACCAAACGACAAGCAACGAAGGGCGGCTCGCTATTGTGGCAAACGCTGCAAAGATACAGCAGCCCAGCGACGGCGACGGCGGGCAATGTCAACCCCTAAATAGCAGGGGGCTGACGCTATCCCGCTCGCTCGCCCTGGGCCGCACTTATCATCCCCTTTGCCGGGGCACGTTCGTGCAAAAAGTCCAACATGGGTATTACGCTTACGAACGTTGGACAGAGTGGCAAACTTGTGCCCTGGCGGCCGCCTATGCGGGCGTGTTTGGCCCAGGGGAGATAGAACGGCCTGAATTTAGCTACTCACAAGCCTGCTGGCTGCTGAGCAAGGTTTTAGGCTATGACCCGGCAAAACTGATTGTAGAAGGCCCAACGGGGCGGCGGCTGCCGGTCGCTGAAGAAATGGTAAAGCTAGTTGACGTCAACCTATGGAACCGGCGAGCCGTGGCCGCCTGGCTGGGGAGTGTGGGGCTATGACCATCAAGCGCATGATCTTCTGGCTTTACGTGGCTGCCATTGTCCTATTGTGGGGTGTGGCCTTAATGGTGCGACTATGACAAACGGCGAAATTTTGCAGCAGCTGCTGCACCTGGTAGACAATGGCCAGGCGACATGTAAGCATTGTAAACGGCCGTTTACCCCTGCTAGGGTGGGGCGGCCGCCTGAATTTTGCAGCAGTCATTGCCGGGTAGCCCATTGGCGAGCGGCTAAACAAAGGGAGAAAAAAACCAATGGATGACAAACGATACCAGGCGCTGCTGGCTGCCCTGGCCCAATTTGTGAAGCAATCCGGCGCGGCCGGTGGCCAGCTCGATGACTTTCTAGCAGGCTATGCTGGGGATGATTGGCAGGCGGCAAAAGATAGGGCATGGGGCAATAGTTCCCATAAGGCCTAATTATCAGTACCAGAAAAAGGAAAACAAAAATGCA